>OLRJ01002286.1_pt1 | contig 14526 bp, 9 predicted proteins | sample 1672741 | NCBI WGS metagenome assembly OLRJ01 (sample SAMEA3136719, study PRJEB25190) | human gut metagenome | biome: human gut; feature: human-associated habitat; material: faeces | place: Austria | collected 2013
GGGCCGCCAGCCGCTCCAACACGTCCTTCTCGTCCGCGCGGGCGCGGCTGGCGATCTGCCGTGCGTAGTCTTTCGCGAGCAGCGAATCCTTGATGGGCGCCAGAACGCTGAGCGCATCGGCGACGGCGCCGGAGCGGCCCTCGGCACGCGAAAGGTCCCAGTTTCCCAACCTTCGGTCGATGCCGTATTCCAGCAAAGGCTTCGCCTGGTCGATCAGGGCCTGCAGCTCCTGACCGCCGTGGGCGTCGATGAACTCGGCAGGGTCGAGGTTGTCGGGCAGCGTGACGGCGAACAGGTCGATGCGGGCGGCGCCGGCCTCGGGCGTCATGGAAGAGTCGATGAACTGCAAGGCTCGATCCGCGGCGCGCTGACCCGCGGCGTCGCCATCGAACAGATACACGATGCGGTTGCGGGCATGACGCGAGAGCACGCGGATGTGCGTGCGGGTGAGAGCCGTTCCCAAGGTGGCGACCGCATTGCGGATGCCGGCCTCGTGCATGGCGATGACGTCGGTGTAGCCCTCCGATACCACGGCAACACCCGTGGACGCCATGGCCGCCTTCGCCTTGTCGAGCGCATAGAGCATGCGGCCCTTGTGGAACAGAGGCGTTTCCTGGCTGTTCAGGTACTTCGGCTCGCCTTTGCCGATCACGCGCCCGCCGAAGGCTATGCACTGGCCCTGCTCGTCTTTGATGGGGAACATCACGCGATTGAAGAATCGGTCGCGCACGCGCCCATCGGAGCCGACGACAGCGACGTTTGCCTGGATCATCTCGTTGGATTGGAAGCCCTTCGATGCCAGATGGCGCACAAGCGCGCCTTGTCCAGGCGCGAAGCCGAGCATCCAGGTTTTCGGGATATCGCCGCCCAGCCCGCGCTGCGAAAGGTAGGCGCGCGCGGCGCCGGCCTGCGGGCTTTTGCTGCGCATGAGCTGCATATGAAAGAACTCCGCAGCCTCCGCGCACACGGCGCGCAGCCGCGCTTTTGCGCCCTGTCCCATGCCGGGTCCGCGTTTCGCCTGGTCATCGGCGATGTCGATATGGGCGCGCTCTGCCAGGTAGCGCACCGCTTCGGGAAACGACAGGTCCTGGGATTTCATGATGAAGGCGAACACGTCGCCGCCTTCCCCGCAGCCGAAGCAATGCCATAGCTGCAGGGCGGGGTCTATCTTGCACGACGGGGTTTTCTCGTTATGGAACGGGCAGCACAGCCAGAAATCGCGGCCGCGCTGCTTGACCGGGCCCGTCTCGCCCATGATGGCCACCAAGTCGCTGGCCTCGCGAACCTTTTGGATATCCTCATCGCTGATCGCCATGGATGTGACCGAACCCCCGCCTTATGCCCGTGTTCCCGATTCCGGCCGCGCAAGGGCGTGCCGGTTGCTTTTCTGGGTAAAGTATACCGCATAGAACCTATGTTCCCGTATGTTCGGCGCGTGCGATACAATAAGCCCGTAACATCTCGACATGCGGAAAGGAAGCGCCATGAGCGAACCCGCATACCTGCAGCTTGACCCCGATGTAGAGCATGCCATAGCCGAAAACCTGCGCTCCGGGCGCATGCATCCGCACAGCTTCCCCGACGAACAGGTGCTCCGGCGCGAGGACAACCCCCACGATGCGGCCACGCTGGCGCGCCCTGCGTTCTCGCGCGATATCGACAAAATCATGAACATCCCCGCATATAACCGCTATGCAGGCAAAACGCAGGTGTTCAGCCTGGTGGAGAACGACGATATCTGCCGTCGAGGGCTGCATGTGCAGCTGGTGGGGCGCATTGCGCGCAACATCGGCCGGCTGTTGGGGCTGAACTGCCAGCTCATCGAAGCCATCGCGCTCGGCCACGACCTCGGGCACACGCCCTTCGGCCATGCCGGGGAGAAGTTCCTGTCAAGGTGCCTGCAAAGCCGCACGGGACGTAGCTTTCACCACAACGTGCACTCCGTGCGGGTGATGGACCGACTCTACCCCCGTAACATCAGCCTGCAGGTGCTCGACGGGGCGCTGTGCCATAACGGCGAGTTCGCCCAACAGGTACTGCACCAAGGCGACACGGAAACGTTTGCGCAGCTCGATGCGCTGGTCAAGGAATGCGCGCTCGACGAGTCCGCCATCAAGCGCCTGCGTCCCTCCACGCTCGAAGGCTGCGTGGTCCGCCTGGCCGACATGATCGCCTACCTGGGAAAGGACCGCGACGACGCCATGGCCATGGGCGTGCTGCCTTCCCTTGACGGCTTCGAAACCGTGGTCATCGGGCGCGACAACGCGCGCATCATCAACAATATCACCGCAGACGTGGTCAACCACAGCTTCGGACAGGACGATATCCGCATGAGCCGCCAGGTTTTCGAGGACGTCAAGCGCGCAAAACGGCAGAACTACGATCGCATCTACGATTGCGAAGGCTGGCGCGCCGGAAGCGGCAACGCCGTCGGCGAGATGTTCGAGGACATGTACGACAGGCTTTTGACCGACCTGCAAACCGGTGATGAACGCTCACCGGTCGTATCGCACCACGCCAAACAGCTGGCGGCAAAGTCGCGCAGCATCACCGTGGAGGATTACCTTGCGCATACCGACCCCGATCAGGTGGTGGTGGACTACATGGCGTCCATGACCGATCGGTACTTCATGGAGCTGTACCGTTACCTGTTCCCCAACAGCGAAAAACACATCTTGGCGCGAGGATACTGCGCCGATCTGCCATCTATCGAAAGGAATGACCAGTGAAATTCGTCATCGCATCCGACCTGCATGGCGCGGCGCCCGCCGTCCGCGCATTGATGGAACGCATCGACCGGGAAGCACCCGACCGCGTGCTCCTGCTCGGCGACCTGCTCTATCACGGCCCACGCAACGACCTGCCCGAAGGCTATGCGCCCAAAGAAGTGCTCGCCACCCTTAACGGCATTGCCGAGCGCATCGTAGCCGTTCGGGGCAATTGCGATGCGGAAGTCGACCAGATGGTGCTCGATTTCCCCTGCTTGAGCGACTTTTCCCAAGTATGGGCCGATGGTCATCTGCTGCATCTGAGCCATGGCCATTTGGCAGGCAACTCGCCTGATCGGCCGCCGGCGCTGCCACAAGGAAGCGCGTTACTCACGGGTCACACGCATATCAAGCGCCTTGAGCTCGTCGACGACGTGATGTACGTGAATCCCGGGAGCACCTCCATCCCCAAGGACGGCTGCGCAAGTTATGCCGTATACGACAACGGCACGTTCGCCCTGAAGAAGCTTGACGGGAAAACGTTGCTTGAAGCAGGCTGGGAATAACGAAGGCACCGGGCTGGGCCGAAGGCGCAGACGCCGCAGAGGTTCCAAAGCCAGTCCCCAGCGGCGTAGCCTTTATGCAAGCCGTCCGTGTCCTGGGCCGCAGATCGCAGCTGCGGCCCTTCCCTTCTTATGCGATTTCAAAGCGCTCGGCTACGACAACCTTCCGCGCTCCACGGTGTAGGAGGCATCGCAAATGGCAGCCGTTGACGCGCGATGGCTCACCAGCACCACCGTCTTGCCCTCTCGAGCATCCAACAGTGCCCGCAACACGGCAGCCTCGTTGAGGCTGTCCAGATTGCTGGTAGGCTCGTCGAGCAAAACGAACGGCGCATCATGCAAGAACATGCGCGCAAGGCCGATGCGCTGGCGCTCGCCGCCCGACAACGTATCACCCAATTCGCCGACCGGCGTGTCCAGGCCTTGCGGAAGACGCGCGATCAAACCGGTCAACGACGCCTTCTCGCAGGCCTCCATGAGCTCCTCGGGGGCAGCATCGGGCTTGGCGAGCGCGATGTTATCCCCCACCGTGCCGGAGAACAAATGCGTCTCCTGCGTCATATAGCCCTCGATGGCGCGCAGGCTTCCCGTGTTCACGCCTCGGATATCCTGTCCGGAAACGCGTATGCAACCGTCGCTTGGATCCCAAAACCGCATGAACAGCTTGCAGAGCGTCGATTTGCCCGAACCGCTCCTGCCGGCCAGATGCACGATCGAGCCAGGCGTCACCTCAAGGGACACGTCCTTGAGCACCGGGCTGCCGCCGTATGAGAAATCGATGTCCTCGGCGGCTGCGCCAGAGAACGAATCCACCTTGCAACCGTCGAAGACCTCCCGGGTTTGCGGTTGCTCGTCGAGCAGGTCGAGGACGCGCGCTCCGCTTGCGAGCGTCTGCTGCAAGCCGCTGCCAAGGTTCGCGACGGCGATCACCGGGCCAAATGAAGACATCAGGGCGGCCACGCACACGAACGCCTGCCCGAAATCGATGACGCCCTGCGCGCAGAGCGCGCAGGAAAGCGCGACCATGGCCACATCGAGCGCAAGAACCAGCCCGTTCGTGGCCGCCATGCTGCGCGCCGCACGGCCCTTCAGGCGATGCTCCACCTTCGAAAGCGAATCCATCCGAGCATCAAGCTGCTCGGCTCGCGCGTGCTCCTGGCCGAATTGCAGCGTTTCGCGAAGGCCGCGCAAGCTATCGAGCACGAACGAGTTCATGCCGCCAAGGGCATCGCGCAGCTCCCTGCCGCCATTCCCCGCCGCACGCGATGCAGCCCACGGCGCTACCGCTCCGACCAAGATGTATGACACGAACGCTGCAATTGCCAGCTGCCAGCAGACGCTGCCGATGAAGGCGATCATGACGGCGCAGACCAACACGGCGATGAGCACCGGGGAGAGGGTATGCGCATAGAACACCTCAAGGAGTTCGACATCCGAGGTCACAAGCGACACCAAGTCGCCTTTGCTTCGACCCTCGAGCTTCGCCGGGGCGAGCGTGCGCAGCTTGCCGAACACTCGATCGCGGGCGAGCGCCAAGATCTTGAACGCAAGATAGTGGTTGCACATCTGCTCGCCGTAATGCAAGGGACCGCGCAAAAGGCCGCAGGCGGCGACCAAAGCGATGCCCGCGCTCGCCCCAAGCGCTGGTTCGAAACCCGCAATTCCCGTGAGCACCAAAGCTGCGCCCACCGTAAGGAAGATCGCGCACAGAAAACCGACGACGCCCAGGATCACCGCGGCGACCATGACCGGCACAAGCGGCTTAACAAGCTTCACCATACGGCACATGATCGAGAGGTTCGACCTATAGCGCGTCTGAGGCTTACCGGCATGCGAAACCGCAGGACCAATGCCGGTGCTTTGAGCTTCATCAGCTTCCTCAACATCGGCGGTGCGCTGCTCAGCACGCGACGCGAACGCCTCAAGCTCCATCTGCCGGCCCCACAGCTTCGCGTACGCCCCATCGGCAGCGCAAAGCTGCTCATGCGACCCGCTCTGGGCAACGCGGCCGTTTTCCAGCACGAAGACGCGATCGGCTTTTGCAACCGATGCCAAACGATGCGAGATCATGATGACGGTGCGGCTTTTCGCCAGCTCATGGATAACGCCGACGATGGCTTGCTCGCTGTCCACATCCACGTTCGAGGTCGCTTCGTCGAAGATGTAGACGGGGGTATCGTGCAAAAGCGCCCGGGCAAGCGCCAAACGCTGACGCTGCCCGCCAGAGAAGTTGCCGCCCTGCTCGGACACGGGCGCACCAAGCCCGCCCGATGCACGAACGAACCCGTCGATGCGGCAACGCCGCAAAACCTCCCAAAGCTCGTCATCGCTCGCCTGGGGACGCGCCATCAGAAGATTGGAGCGCACCGTTCCGGAGAACAAGTAGCTGGAGAACGGGACGACAGTCACCGTTTGCGCCATGCTCTCACGGGAAACCTCGCCGAGCGGCACGCCGCCGATCTCCACATCGCCCTTGAAACCCCGATTGCGCCCGCACAGAATGCCGGCCAACGTGGATTTGCCGGAACCGCTTTCGCCGACGATGCCGGTGAAGCTTCCGGCAGGGGCGGCGAAGTCGACATGGTCGAGCACCGTACGCTGCCCGTCATAGGAGTAGGAAACATCGCGCACAACGATACCTGCGTGCGCGGGATCAACGCTGCGCGACCCCTGCTCGGGCTCGGGCGCATCAAGGATGGCGAACATCTTCTCAGCTACCGCCATGCCGTTCATAGCTGTATGGAAAAACGAGCCCAGGGCACGCATGGGGATAAAGAACTCTGCCGACAGGAACACCACGCAAAACGCCGCGTAAAAGGGGATCTGCCCATTGGCGAACTGCACCATCGCCGCTATGATGCCCGCGGCGGCGCCGCCGAAGGCGAACACGTCCATCACGGTGATGGAGTTGAGCTGCATGGTTAACAACCGCATGGTCGCCCTTCGGAAGCTCTCGGCCTGTTCGTTCATCTGGCGGTGGCAAGCCTCGTCGGCCTGATAGATCTTCAAAGAGGTCAAACCTTGCAGGTTCTCGAGAAACGCGCCGCCAAGATCGGTATAGGCGCCCCAATACCTGCCCATGACGCGTTTGGCGATCTTCTGCACCGCCACGATGGAGATGGGGATAAGCGGCACGCAAACCAACAGGGCCACGGCGGCGGGCAGGCACAGCGGGGCCAGGAACGCGAACACGGTAAGCGGGGCGAGCACGGCGTAAAGCAGCTGCGGAAGGTACTGCCCGAAATAGCTCTCCAGCTGCTCGCAGCCCTCAACGCTGACTTGCACCGCCTCGCTTGTGGCAATGCGCTCGGAATAACCGGGGCCCATGCGCACCAGTTTGTCGTAAACCTGGCGGCGAACCGAGCGCTTTGCGGCCGCAGCGGCCGCCACCCCCATGCGCTGCGCGTAGGTCAAGCACGCCATGCGCACCGCGATAACGGCAACGCCAGCGCCCAGAAGCATCACGACCCAACCATCGACGGCGACGCCATCGAACAGGCGTTGCAGAAACAGCCCGATAAGAAGCATGAGCACGACGTTCGCCACGAGCGCCGTCCATTGCGCCGCCACGTTGCGCAGGATGTACCGCAGAGCCTGCGGCACCATCGATATCAACCGTTTATTGAACACGGAGCCGGTTTCCTTTCAATCCCAAAGTCTGCACGGCGCCGGGATGCGGCGCATCGATCTTGATTCAAACAGTCGAATGGTACCATTGGCAAACTTTGGTAGCCAGAGCAAACTATATGATATCGATTATTGTTACATATGACTAATCTATAGCGCCAAAAAGCCCGGCATATGCCGGGCTCAGCTATTCGATATACCATTGCAGTCCGAAAATCCGCTTGCAGCGCAAGCGTGTTCGGAAGGACTCCCTACCAAGCCTTCCTGTTCTTCTGGTGCAACAAGATCAAGCCTTTAAGCGTGAGCTGATCGTCGGCAACCTCGATTCGTCGGGAAAGCCCGGCCATAGCCTGGGCGTCGTCGCCGGTGGCGACGACGCGCGTTTCATAGCCGAGTTCGTCCCAAACCGCTTGGATCAGGCCGTCGATACGGGCGACTTCACCGATGACGATACCCGCCTGCATGGCATCGCGCGTAGATTTGCCGATGACGCTTCGGGGCGTATGCAGCCCGATAACAGGGAGCTGGGCCGCGGCGTCCGCCACCGCACGGGCAGCCAAACGCAAGCCTGGAGCGATAAGCCCACCCTGCACGACGCCCGCATCGTCGATGACTTCAAGCGTGGTTGCCGTCCCGAAGTCGACGACGATGAGCGGGAACCCGTAGAGCTGTTTTGCGGCAACGCAATCCGCCACACGATCGGCGCCGAAATCCGCCGGGCTGTTCAGATGCAGCTTCAAACCGGATTTCAAACCCGGCCCCACCACCAACGGACGCACGCCGCAAAGGGTGTGCAAAGCTTCGACCCAAGCGTCGGTAAGCCCGGGGACAACGGAGGACACGATGGCGTCGCGCACCTTCGCATCGCAGCCCCGGACCTGCAAAAACGACTTCACGCACAGAAGCGCCTCGTCGGCGGTCAAGCGATCAGGGGTGGTCACGCTCCAAGCGGACGAAAGGGACCCTTCACAGGCCAGCCCCAGATTGGTGACGGAGTTCCCCACGTCAACAACGATGATCACCCCAGATCCGCCTTGAATCGAACGCACCATCATGCGACCGCCTTGCTCTCCTTGTTCCCCTTGATCGCCTTGAACGCCACCGCTCCGATAATCCCGCCTACAATGGCGAAAGGCAACCAGCTAAAGCCAAGATCGGTGAAGGGAAGTGCCTTGATGGCGGGCAGCACGCCATAAGTGTCATCAATCGTGGTGAGCAGGCTGATGACGAACGCCCCGAGGGCGGCGCCCTTGATCGGCCATGTGGTGCCCATCCGCTTCTTGAACAGCACCATGACCACGCACACCATGAACGGCGGGCAAACCACCGACAGGATAGGCGCCGCGAACGCCACGATGGCGTTCAAACCCAGATTGCAAATGGCGAAGGACACCAAAACAGTAACGATGACGCCAGTGCGATACGAGATTTTGCCGTGCGTGGTGCGCTCGAAGTACGATGCCGATGCGCCGGTAAGGCCGATGGCGGTGGTCAGGCACGCAAGCCCGACGATGATGCCGAGGATGATCACGCCGGTGTTGCCGAGCAGATGCTTGGTTATCTCCACGATAAGGGTAGAACGGTCCATGCCTGCCCCGAAGGCAAGCGCGCTCGAGGCGCCCAGGTAAGTCAAACCACCATAGATGACAGCCAAAAGGGCACCGGCAACCACGGAAGCGCCCGCGATGACCTTGAGCTGATCCTCGCGGCGCGTATAGCCCGCAGTGCGCGCCGCGTTCTCCATGACGATGGCGAAGCCCACGCAAGCGAGCACGTCCATTGCCTGGTAACCGGCCAAGATGCCATCCTGCGCGGCGTGGCTTGAAAGCGGGGCACCGATCTCACCGAGAGGATACACGACACCGGTGACGATGATCACGAACACACAGAGCACCAACAGCGGGGTGAGCACCTTGCCGATGATGCTGACCAAACGCGTTTGACGAATGGAAAGCGCAAGCACCACCGCGAAGAACAGCGCGGAAAACGCCAACATGTTCACAGAATCGCCGAACAGCGGGATCATGGACATCTCGTAGGTGGTGGCGGCCGTACGCGGCTCGGCGATGATCATGCCGGTGCACAAGATGACGGCGGTGTTGAGCACCAACCCCGGCACTCGCCCCAACGAGCCCTCGACGGCTGCGTTCGCCCCGCCTGCAGCGTTGAGCGCGAAGATGCCCAGACAGGAAAGCGCCACGTCGATCATGATGAAGCACAAAAAGCCGATCACCCAATCGGTTCCGCTTTCCATGCCCAAAAACGGCGGGAAAATAAGGTTCCCGGCACCGAAGAACATGGCGAACAGGGCCAGTCCGGTGATCAAAGTGTCTTTCTTCAAGAATGCTCCTTTATGGAATTGCGTCTGAAATGCCTATTATGACGCAATCCAAACGAAAAAAGAAGCCGGCAACTCGGCGCGATGCCAAAACGTTGCAACAAAAAGACCTGCGCGAGCAGGCCTTTTCGCTTAACGCTTAATTGAACTTGAAAATCCTCTGGGCAACATGGTACCCGGTGATGCCGATCTTGCGTCCCAGATTAGTAGGCAGGTTCGTGCCCATGTTCAGCACGCTGTGCCTGACTCGGCGGTATACATCGGAGTTGTTCTCCTTGAGATAACGCCAGATAGCGTCGCGTTCGTCCTCGGCATCGACGGTGTTGATCATGCGCAGGAAGATGCTGCAGATGCACATCATCATGGACAGATAATTCTCCATGTAGCGCTCCAGCCGCTTCTCGGGCACATCGCCGGGAAGCTGGACGGCGTCGATCATGATACGGGTGACGCGCAGCTGCTGATCGATGCGGCTCATCATGACCGACTCGTTAACGCTTTGGTCGTCGCGACCGATGAAGTAGCGGTACATGTCCACATCAAGATAGTAGATGGTCTTGACGTGCGGCAGCGGCACATACACGAAGATGTTGTCCACGTAGAAGGTGTGCTTGGGCAGCTGAAGGCCCATGCCACGCAACAGCTCGGTGCGGTAGATGACCGAGTGCATGAGCAGATATTGGCTGGGGTTGAAATGCCCCACCTCGGACCAGCCGAACTCGCGACCCTCAGGGAACACGTTGCGGTAATGCATGATGGTGCGCGTGCTCTCGTGCACCTTCTCATACACGTAATTGGCGATGATCAGATCGGTTGGGGTGCTGCGCCCGACTTGGCTGCGCACGTATGCCATGACGTCCTCCATGGCACGGCGATCAAGCCAATCATCGGAGTCGACCACCTTGAAGTACAGGCCGGAAGCGTTCGCCAAGCCGGTGTTCACCGCTTGCCCGTGGCCGCCGTTTTCCTGATGGACGGCCTTGATGATGCCCGGATGGAGCTGTTCCCAGCGATCGGCCTTTTCCGCGGTATCGTCTTTGACCGACCCGTCATCGACGATGACGATCTCGATGTCGTCGCAGCCCTTATCGCCCCCGCATGCAAGGATGGATTCGATGCATTTATCCATGTATGCCGCGGAGTTGTAGCACGGGATGGCGAACGTGATGCTTTTCATGCCTGTCCTTTCCTGAGAGCAACAGCGGGAATGAGATCGTCGGCGCCGCCGTTCAAATGGTTCGCTCGCCATTTTACCGGTAGAGAGACGCACGGCTGCCCCCTGCGGGTACATTATGGATAAAATCCAAGTGAACAGCTCGGGCGCAGCCGAAACCATGCGCAACCGGCAAGACCGCGCCCGGCACATCGCGAAGAAAGGGTACGAACATGAGCTCGTTTCTGGACACCATGCTTGAGCGCGCCAAAGCCGACAAGCAGACCATCGTGTTACCCGAGGGCGACGACCCGCGCACGCTCGAAGCTGCCGAGACCATCTTGGCCCAAGGCGTCGCAAACCTTATCATCTTGGGCAACGTGGCCGCCATCAAGGAATCCGGGCGTGCGCTCGACGGCGCCACGCTGATCGACCCGCAAGACTCCGATTTGCATGACGAGTTCGCAAACACCTTGTATGAACTGCGCAAGCATAAGGGCATGACCCTCGAGCAAGCCGCCGAGAAGGTGCGCGACGTGCTGTTCTTCGGCGTGCTCATGGTGAAGACCGGCCGCGCCGACGGCATGGTCTCCGGCGCCCGCCATTCCACCGGCGACGTGCTGCGTCCCAGCCTGCAAATCCTCAAAACCGCCCCGGGCGTGAAGCTGGTCAGCAGCTTCTTCATCATGGTGGTCCCCAACTGCGAGTACGGCCAGAACGGCACGTTCCTGTTCAGCGACTGCGGCCTGGAGATCCAGCCTGACGCAGAGAAGCTTGCGCACATCGCCGTCAACTCCGCCCAGTCCTGGAAAACCCTTATCGGCACCGAGCCTGTGGTGGCCATGCTCTCCCACTCCACCTACGGCTCCGCCAAAAACGACGACGCGAACAAGGTGGTGGAAGCTGCCGCCATCGCCCGCGAGCTGGCACCCGAGCTGGCGCTCGACGGCGAGCTGCAGGCCGATGCCGCCATGGTGCCTTCCGTGGGCGCTTCGAAGGCCCCCGACAGCAAGGTTGCCGGCAAGGCAAACTGCTTGATCTTCCCCGACCTTGATGCGGGCAACATCGGCTACAAGCTGGTGCAGCGCCTGGCGCACGCCGAGGCGTTCGGCCCGGTGACCCAGGGCATCGCCGCCCCGGTCAACGACCTGTCTCGCGGCTGCAGCGCACATGATATCGTGGGCGTCATCGCCATCACGTGCGTGCAGGCCCAGGCGAAGAAAGCCGCCGACGCACAGTAGCCCGCGCCAGCGCAAAAGCGCCCCCGCAACAAGAGCCTGAACCCTAAGCCCACACGCCCCCGCTTCCCGAACCGATGATCACGCTCGGGAAACGGGGGCTTTCTTGTCGAATCTGCCGAGACAACCAAGAACCCCCGCATGCTCCAGGGCCGCGAACCTCGCCAATCACGCATACCGTAACGGCGCCAATGCCGTCATTACGGTTTGAATCTGTTTTGAAGCTTAAACATACGTCCATGGACCCAGAAAAAAGGCTACCGAGATTTCAAGGCGGCTCGCAATCGCATCGCTCGCTATGCGCAGCACATACCCGCAAACCAGCGGACAACCCTGTTAGTCACCATCTTAAGTCGATCCGAGGCATCAACACGCGCGACACTCGACAACCCTTGACCGCATACGCCAAAAGAAAAGCCCTCTCTCGAGGGCTTTTCAGCATTGCAGGTAACGCAGCGTTTTGCCGCTATGGGACAACCGGCGGCTTACGGCTGGATGCCCACCATCTGGTCGTGCACGATCTCGTAGGTGTCGCGCGCGATCATGTACTCCTCGTTTGTCGGGATGATGATGATCTGCACCGCGGAATCATCGGTGGAGATGATGCGCTCAAAACCGCGATGGCGGTTCTTCTCCTCGTCCAGCACGATACCCAAAGGCTGCAGGCCAGAGAAGATCATGCGGCGCATCTTGTCGCAGTTCTCGCCCACGCCGGCGGTCAGCACGATGGCGTCCACGCCGCCCATGACGGCGATGTACTGGCCGATGTACTTCTTCACCGAGTTGGAGAACATGTCATAGGCCAGCATAGCGCGCTCGTTGCCCTCTTCGGAGGCGGTTCGCACGCTGCGCAGGTCGTTGGACACCCCGGAGATGCCGAGCAAACCCGACTGCTTGTTCATGAGGTTGTTCATTTCCTCGGCGGTCAAGTTCTCGTGCTCCATGACGAACGGCACGACAGCCGGGTCGATGGCGCCGCAGCGGGTGCCCATCATAAGGCCGTCAAGCGGCGTGAGGCCCATGGAGGTATCCACGGCCACGCCATGGTCGATGGCAGATGCAGAACAGCCGTTGCCCAGATGCAGCGTGATCAGCTTCAGGTCCTCAAGGGGCTCATCGAGCACCACGGCGGCGCGCTCGGAGATATAGCGATGCGAGGTGCCATGGGCGCCGTATTTGCGGATGGCATACTTCTCGTAAAGCTCATAAGGGAGCGGGTACATGTACGCCTTCGGCGGCAACGTGGTGAAAAACGAGGTGTCGAACACGGCGACCATGGGGATGCCCGGCATATGCTTCATGCAGGCATGGATGCCCATAAGCGCGGCACCGTTGTGCAAAGGCGCCAGCTCAGCAAGCTCGTCGATCTTCGCGATGACATCGTCGTCGATGAGAACGGAACGATCGAAGTATTTGCCTCCCTGCACGATGCGATGACCGACGGCGTCGATCTCGGAAAGCGAAGCGATCGCGGCGTCCTGGCCCGAGACCAGGGATTCAAGCACGAGCGCCATAGCGTCGTCATGGTCCGCCATCTTCGCGTCGATGACCACTTCGTTATCGTCAAGACCGTGCTTGTGGAACGCCTCGGCCGAACCGACGCGCTCGCAAATGCCCTTGGCCATGAGCGTATGCGTTTCAACATTGATAAGCTGGTACTTCAGCGAAGATGAACCCGCATTGATAACCAAAACGTTCAACGGCCTGCCTCCTTACCAAAAGATTTCGAGCACTCATTGTAGATGCAAAACACGCCGCACGTTGCTGCAAGCGGCGCCCGCGCGGCACTCTGTCGGCAAGCGGCGTTACGAAAGCATGGTATCGCGCTGCTCGTCCGACACCTCCGGCTCAAGCTGGCCCATGAGCACGTCGACCTTCTGTTGCGCAGTTGCCAGGCGGCCCTGCAGGGCGCGCAGCAGCGCAACCCCTCGCTCGTAACTGGCAAGGCTGTCCTCCAGCTCGAGGGTGTTGGATTCAAGCACGCCGACGATGCCGTCCAGCTCCGCCATGGCCTCGCGAAACGTCAGATCCTCTACCGGCTTCAAAGCCTCATTGCCCATTTGATGATTCCTTTCACGCAATATCGTCCACGCCAGCGCGCCGGACCCCCGACACGCAGCACCCGATAACGCCATCCGATACCGTCACATCAAGCGGCTGTCCCGTCTTCGCCTGCTCGACCGACTTCACTACGCTCCCATCGCCGTCGCGGGCGATGGAATAGCCCCTGCCGAGGACGGCCAAGGGCGACAGCGCATCAAGCTGCGCCGCCGAAAGGCCCGCCTGCCGGCGAAACGGCTCAAGCAGCTGGCAACCCGCCGAGCGCAAGCGCCGCTGCTCGTGATCGAGGGACATCCGCGTTCGCTCGCAAGCCTGGGGAATCACATGCACCAGACGCTCGCGTGCGCGTTGCGTTTGCGACGTCGGAGGGTCGAGCACCTGCGATAGCGCCTGCGTCAAACGCTCGCGTTGCCGCCGAACGGCGGCGGCATCGAGGGTCAAGGCGTTGGGAAGCGCCGAGCTTAAACGCTCGCGCAGCCGATCGGCCTGCGCACGGTCGCGATCCAAGCTGGCAGGCAGCGCCCTTGCAAGCCTATCGGCGCACAGGTCCACCCCTTGTGAGGAGGCCGCCAGCAGCGCATTGGGGTCGCAGAAGACCGGACGGCCTGCAAAGCGCCCGACCTGCGCCGCACTGCCTTCGAGAGCACGCTGAACGCAGGCACCCAGGCTGCTGCGGCGCGCATCGAACAGCGCTTCAAGGTTCTCACGGGCGGGACTCACAGCCTCGGCTGCGGCCGTGGGCGTCGAAGCGCGCAAGTCGGCAACCATGTCGGCAATGGAGGTGTCGGGCTCGTGCCCGATTCCGGTGACCACCGGCACGGGGCATTTCACGATCATG
>OLRJ01002294.1_pt1 | contig 14490 bp, 10 predicted proteins | sample 1672741 | NCBI WGS metagenome assembly OLRJ01 (sample SAMEA3136719, study PRJEB25190) | human gut metagenome | biome: human gut; feature: human-associated habitat; material: faeces | place: Austria | collected 2013
GATCTCCTCCGGATCTTTCATGAACCGGCACATATCCACAACATCTCTTGCCATAAATTTCTCCCCTGCCGTATACTCCAGAAGGGCCCTCATGCTGTCATAATATCCGTTGATATTATAAAGAACGATCGGCCTGTCGATCCGTCCCAGACTTTTCAGTGTCAGGATCTCAAAAAACTCCTCATACGTACCAATTCCACCAGGTACCACGATGGTCGCATCGGAACGGCTTTCCAAAAGGTGCTTCCTCTCACGCATATTTTCCGTAAAAATAAACTCTGTACAATGCTCATACAGGACTCCCGGCTTGTCAAAAAATCGCGGTGCGATCCCCAGGATATAACCTTTCTCTCTGTCAACGCCACGGGCCGCCGCACCCATCAGTCCTTCTTTTCCACCGCCAAAAACAAGGCCATGGCCACGTTTTCCTATCAGCCGTCCCAATTCCTCTGTTTTCTCATAATAAATCTTTTTCAGTTCTGCGCTGGATGCTCCATATATACAAATATTCATGCTTCTGTCCCCTTCTCTGCTGCCTTCACAAATGCCTGTAAAAGTTTCATCTGCTCCGAAGAATCATACATCATCTCCGGATGCCACTGCACAGCCACCGCAAATGGATGATCCTCAAGTTCCATAGCTTCCGGCACCCGGTCCTCGGACCAGGCTGTGATCCTCACATTCTCCCCGGCATCTTTTATCGCCTGATGATGAAAAGAATTCACCCGGATCTCCCGGTTCCCATAAGTCTTTTCCAATATACTGTCTTTGGCAATGCTCACTTTATGCCACGCCACATTTCTCGGGTACTTATCCCCGAAATGATGTTCAAACCCCCCTTCTTTTTCCAGATCCTGATACAGGGTTCCGCCGCAGGCCACATTCATGATCTGAATGCCACGGCAGATCCCGAGGATCGGCTTTTTCTTTTCCATCATAAAATATCTGGAAATCGCAATATCCTGCTCATCCCACATGGGCATGATCGTTCCGCAGTACCCTTTTGGAAACGCCCCGTACCGCTCCGGCCCTACATCATGTCCGCCGGAGATCAGCACTCCGTCCAGCTGTTCCAGGAACGGTTTCGCCGCCTCCAGATCTCCATACTGCGGGATCAGCACAGGAATCGCACCGGCTTTCTCCAGGATATACACATAATCACCGCTGACAAAGTCCCAGTCCTGCCCGGTGATCCCCATGCCCGAAACCATTCCAACAGCATCCCTGTAGTCAAAATTACAGGTAACGCCGATCACAGGTTTTCTTTCCCTCATCCTTCTCCTCTTTCCACCAAAAAATGGTCGCTTTTACAGATATTCTACCGCAAATCCATACTTCCTACAATAGTCATCGACTCTGGTATTTTTTCTGCACAGGATCTTTGTCCCTTTATTTATGATCCATTCTCCCAGCACTTCTGGATCCCCGGAAAATTCCACTGTTTTCAACATACTGCACCCGTGAAACGCCCATTTTTCCACAGTTTCCACATATTCCGGAACCCGGACATATTCCAGATTTCTGCACTTCAGAAAAGCGCTCTCTCCAATAAATTTCAGCTTTTGAGGAAGTTCCAGCTTCTGCAGTCCGGTCTGATAAAACGCCTCTCTTTCAATCCGCTCCACAGACTGAGGAATTTTTATCTCTGTCAGATTCCCACATTTATAAAATGCCCTTCGCCCAATCTCAGTGATCATTTCCGGAAGCACTACTCCGGAAAGTTCCTGGCACTCCATAAAAGCTTCTGCCGGAATTCGGATGATTTTCTTATTCTCTTCAAAAACTGTCTTCTGCAGTCTTTTACACCCGTACAAAACCCCTTTTCCAATATATTCTGTTGTAGCCGGGATTTCAAAACTTCTCAGGTTTACACAACCGGAAAAAGCTCTGTTTTTTATAACTTTTATTTTCTCTGATCTTACTGTTCGAAGCCTTGTACATCCGGCGAAACTTTCTCTGCCAATCTCTCTGACGCAGTTTTCCAGGCTCACTTCTCTGATCCGGATATTATTCTTCAGTGCCTCGTCCCCGATTCGGCTATAAGGCTGTCCGATAACAAGAATTCTCTCTCCGTGTTTCTCTGCACATCCTCTTACAAATGTTTTTTCTCTTTCTTTCTGCGAACGCCACACCAGTGTTTTCTGCATTTTTTAACCTCTCAACAAAAAAACGGATGCAATACCCTGAAAGATATCGCATCCGTATATAATGATCATGTTTTCAACAATACCATCTGCTACCGCAATATCTCTGAATTCAGGAAATGTTTCTTTCTGTGTCCCGAAAAATAGGTACACAAAACCAAACAATCTCCCCCTCCATTTATCATTGCGTGTAATAACTGGTAGCAGCTTTAAGCAGGTATCCTGGCTTATGTAATCACGATCCCTCCCCTTCTCATACAGATCCGTACAATGGTTACAGAAAGATCTAAACAAATACAGTAGCACGACTGCCTGGGATTCTCACCCTGTTCCCTCTTGGCCCTGCCGATGTGGCAGAGAACTTAAAACCGGTAATTGTTTTTTCTCCATATTTAACTGTTCAGAAATTATAACACACTTCTTTTTCTGTGACAATCCCGTGAATCAGAGTTATAGGCGGGGTTATTTCATAATGATCAGTATTTATTTTACAGTTACACGGCATTTGTAAGAAACTTTTCCGGATCTTACTGTAATTACCGCAGTTCCTTTTTTCACACCTCTGACCACACCTTTGGAACTTACTGTGACAACAGCCTTATTGGAGGAACTGTATGTAAGTTTTTCAGCAGATGTTATTGGTCTGCGTATCGGCTTTAAGGTCGTTGTCTTTCCTTTACTGATGGTTATTCTGGACTGCAGTCCGGTTATGGCCGCAGTTCTTACTGTTCCTTTCTGTACAACGACTTTCAGTTTCGCCGTTTTTTTGCTTGCCAGAGTTACTGTGATATAAGCAGTACCTGTCTTTTTCTGTGCGGTGATCACACCTTTTTTATCTACTTTTACAATTGCAGTATTGCTGGATTTCCAGGACTTCACGGAATCTCCTTTTGCAAGACCACTGACTTTCACTTTGCTAGTAGATTTTCCCGGATTCAGACGAATTCCATATGCGTTCAGTTTGATCGTTGGTTTCAGTTTGCTTCCTGAATTCTTTGTTTCTTTTTTGGCACATACAGAACAGGTTCTTGTGATCTGTTTCGGTGCAAAAACAGTTGCAGATTTCGTTGTCTTCCAGGAACTCCACTTATGTGCTGCAAGAGCTGTTGATTCGGTCTTTTTCTCTCCGCACCAGGTACAGGTATAAGATTTTGTTCCTTTTGTCTTACAGGTGGATTTCTTTGTTACTGTTCCTGCATCCCAGCTGTGTTTTGCATGTTCTCCTTTGTTTTTCAGATCCCAGTATGTTGTCTCCTTATTTACAAAACGTCTGTAAGAATCCAGTGCCTGAAGTGCCTGTACTGTAGACATTTCGCTGGATTTTGAAATTGACATGGAATGTGAAAAACCATTGTCGCTCTGAATATAACCAGTCAGATTTGTGATCATATTCATATTTACAGTACCAAAATCATCGCTTAACGGATCAATTCCCATAGAAGTCAGTGCCAGAAGAACCTGGGCTGTACTTTCACAGGTACCATATCCGAAATCATCTCCCATGGCATTTGCCAGGTAAGTGAGTGCTTTGTCTGAAATATTTTTTGCGGCTGTATTATGGTTTCTGTAGACAGCAAGGGCCTGAAGCGCCATGGCTGTAATATCAGAGCTTCCTCCTTTTGCATCGGTAAGTCCGATTCCACCGGTTGTCGGATTCTGGAATTCTCCAAGTGCCCTGATGATGGAAGCACGGTTCCATTTCGCATTTCCCGGGATCTGGATATCTGCGGCATCCAGAGCGATCAATGCATAGATCAGTTCATTGGAACCATTTTTCAGTTTTTCAGAATTGTAGATCATCGCTGCAAGGTTTACACCGTCAACATTTGTGATGTCTTTTCCCATAGCTGTTAATGCAAGAGACACTCGCTCAATATCTGTAGGTTTCTGGTCTGCACTCCAGCCTTTTACAGTCGCACATACAGACTCGTAATATGCGTCCAGTTTATCCTGGTCAATGGTCTGTCCGCTGCGGAGAAGAGCATATACCACCCACTCATCTCCATACTGATATCCTTTTTCCTGATGAAGGTCTGTAAGATAAGAAACTGCTTTCTCAACGTCTTCAGACGCAAGTTTTTTGTTGTCTGTATCCTGTCCGTCACCTTTTGTTACTGTGAGCCTGATCTTTACAGGTTCCGGAGAATTGGTCTGGTCAACCGGTGTACCGGTAGCGATCACCGTTCCCTCGCCGATTCCCGTGATCCTGTAATCGGTTCCGATAAAGTAGTTGTTTGTATCTGGTGCTCCATCCTGACGTTTCCAGTAGCCACTTGTTTTCTTTGTAATGACTACAACTCCTTTTTTGTCAAAAGTCCATTTCATGGATGGATCTGTCACGTTGTATCCCTGGTCAGAAATCTCTCCGGTAAAGCTCAGATCGATATCCTGACTTTCTCCTGATCTTACGGTTACCTCTGTTACAGGAGAAGTGACTGAAGTCAGTGGATTCTTATATACAAACTCAACCTCAGAAGTTCCGGTAATGGTACGTGTCTTTCCTGTTTCCGGATCTGTATCTTTAATTTCTGCTGTGTAAGTTACTTTTCCGGACTGTTTCGGAACAAATACTTTGGAACCGTTGCTGTAATATCCGATCGTATCATCACTGCTTGTAATGGTCCAGTCAGATGCATAACTTGCATTGGTCGGAGTTACTACGGCACTTCCCGGAATCGGGTTAAATGCAACTCTGCCGTCCTCTTCCTGACCGTCACTGTTTGCATTTCTTCCATGGATCACCTGCTGTCCGGACATTCCCGGTACAATGGATTCGATCGGCACATATGTAGATGTCAGATCTACTTTTGCAGAGATATCCGGCTGTGCCTTGGAGCTTACGGTGATAGAGGAAGTTCCCGGTTTCAGGAAGAAGAATGAACTGTAACTTTCATCATTACTGATCACAGATCCGTCAGCGGCTTTATACAGGAAACTTGAAAAAGCCATATCGCTGAAATCATCTTCCCCTGTATATTTTCCCTGAACCTGGATCTTCTTAGTCTCGGAACCTGCTACCGTAAAGCTTCCGTTTGTTATATCCTGTCCGTCAATAAGAAGTCTGACTGCTTCGATTTTCTTTGTTGTGGCGATCACAGAAACATACGCAACAACTTTACTGGAACCGTCACTGTTTATCTGTGTTGCTGTGATAAGTGTTTTTCCGTTTCTGTATACATACAGATCTCCGGAAGAAAGGTCCATTGCCATTGCTCCGGACGGCTTCATCTCTGTACAGTTCCACTCCAGATGACTACCCTCCGGTGCCTGATAATCCTTAAGGCTTAATCTGCCTGCAACTTTAAATGCATTGACAGAATCCGGAGATACCTGCAGACGGGAATCTGTCAGGGTTTCTTTTGCACTTCCATTATAAGCAGAAAATTCTACCTGATACTGATTTTCTGCTGGAAGTTCCGGCCACACTTCAGTGTCCGGTTTATAGGACTGGTTTTCTCCAAAGTACGGGAATCCTTCACTGCTCTGTCCCCATTTTGTACCATTGTCTCCACGTCCGTTATTCAGGACATCAACCAGATCCAGCGTCTTCATTTCTGTCTCATCCCTGGATGTGGAATTTACCAGAACTCCCTCCGGTACAGACGGCATGGACAGGGTATCTGTCCAGTAACAGTTCTTTACAAGTCCTGGATCATCCGCAGTTTCATACTGTGCAAACAACGCGCCTTTCGGGCTCTCGCCAAAAGAAATACTGTTTGCGATAACTCCGCCTGATAATTTCTTCGCGAAACCGCAGGCATAACTTCCGGAAATTTCCACAGAACAGTTCAGTACCGCACCTTTGATGCTTCCGCCAAGTGCACCTGTATTTTCCCATACATTTCCGATCGTTCCTTTAAATGCGGTATTCTGTACAACACCGCTCTCTCCCACTCTGGTAAAAAGTCCCTGGGAATCTTTCAGCGTAACAGTATGACCCTGGCCGTCAAACACACCATTAAATTCACAGAAGTTCATATAATCACCTGTAAGAGTGATATCGTTATCCAGCACATAATACTGACCTTCTGTACCGCTCCAGATATTTTCGATCTGGTCTGCAGAAGTAATATGTGTAACGGTTACACCTTCCGGGATTTTTACCGGCGCTTCCGGTTTCTGTTTCTTCAGTGCGTTCACTGCATCGCTGAGTTTCTTTGCAGCTGCGTTTACTTCTGACTGGGAAGCTGTACCTGCATCCAGCATTTCCCTGGCCTCAGCAAGAGCCTCGGAAACAGCTTTCCAGCTGGTCTCTGTGTAGTCAGACTCTGTAAGTTTCTCTGTAGATTCAATGGCAGCTTTCAGGCTGTCCCAGTTTACTTCTGCCGGAGTCCCGGAACCTTCTGTCAGTACTGGAAGTCCGTTGTTGCTTCCATCAGAAGGAAGTGCCCATCTGAAACCTGTAGACGGGATCTCTGTATTCAGGATATCCACACTGGCTTTGATCTGATCTGCAGTCATTTTGGTTTTGCTGTCATCAGAAATATTATCGGTTCTTCCCATACCAACCGCAGACATACCGGATGCCCAGAGTGTATGGCTGATCTTATAGGAACCTCCATTTGTAGCAGCGATTCCTCCACCAAACATATCTGTATTTCCTGCAAAGTAACAGTTGGTTACTGTTCCCTGAAGATTTCCCACAAAACCTCCGATGGTATCCATATAATCACTTGCCGCATTGGAGGATACTGTAGAATAACAATTCTGGATCGTTCCTGTTACTGTATTTGCCACACTGCCCTGTCCGTCTGAAAGCGTCAGTGTGCTGCTTCCTGCAACTCCAAGATTCTGGATCGTTCCGGAAACTTTATCTGCAAGCGGCTTATCCGCAAGAGTGATCACATGGCCTTTTCCATCCAGCGTACCTGCAATGGAGCTGATCTGCTGACCGGAAGTCAGAGTGATATCTGCCGCAAGTTCATAAGTTTCGCCTTCCGCGATTCCTCCTGTCGGAAGATCTGCTGCTGTACTTATCACATGGGAAGCAGACTGTACTTCTGCCACAGCAGCCTTAGAGCTGTCTTCATCTCCTGCCGAAAATTCATCCGCCTGATCTTCCTGTCCTGCTGAAAAATCTTCTGCCCCATTCTCAGTTTCATCTGCCGCAAAATCTGCGGTATTACTTTCTTCTGCAGTGTTTTCTTCCGGATAAAGCTCCATGGAAGTACTTTCTTCTGCGGTCTGATCCGAAAACAGATCTGCGGCCTGTACCGGTGCAGTTCCTCCCAGCATCAGCGCCATTGACAAAGACACACTAAGCGCCTTTTTTCCATAGCCTTTTTTTGTTTTTTTCATTCTTTTTTTCCTTTCCTTTTATTTCCGCACTAAAAAAGTTCCCTCACTGAAATGAGAGAACTGATTTTCTATCGGTTAGTTGTATTTAATTTTAGCTGAATATCTCAGATACTCTTATCCCCTCTGCGAAAAAATAATGTAAATGACGTGGCAGAGATGCGATTCAGACCTCACGCTGGAATCCTCCTTTAAGAACTGTCTGTGGCAGTTCACCTCATCTGAAATATGCAGTTGTTTCTTCTGTTATTCTAACAGTTTGGAAATTTTATGTCAAATAATTCTCGGGATCGCTGTAGATTTTCTTTCCGTGTCCTGCTGATGTTATGAAGCACACGAATTGACTGCAGAACATCCTTTTTGCTGCAACACTCAATGGTCCACGTCCGCTCCCTGGTTTCTGGAAGCAGTCCCAGTACCCTTTCATAAGGGATATTTCCGGCCCCCAGGGCAGCATGGGAATCCCGGTCACCATTGTTGTCGTGAACATGGACATGGGTCACATAAGGCGCCAGCTTCTCTGTCCATTCCAGAACCGGGATCTTCGAATAACAGTGGGCGTGCCCCATGTCAAAACAAAGATGGAAATTCGGATATTTTTCCCCAAGAAGTTTATAAACATCCAGAACCGGATCGATCTGCGGGTCAAACACATTCTCCATCACAACTTCCAGCTCTTTATGCTTTTCCAGAAATTCTCCGAAAAACTCCGCAACTCTCTCAGGCCAGCCCTGAAGATAGTGGACATAAGGGTTCATGCAGGTATGATAGATGATCTTTTTTGCCCCAAGTTCCATACCTGCTGTATAAGTCTGGTGAAAACGCATCATCGTAATTTTACGCACTTCGCTGTCAAAAGCCGCGGGATCGATATTCATAAACGGTCCATGCAGGGTCAGTCCCCGACAGTCCATAAATTTCAACCGTTCCCGGTAGCTGCCAATGGAATCATTCAGATGATCCAGATTGTCTGCTATCGAAAATTCAATACTTTCGATTCCCACTCCTGTCTGCTCGATAATCTCGTTCATCTCATGATCCGGCAGAAGATGACTGATATATATCATAATTCTTTACCAGGGTAAGCACTTATGGCTTCCCGTCCTTTCTTTCAGGTATTTCTGTACCTGTATACAATTTTTGCCGGCCCTGCTGTTATGGCAAAGACCGGCTTTCCGTCATTTCCAATACCTCTGAAACGTACAGGAAATGCCTGTTATTTTATTATAATCTGACATCCTCACAGGGTCAAGCCGACATCTGACTGGCTATTTTTCAATAAAAAGCCCCAGAGATTTCCAGTCATTTACTGTTTCATTTCTGAGCTTCAGATCATAGGGTAAAAGTTCTACCGGCAGATCATTTTTGATACAGGTTCCGATCAGCGGAATGATCCATCTGTTATCATCCGAAATCTCCGCTCCATTTGCAAAATGATCAAAGCAACAGCTCCCGTCTCCCTGAACTTTTCCCGACATCATACGGATCGTATCAGCTCCGTTCAAATATGACAGATAAACTGTCTTATCTTCATCCTGAAAACTACCCGGCAGTTCTGTCTGCGCGATCGTAATTCCATTCTCATCCACAGTAGTTGTGTAATCAAAGATCCACCCAATATTTCCATCCCCATCTGTCAGACAAAACGTGTGGCTGCATGCGATCAGATTCCATACATCCCAATATTGCAGTTTCTCATCAGATGAATTTATCTTAACAGATAGAAAACGATAAGCCGGTGCGTCACAGCCTTTCGTTACTGCTGTGAGAGCATCCATTTTTCCAAGCGCATAGGAGATATCAAGGCTGTCCAGTCGATTACGCAATGCCTGATAGCAATCCATTTCTTCTCCATCCGTCATGCTTCCATAAACAGAACAGTAAATTCCATCATTTATCTTATTCTCTCTGACCTGATCTTCCCCAAAACTGCTGTCATCCGTCTGCCAGTCCACCTGTTCTTTAATAGAAATGGAGAAGCTGTGTTCCAGTGGTGGATGCGTCAGATTATACTTAAGAAGATCTGAAAAAGCACCATTATCATTATCTGTCAGATAACAGCCTCTTCCATCTTCCATAGGAATGGTCGTATAAGGAGTTACTGACGGAATATCATCAGGATCCTGATAAATGGCATAATTATTATTCCAGGATCTTATCTTTTCTCTGTTCCGGGAGAGAAAATCTTTTGAAAAGATCACTTCGTAATAACCATTGGAGTTCTGTGTGGAAGTCATCGCGCTGTCAGATTCTACCTCCGAAACGGACCCTTTGTGCCAGGTCAGGGTAAAGTCCTTCGTCTGATCCAGTTTCAGATTTTCGTTAAAAGTATCTCCTTTTTCGCGGCTTTGAATGATCAGATCTACAGCCCGGGTAAGATAAGCTTTCAGGACATATTCCGGAACTGAAGCTGAATCAGTATCTGTAGATTTGTAATTATTGCCACCGGCTGTATTTTTCGGAAAATCTTCCTTCAGCAGGAGCATGGTAAGAACTCCTTTATTTTCTGTTAAAGAATACCTTCCACTTTTGACAGCAAATCGCTTCAGACGTTCCTCCAGAATTTTTATGGATTCATTATATCCGACTACTGTAAATTTATCGTCCGGAGTCAGAGTCACCTGATACATGGTCTCCGCATTATATTCCAGCGGTGTATTTTTCCGGTAAAGAAAAACACCCAACAGCGTAAGTATCGCAAAGAGACAGAAAACACCACAGGCAAAAAACACCTTTTTTCTTTTTTGAGGTCTTTTTGCTGCTCTGCTGCCATCGCCTGCTTTCTTCACAGCCTGCTCTCTGCCCACGATCGCCAGCATTTCATCAATACTCTGCGGCCGGTCTTCTTTTTGCAGGGACAGTCCTCTCATCAGAATATCTTCCAGCTCAGGATCGATTTCTATCCCCAGATTGGAAGGCGCCTTCAGATTATCATCCAGAAGACGACTGTACGCTCCATCCGGTATCTTACCTGTAAGACAATACCATAAAGTAGCTGAAAGAGCATAAATATCTGTCGTCGTTCCCTGGTTTCCCTGAGAACTTACCTGCTCTATCGGACTGTAACCATCCTTCAGAGTACAGGTATATTCATCCCTTCCACATTCCCTTGCTGTCCCGAAATCAAAAAGTTTCAACCGCAGAGTCTGCGAAGGTCCACCGGAAAAATCCGTGCCCAGGACCATAAGATTGTCCGGAGCAATATCTCTGTGAATCAGACCACGCTTATGTATCAGGGAAAGCCCCGACAGGATTGGAAGAATCGCAGAAAAAAGCTGGTCTGCCGGAATTGGTCCATATCGCTTTACATATTCTTTTAAGGTTATTCCTTCCAGATATTCAAGTACAATATAACTGGTTTCATTTTCCTCAAAATAATCCAGAACTTTTACAATACTGTCACTCTTTAACGTGGCAAGAATTCTTCCTTCCCTGAGAAAAGTGTCTCTGGATTCTTTTATAAAAAGTTCCTTGATACAGACTTTAAGACCAATAGGCTCCTGGACTGCTTCATAGGCAAAGGCAAAACCGCCCTGTCCGATAAAACGAAGAATTCTGTATTTATTATTCAGTTTACTTCCGGGTTTCAGTTGCTGCATAATATTAGTTCCTTCTGTTTTCAGAAATTACTGCATCAGATTCATTTGTCCGATCATCCTGTTGATCGCTGATTTTTTGTCATCAGAACAGAGAACGGCAATCAAAAAACTGTCAAGACTGTCCTCTTCCGCGCTCTCATCCAGTACCTGAAATCTGCAGGCCTGAAGAATCTCATTCATTCGTCTTACTGTCAGGATCAGTCCCGGATCAGGAAGTTCTGCTTCACTTCCAAAGAATAAGATCATGAGTAAAAGAAGTGACCGGGAAATGCAGTCTCCCTGAAGAATCCTGTGCATAAAGCTGTACTCTTCCCAGTTCGGATCATTGGCATCCGAATCACTGAGGAGAATATAGGAATAAAATCGGTTAAGAAGTTCAAACAACTTATTAGGACTGATCTTCGCTGTGGCCAGACACTCTTTTATCTCTTCCTCGGACATATGAGCATGTCGATTCGGATCCATTTTGGAAATATTGCTGAGTGGAAGATCAAGATAAATGTTTCTTTTGATCCGTCGGTTTTTATCACTTGCCATATAATATTTGATCCTGGTATTCAGATAAAAAAGAAAATATTTGCAGATATAATATCTGGATTTTTCTCTGCCATCACAAAACATCCGTATGTTTTCACACATATAAGAAACAAATTCCTGATTCTCACCCAGTCTCCCGAGATCCTTTTCCACAGTAAGGGTTCGCTGAAGTGTATACATAGTCTCCGCATAAAAACAGGAATTCATCTGCACATAGTTTTCCATACGTGCAAGAGGAAACGCTGAATAGGAGCCATTGAACCCATTAATAAGAAATCCATCATAAGAACCACTGCTTTCAAATTCGCGGATCTGCACGATCAGACTGTACCAGTGATCAAAGGTCAGTTTTTTCTGAAAAGCATAGATCAGACTTGCCTCGATCAGATCCCGGGCATAGAGAACTTCCTCATTTTTTTCCTGTAATGCAGCGTTAAGCTCAGCAAGACTCCACTGATTGCAGAAGCCTTTGTAAATGATCCGGTAACGCAGGGGATAGCTGTCAATCTTCTTCTGGATCCCTTCAAGGGAATCCCGGTCCTGCAAGAAATCCTTCTGGATTTTTTCGAGGGATTCCAGGCACGCAAGCGCATCTTTTCCTTTGAGACCGATAATGATGTCATCAAATATTCTTTTTGTTTTCTTTCTCATATCCTGTTCCACCCCCTGATAGATCCACATACTTCTTCATGTTTATGCTTACCATTCCTTTTTTATTCCATCAATTTCAGCAGTTACTTTCTGCTGAATTTCCAGGGGAATGATTCCGCAGGCCAGCATTTTGAAATCTTCACGTACACTGTCAGCTGTTTCCTTCCCGGTCTGCAGAAATATACTTCTGGATTCTGTATCTTTATATTCACTTTCCTTTAGATGGATGATCAGAAAACATTCTCCGTGAGTCAGCTCATAAGAATAACAGCTCTGAAACAGTCTCTGGTTCAGATAATTCACATACCATTTAAGGGTTCGGATAGCTGCCTGCTCCGGATTGTAAGTGGTGATGGAAATTACATACTGGTAATAATCTCCACCTATTCTTTTTTCTACATACATAGAATTTCCCTTCCTGACGGTGAAAGCTTTTTACGAGGAAGTGCGTTTACTCATTAACTGTGTAGGTAAGGCTGTCCGGCATTTCCGTTAATTTCAGTTCCTGGCGCCCACTGTCGATCATGGACTGGCATAATGTCTCTGCATTTACATAGTTATTTTCTGTGAATCCATCATCTAATACGATAATTCCGGCTCCGTCAAGAGCTTTAAGATTTTCGTTTTTCTCAAGATTATTAAATGCGAGCACATATCTGATATAGTCACCTTCATCAGTAACTTCTTTTGTCATGAAATCGAAATTTTCAACCCCTGGATAAACCTGGCTGACATCAATACCCTGGATGCTTTCGAGAGTATAACCTGCAGATTTGTAAAAAAGAGTTTCATCATTTAACTGCACAAGCTTTTTGCTTCCACTTTCATAAAAGATCACTATATATTCCGGATGTTCTGCAGTGTCGTCAGTCTTAAATACACGGTGCTCTATTAACAGAGAATCCGTAGCCGGTGTTGCAATGGCAGTTTCTGATGTGCTGCTGTCAGAAGTGACGTCAGAATTTGCTGAAGAATCTGCTTCATTGGAAGTGGAGGACGTTGAACTGGCAGTCTGACTGGAAGCCGCCATTCTTGTTCCTGTAAAATAACCGACCGACCGGCCGATCACCGTAGCAATTGCAATCACTGCAACCGTTTTTACCACATTAGACATCTTACTCATAGCTTATTTCTCCTTCTCTTCTGTAAATTTATTATGTATAAACAGTATAGTAAAATATTTCTGCATATTTTTGCGAAAAATATTTCTACCTGGATTATACCATAAGCTTAATTACCCCTGGATATAATTTTTGCCGGCCTCTGCTGCTGCGAAGACCGGCTTTTTATCATTTCCTCTGTAGCTGGAGTACATTGGAAATGCATGTTATTTTGAGAATTTTTTTTACAAGAATTATACGAGAACTTTCTCTACCGCATTTTTCCATCCGCTATATTTCTGCTCTCTCTCGACCGCATTCATGGACGGGATAAACTGGTTGCGGTTTTTCACCTCAAAGATGCTTTCCATCTTGTAAAGTCCACAGCTTAATCCTGCCATCAGGCCAGCTCCGAACGCGGAAGATTCTTCACATCTTGGAAGGCTTACTGTTGTTCCCAGGATATCACTCTGGAATTTCATCAGATACTGGTTTCTTGTAGGGCCGCCGTCTACGCAGAGCTCTTTTACTGTCATTCCATCTTCTGCCTTCATCATCTCCACAATGTCTGTGATCTGATAAGTAATTTTGCCGTTAAGCCCCCATGCAAGAGAAGTTACAAGACCAAGATCTGACATGATCGGTTCTGTTCCTGCGTTCATCATAACAGAGGAACCTGTTCCGTATGTAGCCTTAACCATTCCCTTTTCGATGCAGCCCTGTCCGAACAAAGCACCCTGGGAATCTCCGCTTACAACCGGTGCGTCCGGAAGTGCAATGTTCAGAACTTTACGTGGGCACTCAGCGCCAACAACCTGGCTTACCATGGAACCAAGTCCGCCAAACGGTGCGTGTTCCTCAGCAGTTACAACAACTTTTGCATTGGATGCTGCTTTTACGATTGCTTCTTTGTCCAGAGGTTTTACGCAGTACATATCAAGAACTGTTGCGTGAATACTGTCTTTCTCAAGAAGTTTGACAGCCTCGTAAGCCAGGCGTACACCATCTCGCCGCATGCGATGATCGCTGCGTCTGTACCATCTGTAAGAACCGTTGCCTTGTCCATTTCGAACGGGCAGTTATCCTCTGTATAAATATCCTCAACCGGGTTTCTTCCTACACGGATGTATGCCGGTTTCTCATCTTTCAGAAGTGCCTCGATCA
>OLRJ01002298.1_pt1 | contig 14481 bp, 14 predicted proteins | sample 1672741 | NCBI WGS metagenome assembly OLRJ01 (sample SAMEA3136719, study PRJEB25190) | human gut metagenome | biome: human gut; feature: human-associated habitat; material: faeces | place: Austria | collected 2013
CCATCGGCGTCTCCCACCACTACGGAGAGGCGGCGGCGCTCGAAGTTAAACGGCAGCTCGTCCACGGCATGCCAGCGCTCGGCCAGCTCCTCTGCGCTGAGCCCGGGGGCGACGGGCGTCTCGTCGGTGCCCTCCGCAAGGGCGCGCTCGATGATGGCGCGGTCGATGAGGTTCTTCACGCCCGTGGAGAAGTAGCTGTTGAGGAAGGCGTAGCGCAGCACGCGCGGATCGTCGTTTCCGTTGAGGTCAAGGTGGCGCTCCAGGACCACGCGGTCCTCGGTGAGGGTTCCGGTCTTGTCGGTGCACAGTACGTCGATTGCGCCCAGGTCCTGGATGGCGTCCAAGCGCTTGACGATGACGTGGTCCCGACTGAGGTCGACGGAGCCCTTGCCCAGGCAGCAGGTCACCAGCATGGGCAGCATCTCGGGCGTGAGGCCCACGGCCACGGACAGCGAGAAGAGCAGCGCGGCAAGCCAGTCTCCCTTGGTGATGCCGCAGATCACGAGCACGATGGGCAGCATGATGGCCATGAGGTGCATGAGCAGGCGGCTCGTGGAGCGAATGCCCTCGTCAAAGGCGGTCTGACGCTTACGGCCGGCAAGCGTGCCGGTGGCCTCGCCGAACATGGTGCGGGCGCCGGTGGCAACGACCACGCCGCGGGCGTTGCCTGAGATGACGGTGGAGCCCATGAAGGCGAGGTCCTCGAGATCGGTGAGCGCTCGGCCGATGACGGCGCCGCCCTCGGCGAGCTCCGCGCGCTTCTCGATAGGCTCGGACTCGCCGGTGAGCGAAGCCTGGCTCACAAAGAGGTCACGGGCGGCGAAGATGCGGAGGTCGGCGGGGACGATGTCGCCGGACGAGAGGTGGATGACGTCGCCGACGACGATCTCGTCGAAGGGGGTCTCGTTGCCGCCGTCGCCGTCGCGCTCGACCTCGGCGGTGGACTCGACCATCTCGGCCAGGGCCTCGGCCGCCACGGTGCTCTTCTCGTCCTGGACAAAGCGCAGGGCGCCGGAGACGAGCACCATCGCGCCGATGATCAGCGGCGTCGAGAGGTCGCGCTCGGTGCCGGTGGCAAAGACCCAGTCCGTGAGGACCGAAATCGCGGCGATGAAGATGAGGATGTAGGTGAAGGGGTCGGCGAACGCCGCCAAGAGGCGCAGGGGCAGGGGTTTCTTGGCCGCCTGGGCGACGGCATTGGTGCCGTAGAACTCGCGGGCGCTTTCGACCTGGTCGGAGGCAAGACCCTCCTCGCGGCTGCCGAGCTCCACGAAAAGCTCGTCGCGCGCGACGGTGGCTACGTGGCGCAGCCATTCCTGCTGGCCCGCGGCGCGGGCTGCCTTCTTGGTGGGCCTGGGGGTCTTGATGTCGCCTGCGCTCACGCGGGCGATGAGGTCGCGCAGCTTCATGGCGCACCTCGCAATCCCGGGATATATGTAAAGACGCCGGCTCAATGCCGGAGGTCCTAGGAGGCACGGCATGTGCGCACGCGCCTCCCGTGCGGGCTAGGCGCGACGGGTGCTCGCCATCCCGAGGGCGGGCACCTCCTCCGTAAGCTGCAGAATCAAGTGTTTGAGACTTTGACTATGACTCGATCCGTCGGACATGGCGCACCTCCTCGATGCTGTGGGCTGAGCCCCGTGAACGATCCGCATGGGACTATAGCAGAGTTTACCCTTGTGGGCCCGTAAGCGATTTACAGGCAGGCTTTGGGTGCCGGGGTCGGCGCCCAAAGCCGGGAGCTACGCGGCGGGCGGTTCCTCCTCGGAGCCCGGGCGGCGCCGGGGGTGGGCGTCCGCCCAGTCCACGAGGATGGTGTTGATCATCGCGGAGCGCGAGATCGCGCGGCGGTCTGCCTCCTCGTCGAGGTGGTACATCAGCCACTCGGGGATGTTGATGGAGAAGCGCGCTTTCTCGTTGCTGCACCAAGCGGCAGAATCTAAGTCGACGTAATCGGTGATGTCTTCACCGGCGTCGAACTTGGCGTCAAATTCTGTTGTTGAAATCTCTTTCATAAAGCAGCTTCTCCTTAGCGGAAGAATGACGAGCAGAAATAATGCGGGTGGCGAGTTTGCGCTCGGTATAGACAACGGTTAGATACTCTCCGCGGTTCCGGCTAATGGCAATGTAACGTCGCTCGCTTTTGGCGTTGCTCGCCAGTTTTAGGCAGTGCCCCAAGAGAACCTCCGCCGCCTCCTCGAACGTCACTCCGTGCTTCTCTTCGTTGATCCGGGCCTTGTCTTTGTCCCAGAGGATCCTCACGGCAGCTCCATTCTATGATTGCATTCAAATGGTGTCAAATACACACCAATCAAGTGCGAGATATAAGCCGATAGGAATCCTCAAAGAGATAATTCCGAATGTCCTTCTCGCCGCCCGGGTAGACATCGACGATGAACGCCTCGTCGACGTCGACGCCGTTCAGCTCGCCGATACCCATGCCACAGATCGTCGCCGGCACATATCCGGGCCTGCGCCTGCCGCCGGCTACCCGCTGCTCGTCGAAGACCCAGACCTTGTAGCCCTGGTCGAGCTCCGCCACAGAGACGCAGGGCGCGTCGATGAAGGCGCCGAGCCGCTCGCTTCCCGGCTGCCTCGCGTCGATGGCGTGCAGCGCCGCCGCCATGTCCGCGACGCCGCTCTCGGCATAGCCGACGAACGGAAAGACGCGCTCCGTGACCTGCCAGCCGTCGATGACGTAGACCCCGTTGTCGAGGCCTGAGACCATATCGGCGTCGGTGGTGTACGGCACGACGCCGACCGAAAGCCCGCCGCCAAAGAAGTTCGCGATAACCTGGACGAGGCGGGCCGTGCCGTAGCCGAGGTCGGCGGACGGCGCGCGGAACCGCTTGAGGCCGCAGTAGGCGCAAAACGGCTCGACGAAGTCGCGGCTTCCGTTCCAATGCAGGTAGACGCCGAGTTTGCGCTCCGGCGTGGTGATGATGGCCCTGTTTCCCATCATTCCACCTCGCTTGCGCCGTAGCCGGGAACGTGGCGGAGGCCGAGCGCGTAGTCGATGCCGCGCTGCCAGCACTCGGGGACGCGGTTCCAGTCGCCTGCTTTCTTTGAATAGGCGATGAGCTGCCCCGCGCCCGTCACAACGCCGCTGCGCGTGCGGTCCTTGGCCGCCTGCGCGACGTCGGGGATCAGCTCGTCGTCCATATCGTCGTCGAGGTGGATGAACTTGCTGTCCGTGACGATCGCGCCTTTGAAAGGCAGCAAGGTAAGAAGTACAAGCGAGGGGATCGCCCGCACATGGCAGTCGGCGTCGCGCTCGAGCTTGTTCACGTTGAAGATGGCGTCGTCGTTCATGACGAGCAGGTGGTCCTTATCGGCGTTCACCACGATGAAGGCGTCGCGCAGCGCGTGCCGCCAAGGGGCGGCGACCTCGAGCTGGGGCTCGGGAGCCCCATAGGGGTTTTGCTCGACGTACTCGTCCACCAGGTGCCGGTTGAGCCAGAGCCGCTCGCTCACGCGGGCGCCGTCGTCGAGCTCGGCGCGCGAGTCGCTGTGTAACGTGACCTTTTTTCGGTCGACGATATGCAGCCGCTCGTTCGCATAGGTTAGAAGCCCGTCCAAGGTTTCGTAGAACAGCTGGCCGTCCTCCTTGGTCAGCGGGTCGTGCTCGTTGAGTATAAGGACGCACATCTTGTCTTCGTGCTCAAAGCAGATACTCATGGCTCTCCTTCGCCGCTGCCTGAAACAAGGTGCGACGATGGTAGGGGGAGCTAAGCTGGCGGGTGTCTGCGCAATTCTGCAAAGAAGGGCGTTTGTGCCGGTGGGGAAGGGCGACGCGCCGAAGGCCCGCTCGATTGCCTTCGTGGACGGCTTGGGTTTGGCGGCGGACGGCTATGCCGAAGGGGTACTTCTTATCCCCTCCACAACGGTGCGCCGATATTTTGCAAAACCTCGGTTGAGAACCAAGGGATTTTCAACAACGCGCTGTTAGATTGATTGTTTAGCGGCTGCTAATCCTCGAGGGAGTGCGTGGAGAATACGGGGTCGTCCACCCACTCGACGATGCCTGCACCTGACTCGAGCGTGGCCGGCACGTCGATGAGGCGCTGGTTCCTCGAGCCACGGAAGCGCAGGGTGATGTCGTGCTCCGCCTTTATGAACGGGCCGTCCACGAGCACATCGAGGGTGTCGAGGATGCGGTCGGTCACGTCGCCGAGATTCCAAGCGCCACCGGGGGCAAGCTGTTCCCAGGTGTGGCCTGAGTACATCCAGATGGTTTTCGCGCCGGGCCCACGGCGGTCGAAGCGGTCGCGCACGCGCTCGAGGAAGCCGACGAGGCCCTGCTGGTTCTCGGGCTCCATCGGCTCGCCGCCCAGCACCGACAGTCCCGAGATGTAGCCGGGCTCGAGCGACTCGATGATCGCGTCTGCCACGGCGTCGTCGAAGGGCTTGCCTGCGGAGAAGTCCCAGGCGACCTCATTGAAGCAGTCGGGGCAGTGCAGCCTGCAGCCCGAGACGAACAGCGTGGTGCGAACGCCGACGCCGTTGGCGATGTCGCAGTGCTTGATCTCCGCGTAGTTCATGTTGACCTCTCCTCGGCAGATGGCCTTTAAGTATAGGCCTCGGGTACTATAAAAGGGTTGAATCAAATCCGACCAGGAGGGAAGTTCCATGGCCGAGTTCGTCTACCAGCTCCATAACGCCCGCAAGGCCGTCCACGACAAGGTGATCCTCGACGACGTCACCGTCGGCGTGTACCCCGGCGCAAAGATCGGCGTCGTCGGCCCCAACGGCGCGGGCAAGTCCACCCTGCTCAAGGTCATGGCCGGCCTCGAGGACGTCTCCAACGGCGAGGCGCGCCTCACTCCCGGCTACACCGTGGGCATCCTGCAGCAGGAGCCGCCCCTCGACGAGACCAAGACCGTCAAGGAGAACATCGAGATGGCCTTCGGCGACGTCATCGCCAAGGTCGCCCGCTTCAACGCCATCGGCGAGGAGATGGCCGCCCCCGACGCCGACTTCGACGCCCTCATGGACGAGATGGGCCGCCTTCAGACCGAGATCGACGCGGCAAACGGCTGGGACCTCGACTCGCAGCTCTCCCAGGCCATGGACGCTCTGCAGTGCCCCGACCCCGACGAGCCGGTGACCCACCTCTCCGGCGGCGAGCGCCGTCGCGTGGCCCTCTGCAAGCTTTTGCTCGAGGCTCCCGACCTGCTGCTTCTGGACGAGCCCACCAACCACCTCGACGCCGAGTCGGTGCTCTGGCTCGAGCAGTTCCTGCACAGCTACGAGGGCGCCGTCATGGCCGTCACCCACGACCGCTACTTCCTCGACGACGTCGCGGAGTGGATCTGCGAGGTCGACCGCGGGCAGCTCTATCCCTACGAGGGAAACTACTCCACCTACCTCGAGAAGAAGGCCGCGCGCCTCGAGGCCCAAAACCAGCAGGACGCCCGCCGCGCAAAGAAGATGAAGGCCGAGCTCGCCTGGGTGCGCAGCTCCCCTAAGGCCCGCCAGGCAAAGAGCAAGGCCCGTCTTGCCGCCTATGAGCAGATGGAGGCCGAGGCCCGCGCGTCCAAGAAGGTCGACTTCACCGACATCCAAATCCCGGTGGGCCCGCGCCTGGGCTCCAAGGTCCTCGTGGCCGACCACTTGTGCAAGTCCTTCGGCGACCGCGTGCTCATCGACGACCTCTCGTTTAACCTGCCACGCAACGGCATCGTCGGCGTGATCGGCCCCAACGGCGTGGGCAAGTCGACCCTCTTCAAGACCATCGTGGGCGACGAGGACGTGACCTTGGGCTCCCTCGAGGTCGGCGAGTCCGTGAAGCTCTCCTACGTCGACCAGATGCGCTCGGGCATCGATTCCGACAAGACCCTCTGGGAGGTCGTCTCGGGCGGCAATGACTTCATCATGGTCGGCGAGCAGGAGATTCCCTCGCGCGCCTACGTCGCCGCCTTCGGCTTCAAGGGCAAGGACCAGCAGAAGCGCGCCGGCGTGCTCTCCGGCGGCGAGCGCAACCGCCTGAACCTCGCCCTCACCCTCAAGCAGGGCGGAAACCTCCTGCTGCTCGACGAGCCCACCAACGACCTCGACGTCGAGACCTTGGAGTCGCTCGAGGAGGCCCTCGAGGCGTTCCCCGGCTGCTCGGTGGTCATCAGCCACGACCGCTGGTTCCTCGACCGCGTGGCCACGCACATCCTCGCGTGGGAGGGCGACGACGAGAACCCCGGCCGCTGGCACTGGTTCGAGGGCAACTTCGATGACTACCAGAAGGACCGCGAGCGTCGTCTGGGCGCCGAGGCGGCCAAGCCCCATCGCCTTCACCGAAAGCTTACGCGCGACTAGCGATTCGTCGGTCGTTCCGACGCCTTTCTTGGCAGACATGCCCCTAAGATGGCGGGTGACCTCTGGAGGGTCGCCCGCTTTTGCTTGTTGGCCGGCGAAAGAAAACGCCGGAGTGCTTTTGAAAGGTCGCGATATGAGCGGAAAGATCAAGACTCGCAAGGCAGTGATCATCGGCGCGGGACGCGTGGGCAGCCACGCTGCGCTGTGCCTTATGTTCCAGCACCTGGTGAACGAGATCGTATTCTTGGATGTCAACCCTGAGGCCGCCGCCGCGCAGGCGGGCGACCTCAACGACCTCGCCTCGGGCCTCGGCGACAACTTCGTCATACGCGTGGGCAACTACTGCGACTGCAAGGACGCGCACTTCGTCATCCTCACGGCGGGGCGCTCTCGCCGTCCCGGCGAGTCCCGCCTGCAGATGCTCGACGGCACCGTAAAGATCCTCGAGGGTATCGTCGGCCCGCTGCGCGACAGCGGCTTCCACGGCGTCGTGATCAGCGTCTCGAACCCCTGCGACGTCGTGACCGAGTACCTCTATCGCAACCTCGGCCTGCCGCGCAGCCAGGTCTTCGGCACGGGCACGCTGCTCGACTCCGCTCGCCTGCGCCGTGCCCTTTCCGAGATCATCGGCGTCAACTCCAAGCAGATCCAGGCCATTTGCATGGGCGAGCACGGCGACTCGTCGTTCATTCCCACCTCGCACATCTCGGTGCAGGGCATCGATTTGCGCGAGTACCTCTCGCTCACCCACATGAACTCGGCCAACCTCGACATCGCCGACGTGATGAGGCGTGTTCGCGAGAGCGGCAGCGCCATCGTGTCGGGCAAGGGCTGCACGGAGTTCGGCATCGGCTCGGTCGTTGCCAGCATCGTGACGGCCATCCTGCACAACGATCGGGTTGTCATGCCGCTTTCGGTCCACCTCGACGGCGAGTACGGCGAGAGCGGGATCTGCGCCGGCGTGCCGTGCGTGCTCGGCGTCCAGGGCATCGAGCACGTGCTCGAGATCGATCTCAGCTACGATGAGCGCAGGGCCATGCGCAAGAGCTGCGACATCATTCGCGAGAACGTGAACAAGGCGATGCCGCCTGCCGAGGCATAGGCCTTCGGTCCTTTCATGTAGGTTACGGTGCCCCGGCCGCGCATGAGCGCGGGCGGGGCGCATGCCGTAGAATGGCGGGCGCAGATACGCCTTGCAGACGGGAGAAGAACACGTGAAGCGCGTCCTCATCATCGCGACCGGCGGCACTATCGCCTCCACCTCCGACGGCGGAGGCCTGACGCCGACCGCCTCCGGGCGAGAGCTCGCCGAGAAGGTCCCGCTGCTCGACACCATTGCCGAGTTGGATTTCGTTCAGCCGATGAACATCGACTCGACGAACATGCGCCCGCGCGACTGGCTCTGCATCAAGGACGTGATCGCCGAGGCGTACGACCGCTACGACGGTTTTGTGGTTCTGCACGGCACCGACACCATGGCCTATACCGCCGCCGCGCTGAGCTACTTGATCCAGGACAGCAAGAAGCCGATCGTGCTCACCGGCTCTCAGCAGCCCATGGCAAGCCCCTTCACCGACGCCAAGCTGAACCTCTACCAGTCGGTGCTGTACGCGACCGACGACGCGAGCCGTGACGTCAGCGTCGTCTTCTCGGGCAAGGCGATCGCCGGCACGCGAGCGCACAAGCAGCGCACCATGAGCTTCAACGCCTTCATGAGCATGAACTATCCCTCGCTCGCCTACATCCGCAACGACCGGGTAGTGAGGGCGGGGACGGGCGTGCCCGCCGAATCGGGGCAAAAGAAGGGCTCGGCGCCCACGATCTACGGCGAGCTCGATGAGCGCGTGCTCGTCTTGAAGCTCACCCCTGAGCTGCAGCCGAGCATATTCGAGCTGCTCAAACGCGACTACGACGCCGTCATCCTCGAGACCTTCGGCATCGGCGGCATCCCCGACACCATGCACGACGCCATCCTCGACTGGGTGGGATCCGGCCGCACGCTCGTTGTGACCACACAGGTGCCGGAAGAGGGCCTCGACCTCGGCGTTTACGAGATCGGCCGTGCGTATGCGGAGAACCCGGGCATCCTCAAGGGCGACGACATGACGACCGAGGCGCTCGTCGCCAAGACCATGTGGGCGCTCGGCCAGTCGCGCGACCCGCAGAGGATTCGCGAGCTTTTTTACCGCGAGGTCAACCACGACCGCATGCCGCGCTAAATACCGACTTCACGGGCTCTTCTCTAGGGACCCGTTGCTTACCGCCTAAGTCGGCGTTCAAGCCTGCGACTTACGGCCACGAGCACCATTACGATCACGTAGTACACGGCGGCGATCACGATAAACGGCTCGAACGCGCGGTAGGTGAGCGCCTGCGCGCTCTCGGCGGCGTACATCATGTCCATGAGGCCGATGGTCGACACGAGCGACGAGCTCTTGAGCACGGTGATGACCTCATTGACGAGCGCGGGCGCGACGCTGCGAAGCGCCTGGGGAATCACGACGAGCCGCATCATCTTTGCGTAGGAAAGGCCGACGGATCGAGCGGCGTCGTACTGGCCCGCGTCCACGCCCTCTATGCCTCCGCGCAGCGTCTCGGAGACGGTGGCGGACCCGTTGAGCCCCAATGTGATCACCGCCGCGGTGAACATGCCGATTTTGTAGCCTGTGAGCTGCGGCGTCGCGAAGTACGCGATAAACAGGAGCACGATGAGCGGCACCCCGCGAAAGATCGAGGTGTAGAAGTCGAGCACGGCGCGCAGCGGCCCCACCGGCAGCACCTTACCCACGGCGATGAGGGCGCCGAGCGCAAAGGCGAGCAAAAGCGCTCCTGCCGTGACCTGCATGGTCATGGCGAGGCCGCTCACGAACATGGGGATATAGGGTTCTAACAGTTCGAATCTCATGCTGCGCCTGGATTGATAGCCCGCTACTCGGAAGCCACGGTTGAAGCGCCGGCGGCAGAGACGTCGTCGCCCCACTTGAAGGCGGCGCCAACGTACTTCTCGATGTACTTGTCGATGGTGCCATCCTCGAGCATGTCGCCGATACAGGCGTCGAGCTGGGGCACGAATGCCGCGCCCTTGGCCGCCATCAGGCGATACACGCCCACGTAGTCCTTGGTCTCGGCGCGGTCGAGCAAGCCGAGCACGAGGCCCTCGTTCGCATCGCGCATCGACTGCCCCTCGGCGCCGTCGCAAAGATAAACGTCAACGCGCCCGGCGAGGACCTCCTGAAGGCATTGGCTGCCGCCGTCGTAGGTGTGGATGTCGGCGTCGGGCAGGACCGCCGCGATGAACTTGTTCTGCACCGTGCCCGTGGTGCAGGCGATGGACTTGCCGCGCAGGTCGTCGATGCTTGCCGGAGCCTCTCCGCCGAGCACGAGGGCGCCGACGAGGGGCTGGTAATACCCGCGCGTGAAGTCGAAGGACTCCTCGCGCTCGGGGTTTGAGCTCATGGCCATGGTGAAGGAGGTCTCGCTGCCCTGGACGCTGGCGAGCGTCGCCGCGAACTTCTGGGGCTCGAACTCGTAGGTGAAGCCCAGACGCGCCGCCATCTCGTCGGCGACGGCGATGTCGAGGCCGACGACTTTCTGGCTCCCGTCCTTCTGGGTCTCGAGGTAGCGGTAGGGGGCGAAGGCGTCGTCACCGACGAAAGTGAGGTGCATGGTCTCGTTTGCGGACTCGTCAACGCTCGAGGTGCCCTTGTTGGCGGAGCCGCAGCCCGCCAGCGCGGCGGTGGCGCCGCCGGCGAGCACAGCGAGAAAGCTCCTGCGGTCGAGGTTTTCGGTAATCAAGGTTTTCTTCTTTCCACGCGAGTGTCAATAATCACTATTCTACGTTGCCGAGTCTATGCGAGCAGGTAGCGCCTGACGGCCTCGGCGCAGCCGCCGTGGTCGTTATCTGCCACCTTTACGTCCGCCGCCTCGACCGCGGCCGGGATCGCGTTTCCCATTGCAACGCCGAGCCCTGCCGCGCGAAGCATCGCGAGGTCGTTATCGGCGTCGCCCACGGCGATCGTCTGCGAGATGTCGAGGCTGAGCTGTCCCGCGAGCGAAGTCAGGCCCGTGCCCTTGTCGACGCCGGGACAGGTGAACTCGAGGCTGGAGACCTCGCAGCGGGTGATGGTCACGTCTGCGTCGGCAAGGCGCTCGAAGGTTCGGTCGCGCGCCGCTGCGTCGACGAAGTGGAAATTCAGCTTGGGGATGCGCGCCGCGGGGTCGAGCGCGACCGCGTGCGCGTCCTCGACGATGTCGCTCGTGTCGAGGTAGAGCTGTTTATACACACCGACGCCGCATTGAGGCGTCATCTCGATCTCGCGCCTCTCCATGGCGATGCCGAGCCCCGTGGTGACCTCGAGGACATAGTCGCCCTCCTCGTCGGCGGTGTGGATGGCGCGGGCGACGAACTCAGGGGCGATGTCCACTTCCGAGAGCACGCGGTTAGCCGCGAGATCGAAGGCGATGGCGCCGGCGCAGCAGATGGCGTAGTGCACGCCGGGGATTGACTCGCGGTACATGCTCACCATGCGGGGGCAGCGCCCGCTTGCGATGGCCACATACTTTCCGGCGGCGACTGCCTCGCTGATGGCGTCGATGGAGCTCCTCAGCACTTCTTTGCGTGAGTCGAGCAGCGTTCCGTCCATGTCGAAAGCGATGAGTTCGTAGGCCACGTGTCCTCCTGTGCCGTTATATGGATCTATGCGGGCAAACGGCCCAATAGGATAGCGTACCAGTGTTTCGTCCAAGTAAGAAGAAAGCCCGGAAGCGGGGGCTTCCGGGCAAAGAGGGGGCGATGACCGACGCGCTCGGCACTTACGCCGCGGCGACGCCCATCTGTCGCACGCGAAGCCTATCGCCGAGCTCGGACCATGCGGCACCGCCGAGGATGAGACAGGCGCCGAGCACGTTGGCGAAGGTCATCGGTTCGCCAAGAAGCAGCGCCGAGAGCACGACGGCCGAGAGCGGCTCGAGATAGCCGCACACGGCAACGCGCGTTACGGGCAGCGCGCCCATCGAAGAGAAGTACAGGTAGCAGCACAGTCCCGTGTTCGCGAAGCCGATGCAGGCAATGGCGGCGACGTTGAGGTGCGCGAGCTGGGCGGCGCTGGGAAGCGAGAGCGTCCCAGCGGCGGCGCTCGCCGCCATGTAGACGACGACGGCGGAAAGGCCGCCGAGGAGTTGGACGGCGGAGGACTCGACGCCGTCGATTTTGTCGACCTTCTTGCTAAAGATGACCATGACGGCGTAGCAGACGGCGCTCATGCCACCGAGGAAAAGCCCGAGCGGGGCGATGCCCTCGCCGAGGCCCTGGCCCACGACGAGGAAGGCGCCGAGGACGACGGCCGCAAAGCCCGACACCTTAACCGCGGTCAGGTGCGTCTTGAAGACCATCGGGCTGAGCGCCATCACGATCACGGGGCCGCAGTAGTAGAGCAGCGAGGCCACGCCTACGCCGATGTAGCGGTACGACTCGAAGAGAAAGAGCCATGCCGCGCCGAGCGCCGCGCCGGAGATGTAGAGACAGGCCGCCTGGCGGGGATGCTTGGGAGATTGCAGGCTTTTGCGCGCGGAACGGGAAAGAAGAACGGCTGCCGCGAGCGCCGCCGCGCCGAGCGAGACGCGGGCGAGCACGATGAAGACGCTCGGCAAATCGATGAGGCTCGCGACGATGCCGTTCGAGCCAAAGAGGAAGAGCGAGAGTAGGTACTTCTTTGTAGCTTTGTCCATGCCACGCGTCGTTTCTCGCAAATGATTTATATGGTTGCTTAAACTATGGCACGACGCTTGTTAAAGTAATAGCGAATGTTTAGCATACTAACCAGCACAATCACGCATGGAAACCTGTTTTTCAGCCTGTCTGATTTGGCAGTCCTTTTTGCCTGGGTGGCTTGGGAGGGAGGCGTCGTGGACTCGACGATCCAGAAATATCAGGCGCTCGTAGAGTGCGTCCGCGCCGGCAGCATCAGCGCCGCCGCCCGCAAGCTCGACTACAGCCAGTCGGGCGTGAGCCGTATGATCGCCGACCTTGAGCGCGAGTGGGGAGTCCAGCTGCTCGAGCGCGGCCGCCGAGGCGCGCGGCTGACGACGGACGGCGAGCAGATTCTGCCCTTCGTCGAGGCCATCTGCGAGGACCATCGCCGCCTGCGCGAGCGTGTGGCCGAGGTCTCGGGCGCCCAGACGGGAACGCTCGTCATCGGGACCTTCTCGTCGGTGGCCACCCATATCTTGCCGCCCGTTATCGAGAAGTTCCAGGAAGAGCACCCTGGCATCGAGTACGAGCTCCGTATGGGCGACTACTCCGAGATCGAGTCGTGGGTGGCCGATGGTCTCGTGGATTTTGGCTTCCTCCCGTACCCGCCGCAGGTGCCCAAGGAGGGCCTTGTCCGTGAGTCGGTGCTCATCGATGAGCTGCTGGCCGTGGTGCCCGAGGGCCATCCTCTGGCAAAGAAGGCACGCATCGCGCTCGCGGACCTGTGCGACGAGCCCTTCATCCTGCTTGAACGCGGCTGCGACAACGAGGTGAGCCCTCTATTCGACCGCGCAGGCCTACGTCCGCGCTCGAGGCTTGCCACTTGGGACGACTACGCCATCATGTCGATGGTCGAGAACGGCCTGGGGCTCTCCATCCTGCCCGGCCTCATCCTCACGCGCTGCCCCTACCGCATCGAGAAGCGGCCGCTCGACCCGCCGGCCCGCCGCGAGCTCGCCGCCGTCCATCGCGAGGGCCGCCTTTCCACCGCTGCCCGTGCGTTTCTCGATTGCCTAGTAACGACTTCTGAAAACGGGCTAGGTCGGCGTGGGTGACGCTTGTCCCCAAGCAACGGCTACGGCTTGCTGCCCAGGCGAAGGGGTCTATGCTCGCTTTTCGTTTCGACCGATTTAGAGTCTCCGTGCGGAGATAATCGCGGGCTGTGGAGTCTGAACGGGAACCACGTGCAAGGAATTGACGATTTTGAGTGTCTCTGGCGGCATTTTGTTGCCCTTGCGCGACATTTTGAACCTAGGTTAAAACTTCAGAAACATAAAACACGAGGTCAGAGCATTGTTGACTAATTGATTAGCTGTTATTTTGGGGAAAAATAACTCAAAATCGTCGATTCATTGACGACGCCATTGATTCGTCCAGACAAAAAAGATGAGGCGACTTCCATTTTGAGTGTGGAAGCCGCCTCGTCCCGTTAGATGATGCGCCCGCTTAGTTTTCTGCGTTGCCGGCGCGGCCGGCCCTGCATTACTTGTGGAACAGACTGTTGCGCTCGAACTTGGGCTCGCAACAAACGTTGATGCCCAGGCGACGCAGCACCTCCTCGTCCGTGGACGAGATGATCACCGAGAAGAATGCGTCGCAACCGCGCAGCTGGCCGAGGCCGGCGAGCGCGCGGGACGCGGACTCGCTCGTTGCGGACGTGATGGAAAGCGCCATCAGGGTCTCGTCGGTGTGCAGACGCGGGTTCTTGCTACCGAGGTAGTGGGTCTTGAGCTTGCTGATGGGCTCGATCGCGTCGTCGCTGATGATCTCGAGGTCCATGTCGATTCCCGAGACGGACTTGAGCGCGTTCATGAGCAGTGAGCTCGCGCAGCCGAGGCGCGTGGAGGTCTTGCCCGTGACCACCGAGCCGTCAGGCAAGATCATGGCGCCAGCGGGCGAGCCGGTGACCTGCTCGCGCGTTAGGGCTGCCGAGCGGGCGGGGGAGTAGTTCTTGTCGATGCCGGCCTTCTGCATGATGGAGCGCAGGCGGTCGACCTGCTCGGAGCCCACGCCGCTGCGCTTGACCTGCTCGCACGCGGCGAAGTAGCGGCGCACGATCTCCATGCGGCTCGCCTCGCGGCACGCATCGTCGTCGCTGATGGCGAAGCCGACCATGTTCACGCCCATGTCGGTGGGGGACTGGTAGGGGCTCTCGCCGAGGATCTTCTGCATGAGGGCTCGGACCACGGGGAAGGCCTCGACGTCTCGGTTGTAGTTGACGGTGGTCTTGCCGTAGGCGTCGAGATGGAACGAGTCGATGATGTTCGCGTCGTCGAGGTCGGCGGTCGCGGCCTCATAGGCGATGTTCACGGGGTGCGACAGCGGCAGGTTCCACACAGGGAAGGTCTCGAACTTGGCATAGCCCGCCTCGATGCCGCGCTTGTGCTCGTGGTAGATCTGCGACAGGCAGGTCGCGAGCTTGC
>OLRJ01002300.1_pt1 | contig 14470 bp, 14 predicted proteins | sample 1672741 | NCBI WGS metagenome assembly OLRJ01 (sample SAMEA3136719, study PRJEB25190) | human gut metagenome | biome: human gut; feature: human-associated habitat; material: faeces | place: Austria | collected 2013
GAGCACTTGACTTTTAATCAAGTTGTCCGGGGTTCGAATCCCCGATGCTTCACTTCAAGAAATGCCGAAAGTCCTTGAAAAAGGGTTTTCGGTCTTTTTTTTTCGATTGGAAAGCAGATTATATTCCAAGTTTTTAAGTAGGAAAATAAGTACTTAAAAACTTGGATTTTTATTTACGTGGGTTATGAGCCAAAACTCGTGCATGTACAAGACTTTGGCGACTGCCGCGATAATGAGAAAAACTCGCAGAGAGTGTTTGGGCTCGTTAGAATATTGTAGGAGAATTACGGACGAACGATAGTTTCAGCGTTCTCCATAATTTCTACGATCTCGTACATATTGGTAACTCCGCCGACTGCAAGTTTTTCCTTCAGACCATAGAAATCAAGGCAGGTACCGCAGGTGAGGATTTTTACGCCTTCGGCTTCCAGGGATTTCAGGTCTTCCAGGGAGTCGGAGCCTTCGCAGGTAAGGTAAGCACCAGAGTTATAGCAGAGAATGGTTTCTGGAAGCTGATCCTGCTTGGTAAGGGCAAAGATGAAGGATTTCATAAGGATTTTTCCAAGCTGTTCTTCCCCATTTCCCATTGTGTTGGCAGAGAGGACTGCGACAAGACCGTGTCTCTTGGAATCCGGAGCGCAGGCTGGGGTATTGGATGATGCTGCCTGTGAAGGCTGTGTACCATTGGCTGGAATCTGGAAGGTTACGGCGAAGTCTTTCTCGGCTTTTTTCTCAGAGGAGACTGTGAAACTTTTGCTGTTGCCAAACTTGGTCAGGTTCTGAACTGCAATTTCGTTGTCAACCAGGACGGTAAGAGTGCCGCCTTGTGTCATTTCTTCAGATGCTTTCTTGGCATTTACGACTGGGAGTGGGCAAGCCATTCCTCTTGCGTCTACTGTTTTTGTTTCCATTAAAAATTCCTCCTATTACTTAGAGCCTGTTTGAAAAATCATTCCTGCAATCTGCACGCCTTATTTTGCAGAAAGCCTTTTTCAAACATGCTCTAGTTTAAATTATACATTCATAAATTCCTTCAGGCTCCAGGTCTTGTTCGTGGAGCAGTTCCTCGAGAACTGGGCGGTTGTCAGGATCTGAGCACCAGGAAAGCCCGCAGCTGGCAGAGATGCTTCTTGGAACTGGAATCAGTCTGCCGGGAGCACCGACCGCCTTACAGGACTTTTCCATGGCAATGGCATCAGTGGTGCAGTGAAATGTGATGATCAGGCGTTTTTCCTGGGAAATCATAAGGTACCTCCTGAAGGCGCAGCTGTGTTTATCAGTATTAGTACATCATAAACTAAGTAACTGCCACATCCTGTGTCAATGTAGAAGAAACTTAATTTATGATGTACTAGAGCGTGTTTGGAAAAAGCTTTCTGCAAATTGTGTCGTGCAGATTGCAGGAATAATTTTTCAAACAGGCTCTAGGAGTATGGGCTGCACATATTTATGAATAGCAGTTTGTTGGTTTTAGTATAGCTTTATATGGGAGAATTTGCAAGTGTTGACAAAATATTACTACAAGTGTAGAATAAAATCAGTTACTGTTCACAGGTAATATTTCGCGAATTGTGTTACTGTGAATGGAGTGAACAGAAACAGGAAATTAGATACTGTACATTGGTAATATGTGTAAAAGTGATAAATAAAGATATGGGGGAATTAGAATATGAAAAAAACGATTAACCGGCTTCCAGATTCGGAACTGGATATTATGCTGGTTTTGTGGAAGTATGAGCCGCCTATGACCAGAATTGAGATTGAACGTGTAGTAAATGAGAAGAAAGCTTTGGCACCCACTACCATTCTTTCTCTTCTCACCAGATTGGAGAAAAAGAATTTTGTTAAGGTGACCAAGCAGGGGAAGATGAACCTTTATACGCCGCTGATTTCCCAGGAGGAATATCAGCAGAGTGAGAGTAAGAGCGTGCTGGAGAAGATGTATGGCAATTCCTTGAAGAAATTTGTGGCTTCTTTGTATCAGGGAAAGAAAATGAATCAGGATGACATTAAGGAACTTCATGACTTTTTACAGGAGTTGGAGGATAAAGACGAGAAATTATGACAGCATTAATGTTTCAGATTCTGAAGATGAATGTTGCGGCAGCTGTGATGATCAGTGTGGCCATTGGGATAGGACATTTTACGAAAGATAGATATTCATCTAAATGGAAATATTGTATGTGGCTCATTATTATGCTTTTTCTGCTGATTCCAATTGACTTTTCAGGAAAAAGCCTGGTGAAAATACAGGTTGGAAAGACGGCAGAAGAAAGCAGTTTGACAGGTAATACGAAAGAGCTTGGAGTTGAGAAAGCTGTAGACCCAGCTGAGAAAATAAACGAAGCTGCAGCTAATAATAGTACTAGCGCCGGTCTGCAAAATAAGGCGAGTCAAAATGACAGCTTACAACATGAAAGCAATCCGGGACATAGTCAGGTGCAGACTGAAAGTAAATTCTCTGATTCCAATATAGTAAGTTCGTCTGTGATCCAGCTTGACTACGGTGCATTACCGTTGAATCATATTCTGAACGTAATGGGAATTATCTGGCTGTGTGGAATTGGATTTTTCGGACTTGTGCGGGGAATGCGGTATTATTTTTCCCTGCACAAAATGGAGCGGTGGAGTTACCCTGCGGATAATGAGGAGATGCAGGAACTATATTTCAGAATCTGCCGGAAAAAGCACATTAAGAATCCACCCAGGCTGCTGGTGTGGGAAGGGCTGACTTCTCCTATGCTGGCAGGTCTTTGGAATCCTGGACTTTATGTGCCTGAGAAAGCATTTTCACTGGAAGACCTGGAATTTATTTTTTCCCATGAGCTGTCACATTATATGAGACATGATCTGTGGTACAAAATGTTGATGCTTGTGGTTACTACGATCCACTGGTTTAATCCAGCGCTTTACTGGATGGAGCGGGAGGCTGAGAAGGATATTGAGAATCTCTGTGATGGAAAAATGGCGGCACATTATACCATGAAGGACAGGATGAAGTATGGTGAACTGCTGTTAAAGATTGCGGCAAGCCAGAACCATATTCCGTATATGTCCGTCGGTTTCAGTGATGGAAAAAGAGTGTTTAAGGATCGGATCTTATATATGAAGAACCTTCGGAAGCTGAAGGAAAAGGTTTTTCCAGCGGTAATGCTGGGAGTGATCCTGGTAGGAACGCAGGCTGTTGTGGGAGTCTCTTTTGAGGCGGTACAGGCTGGGGGATTGGTAGAGTTTCAGCCGGATCGGAATGGAGAAAATTCTGTAGATATGATCGCAGGAAGTGATTTCGATGAAAATGAGCTGGCCAGATTAGAGAATGCCAGTGAAGCTGCCGGTCATGGACAGACGAATGGAAATGAAGCTGCAGAATTAAATATTGAGCTGGAAGAAAACCAGAATGGAAGTACAGAAACTAACGAAAACAGTTCGTCTTTAGACGCATCAGGAAGTGGAAATTCTGATTTAAATGGAGAAAACGAAAATACGGATGCAGCAGATGGAAACACGGACAGCAATGGCGGTGGTTCCTCGGATACAGAATCAGCCCAGACCAGAGGAATTACTTTGACAGATGATCAGAAGACAGTATGGGCAACAGATGGCTCCTGGGCGAATTACATATATCGTGCCACAGATGGAAACTGGTATGATGGAAGCGGCCGTCTTTATTATGAAAATGGCGGCGGCAGCTGGACATTGGCGTCAAGTGGAGAATCGGCGACAGAAGATGCCCCGGCGACACCTTCTGAAGAGGCAATTTCTTCTGTGAATGTAACAGATGATTTCGGGTATAATTCCCAGACATTGTATGAAACCGGAAGCGGGGAATGGATGAACAATGCTTCTGGAATTTATACAGATAATGGGGATGGAACATTCACAGGGCCAGACGGGACTTTGTGGCATGAAAATTGAGAATAAGTCTGGCACTAAGTGTGGACTGGTGGGTTGCTTGTGCAAATGAGATAAGTCATGCTGTGCGAGTTCTGCTCAATATTGAAACAATTGTTAAAATCTGTGCTTGCAGGAGAACTTGATTTGCTATATGTATAAATAGGAAAGTCTCACTTGAATAATTGGGATCGTATCTTAGTTATTCAGGTGAGACTTTTTTGCGTTTTTTGTAAAATCTAAAATTCTATCCGGCGTACCGTACACAAACAGTGGAATGTGTAAATGCTGCTTGAAACTGAAATAAAACTTACTTTGTTGCCTTCCGCGTATCCTCAGTGATTTGCTCGGGGACAGGGGTGGCTGCTGTATCCACAGTTATTTGTCCGGTTTCTTCTGTAACTTCTTCAGCTGGCATTACCAGATAGCCATGGGAAACAGGTTCAATGGTCTGCTCCATTACTTTATGAAGCAGATCCAGGCCGCCAGCGCCTTTGAAGGCACCGTAGAGGAAGTTATTGGAGATTTCTTCTGTGATGGATTCCAGTCCTTCCATGATCATGCCCTTTCCCGGTGTTTCGTACCAGCGGATGAGGATTTCATCTTCGGGAAGAAAGAAGATGTTGATTTTTCTTCGCACGCATTCTTCAAGGAAAGTAAAGTCAAGCTTCAGGACAGCGGTGCCGTTTTCATCTGTAGTAAATTCTCCAGAGGCTGCGATCAGGTAGCTTTCTTCGTGGAGGGTAAGCCAGGATTCTTTAAATTTGCCAAGACCTACTGGAATATTGTGCCATTCTCCGGCCTCCAGGAAATTTACAAAGAAATCCCCCTTTTCATAGGTGAAGGAAAGCTTTTGCACACCTTCCGTCATATTATTGTGGAAAACCTGGATAAACAATGGAAAAAGACCAATGCTCTGTGGAGAAAGTTCGAAAACTTTGCCATTAAGCTGTCTGGTGAACTGGTTGGGATCTGGTGCAGGAAGTCCTTTCACATAATTCCAGGTGTTGGGGCGGGCGTTGGAGCTGCGGCGAAGTCCGGACGGAGTCTTTTTCCAGCCACCTTTTCTAAGAGTAGGGAGAGTCTGGGGTGCGCGGGTGCCTTTTTCCAGTTGGGCAGTGAAGCGGTTCAGGAGTGCCTGTGCGCATGGATTTTCAGGAAGAATATCTGCAGGATGGAAATCTAGTGGAAAATGCTTGCGGATTATATTCAGCATGACGCAGTCCTGGAAAAGCTCGTTATTGCCGGCGTTGGTGACTACGACCATATTCATATCCGGGTAAACGATCACGTTCTGGCCGAGCATTCCGTTAAATTCAAAGCTGCCTGGGCGCGCTTCCATCCACAGCTGGTAGCCATAGCCGAAAGTTCCTTCAATGCTTTCCTTGTGCCTTGCAGTGGAAACTTCCACCCAGAATTCCGGGATGATCTGTTCGCCGTTCCATTTGCCCTTCTGAAGATAAAGCTGGCCAAGTTTTGCCATGTCCTCGGTGCAGAGGAAAAGTCCCCAGCCGCCTTTGGTAATGCCTTTGGGACATGTTTCCCAGAAATAGCGGGTGATTCCAAGGGGCTCGAAAAGTCTTGGTTCCAGGTATTCGGTGAGAGTCTGGCCAGTGCGTTCTGTCACGATAGCGGACAAAACGTAGGTATTCAGGCTGTTGTACAGGAAATTTTCCCCGGGATTGCCGGTGATGGAAGAATTCATGTAGCTGGTAAGCCAGTCGTTGCCGGAGACGATTCCGGACTCGTTGAAGGTGACGCCGCTGGTCATTGTGAGAAGGTTTTCTACAGTGACTTTGGGGCGGAAAATTTTATTGAAGGTATTTAGATTCTTCTGGAAAATATCGTAAATATTTTCGTCCAGGGAGAGCTTGCCTTCTTCTACAAGAAGACCGATAGCCATACCGGTAATGCTTTTGCACATGGAATGGGTTACGTGCCAGATGCGGCTGCGGTATGGGGCAAAATTGGCTTCGCAGATGACTTTGCCGTTTCTAAGGACCATGAAATGATGCATGTCTGTATAGTTGGAGGTATCCAGATCCCGGAGCAGGTCTGCCAGCATGTCAGAGGAGATACCCTGGCTTTCTGGCGTGACGCGGGGAAATGGCTGCTCGTAAGGCTTGTCAAAGGGGAATTTAGGTTTCTGTGGGAAAAAATCCACGCGGCTGGCGCCGTCGGTTTTTCCAAGAATAATGCTTGTGATCAGTTCTGCAACTGCAATCTGTTCTTTTGCCATAGGGGTGCTCCTTTCTTTGTGGAAGCGGTAAAAGTTGATGTTAGGGTTATTGTAGCAGTGGGAAAAGAGTGTGTCAATAAGGGAGAAATATGGAAAAAAACACAATTTTCTGGCTTTTCAGGAGCCTTAAACGAAAAAACGCAAAGCATTATTTGTGAATAGTAACGTTGCTGGTCATGAAATGAGTAATAATGTTGCTGTGAAAAAGTTAAAAAAATAGTTCTACCAGAGAGATTGACAGGCATAAATATAACTAGGCCTGCACAAGCATGGAAAGTGCGCAGTCTGATGACTGCTGTTTGCTGTGGCTTGTCCGTGTAAGCTGCAAGAGGCAGAAAAAGGTTCCAAAAGGTTACTTACGAACAGTGACACCAAAACGGGACCGATAGAAATACATGATGAGACAGCGGCAGTAACAGGCATTTTTGAGTATGGACAGGCATGCCAAAAAGGAGGACCTTTATGAAAGAATTGAAAAAATATTTCAGCAGAAAAAGTAACTTCAGTTTGAAAGAACGTTTCAATATGATGGTGACTTTGCTGACCTGTTTTTTCACAGGAGTGCTGGGAGAAAATGGGAAGGCTTTGCAGAGAGTAAAGGGACTGGAATGTGGACAGGCTGGGGCTATAAGAGGGTGGCTGGCGGCCCTGACCGGCTGGATAGTAAGCGGATATAAAATTGGCGAAGTGGCTGGAAAAATTATGCCAGGAAGATTTATTATGCCAGGAAGATTTTTACAGAGAAATGTGATGGAAAAAATGCATGTGCAGGGTGATGGACAGGCTCTTGTGGATGGAGCGGGGATGCGCGGAAAAAGAGGAAACCGGATACGGGATGTTTCACATGAGAAAGGACTGCCTTGCATTGGGCGAAGCATGTGCAGAGGCAGTCCGGGGTGGGAAGCTGTGAAATGTAGCTTTTGTTGTTCGTTGAAAATTATTTTCCAAAGTTAATCGTAATCGGACAGATTTCGCTGTCGGTGCCTACTCTCATGCTTGGGCCCCAGATTCCGGCTCCGGATGTGACGATATTGTGCAGATTACCTTTTTGAAGGTAGCCACAGGAATTTTCCCAGAATAAATGGATGATGAGATTTCCGGGGAAAATCTGGCCGTCATGGGTGTGACCGCAAAGATCAAGATCAACGCCGGCAGCAGCGGTTTCTTCCAGCTCTTTTGGCTGGTGATCAATAAAAATAATTGGCTTGCTCTGGTCCAGAGAATTTGTGAGTTGGGCTGGAGTTTGTCGGGAGCCTTCTACCTTTTCACAGCGGGAGGCGTCCCGGCGGCCGACAATATAAAATTTGTTATCGATCAGAACGGATTCATCGTCTAGCAGGTGGATGCCTGCGTCTGTAAGAAATTCTTCCATTCTGGGATCGTTGCAATCCTCTTCTTTTCCATTAAAGGTAAAGCCTGCAAGAATTGGCTCGTTGAGGTCATGGTTGCCCCAGCAGGCGTAAACACCGTATTTGGATTTTATACCCTTCAGGATTTTCTTTAACTCATCTGGTCTGGAAATGGCGTCGTATTCGTTATCGAAAATATCTCCGGCGATACAGACTACATCTGCATTTTCGGCGTTGATCTTTTTCACAATCCGTCTGGCCTGGGCGGTTCCCATGCTGTAGCCAAAATGGGTGTCAGCCAGGAGAACAACCTTTAGGGAATCCATGCCGTCCACTGCTTTTGCAACAGTTACCTCATAGGGTGTGGCCTTCACATGAGAGACGTGAAGGATTCCGTAGACACTGAGGCTGATGATCAGTATGGTACAGATCAGTCCGGTGATCACGAAGGTGCTGCGCTGTCCGATAAATGGGGCGTGGAATATGTATTTCAAAATCAGTCGGCCAAGGTCAACAACGGCAATTACCATAAGAATATAAAGAAAGGTGCCGAGAAAATAGTTGCCGATATGCTTCAAAATGCGGTGTAGTGCGGCGGGCTTTTTGATCAGAAAGCCAGTGAGCAGGGCAGTTGCTAATATTATGTAAACTCCTACAAAGGTGATGCGGAATGCCATTGTCTGAAAAAGTCTGTGGCAGGTGCCCATCCAATGGATCATCCATTGGACTACGTAGAAGTTGATCAGGATATATAGGGGCGCGAGGAATAATGCAGCCATAGGAAACCTCCTTTTAGATGATAAAGGCTTGCGAAATAATGGCTACAGTATACTACGGTTAATAAGTTTTTGCAATTGGACATATAATAGGGAGAAAAGGTTGCTGGGACGTGTCGTTTATTAGAATGGATGTGGGAGATAAGCGGCAATGGCGGGAGTGCTGTATGAGAAAATGGTTTCGGAGATTTGGGACTTCGGGCTTTTTTATTCCGTTTATTTTATTATTGCCTTATGTGTGTACAATTGTTCTGAATGGTGCGGATAAAGCACTTTTGCTGCATTCGCCTGAGGTGGAGGAACTGGTTCCGCTGGTGCTTGTGGCACAGCTGAAAGGGGATTATGAGGACGAGGCGGTAAAGGCGCAGGCGGTGATTGCCAGGTCGGAGGTGTACAGGCGGCTGGAGGCTGGAGAAAATGAAGGGGAGATTTGTAGGAAAATCGGTTTTGGGAAGCTGCTTGGTATGGCGGATAAATTACAGCAATATAGTGTCGCAGCAGAGGCAACGGCGGGGCAGGTGCTTACTTATAATGGAGAGCTGAAGCTGGTTCCGTATCACGAGGTTAGCAACGGCAAAACCAGGGACGGGGAAGCGGTTTTTCACAGTGGGGAATACGCTTATCTGAAGTCTGTGGACAGCAGTCAGGACAAGGAGTCACCTGATTATGTAAACAGTACATATGTGGCTGCCAGCCAGCTCCCGGCGAAGCTGGTGATCAAAAAAAGGGACAGTGCAGGTTATATCACAGCGCTGACAGCAGATGGAAGCTGGATTGAGGGGGAAACCTTCCGCCAGGGGATGCATCTGGCTTCGGCGGATTTTTCCGTACAGAAGATGGGAAAAATGGTGCGGTTTTTGTGCAAAGGGAAAGGGCATGGGCTGGGCTTTTCCCAGTATGGGGGAAATGAGATGGCGAAGGAAGGGTGCAGATGGGAAGAAATTCTGGAGGCTTATTTTCCGGAGATGGAGGTCACGGAGGTGGAGAGTCTGAAATGAGGAAAAATGCCTTGATGTATCATTGAGATCGGAAAAAATAGAAAAGTTGCTGTTTATTATGTTTATAGTAATGCAGTTTGTGTTTGGGTGCTAATGGAATTCTAGGTTTTGTGAATGACAGTAAATATAAATTACTTTTATTATAAAACTTTTATAAAACCCCTTGCAAATTTTGAAAAAAGTGTTATAGTATATCACATACTTGATTACATAGTAATAAAAACTACATAATCAAGTATACAAAACGAAATAAATGCGAAGAAGTATTTGGAGAAAGCAGAGAAATCATAAATGCTTTCGGCAGGAAAATGGCGTTTAGGAAATGTTTTCGAAGATTTTGCAGGAGGTGCGATCATGAAGTTTAAATTAAAAGATCCGGGAAGTGCGATTACACATGGGATTGCGTTTCTTTTGGCAGCAGTTGGCGCGGCGCCTTTGTTGATCCGGTCATCGGTGTGGAACGATCATATTCATATTTTGGCGCTGAGCGTTTTTATTCTTACCATGATGCTGCTTTATGCGGCAAGTACCCTTTATCATTCGGTTGATTCTACGGCGAAGGTGAACCGCAGGCTGAAGAAGCTGGATCATATGATGATCTTTGTTATGATCGCTGGAAGCTATACACCAGTGTGCCTGATCGTGCTTCACAATAAGATCGGCTATGTTCTTTGTGCACTTGTGTGGGCGACGGCCATTTTGGGAATCGTGTTTAAGGCATTCTGGGTGACCTGCCCGAAATGGATTTCGTCGGTGTTGTATATTGGAATGGGCTGGCTGTGTGTGCTGGCATTTGTTCCTATTATCCATGCGCTGCCGAAGGCTGGATTTGGATGGCTGCTGGCAGGGGGGATTATTTATACCATTGGGGGCGTGATTTATGCGCTGAAGCTTCCAATTTTCAATGCAAAGCATAAGAACTTTGGGTCACATGAGATTTTCCATGTATTTATTATGTTGGGAAGCTTGTGCCACTTTATTGTGATGTATTGCTTTGTGGCGAGGATGCCGTAGCGCGAAGCTATGGCCTCTTTTCAAAAGTCCATCAAAGCCAGTTTTTTAGCTCTGGTTAGCTGTTTGATGGCGTATTCCCGGCTCATGGCTTCTTCTTTGGTGGCGTAGCCTTCGTAGTAGACCAGGGTGACTGGGCGTTTGGTTTTGGTGTATTTGGCACCGGTTTTGCCACTGTTGTGGGCTTTCAGGCGCTTTTCCAGACAGTTTGTCCATCCGGTATAAAGGGTGCCATCGGCGCACTGGACGATGTAGGTGTAGTTCATGGGACTCCTTTTTTCTGAAAGTGAAATAAATTTTAAATGGAAAAACATTAAATGCTAAAACAATTACATGATCTCAAGGTAAGCAGCATTCATTTGTTTTTATTGCTTTAGGAACCAAATAAAGGTCTATGTAAAGGAGTATCGTCATGCTGTTAACTGGCAGACAATGCTCCTTATTTTTATAAAAAGCAATCGGTAAGCTGGTATATTATTTGCAGTCCGAGGAAGGCTTATGTGTCAGGAGGATTATCATGACAGTTTCTGGTTCCTTAGAGCCTGTCGGACTGGAAAAAAGCAGGTAGGACATAGGCACCGACTGCGGATTTTCCCACCTGCTATATTATACGTTGTTTTTTTACTTTTGTGAATGCTAATATTGGGTGAAGAAAAAGCCTGCAATGCACAAAAAGCGTGAAGCTTTTTTACGGCAGATAGGTGATCGGATCGATCGGCTCGCCGTCTTTTTTCATGGCGAAATACAGGTTGCTGCCTTCTTCACTGTAGTATTTGGTTGGTGCGGCAACGTAGCCAATGATGGAGCCTTTGGTGATAGTGTCGCCTTTGGCAACGTCCAGATCAGTGAGCTGGCCGTAGATTGCCTGATAGCCGTTTCCCAGCTCCATGGTGACAGTAGTGCCGGTTTCAGCGTCATTTTCGATAGAATATACGGTTCCGTTTACCGCGGAAACTACAGGGGCACCTTCCACGGCCTGTACAGAAATTGCCGGGCTCAGTTTATACTGGTCCAGGGTTGGAAAGTAAACGCTCTGGTCCATGCTGTAATCAATGAGAACATGTCCATTTACCGGCCACTCCATTAATGTATCCTCGGAAAAGTTGACTTCCGGTCCCTTGTGCAGGGAAACCTGGGCGTTTACGCTGGTGCTTTCTCCGATATCAGAGGAGTTTAAGGCTGCATCACTGATCAGGGATTCACTGTCCAGAAGTCCGGTATCGGAGGCTTCATTCATATCTGCTTCTACCAGATTGGTTCCAGTTTCTGTGAGTGTGTCAGTACCCTGGGAAAGAGAGTCGCCAGCATCTGCGATGTCATTTTCCTTGGTACTTTCCAATGGAAGCACCTCCTGAATATGTTCTGATTTGTTGGCAACCTGGTAGGCGGTGACTCCAAGAACTGCCATAACTGCAAGGAGCGCGCCGTTGAAAATAAATTTTACTGTTCTGTTTTTCCTCATATTCTTTTCACCTCTACATACATTCTGTTCACAGCTGTTGTATTGTCTGTATTTATAGGGTGTCCAGAATACGGGACATTATTCATTATTTGCTGAAATTGGATAAAAATTAAATTGGTGGCGCTTAGATACGCTACATGTTATAATAAACGAAAATGTGTGTGCGGCGATTGAGTTGCTTTCATTACACTTGAACGAAAATTAGTAAGTAGTATGAATGCGGAATTTGGTTCATTGTGAAGTGTGCTGTTGTAAAAATCGCGTACAATAAATGAGAATGTATTAAGAAATACTTTACAGGGGGTAGCTTGTGGTGAAGATTACAGAGGAGCTTTTGCAGAAAGCTGATCAGATTCTGAATTTTTCAGATGGAGTCATTATGCCGGATGGGGATTATATACTGATTGAGGAGAAAGGGCATCTTCAGACCATGATGGAGCTTTTGCCGTATCCGGAGAAAGAGATTTGGAAAATGATCCCGGAGAATGATTCGGCGCTGTTCTGGATGATCGAGAAGACGGGATGTGTGCTTACGGATTATAATTCTACGGTGGGCATGGCGATGACGCCAGAGCAGAAGGAGGTTTTTGATGCACTGGTGAAGCATGGTATTGTGTCGGCAGAGTATTTTGATATTACCAAGCAGAGGCAGAAGATGCGGGAGCAGGGGAAGTAGGGAAGATAGGCATCTGAAAAAAATAGAGCAGTATTGTTGCAGTGTATAAAGAATGAAATATGAAAACTGCTGTACCATTTATGGAATATTAAAGAGGATTCCCTAAATGATTACAGCAGTTTTTTATTTACATAAGCAACGAGCCAAAGTTCCTGCTTGCATAAGTGATTGGCAATTGTTCGAATAACAGGCAAAACAGGCAGAACGTGTTTTGGGGGATTTACTGCTCCATCTGCCTGCCAAGGAATCCGGCGGCAGTCTGGGCCAGAAGCTTTTCACTGGTGCCGAGAATGTCCCTGTCATTTTTTCCCATGAGGATGACGCTGCCAATGGCGTCACCTGCGGCGATAATAGGCTGGATGACCTGGGATGCGGCTGGGGCGGGCTGTTCGTCTACAACAGGGACTTTGCCCCGGTCTTTGGCACTAAGACATTTTGATTCCCGGTCATTGATGACGCCTTCCAGCTGGCTGCTGATCATTTTTCCAATGAATTCCCCGCTTCCTGGACCGGCAGCAGCTACGACCTGGTCATGGTCGGTGATACAGGAAAGCATGCCGGTGGACTGGGAGAGGGATTCGGCGTATTCTTTTGCAAAAAGGCTGAGCTCTCCGATTGGGGAGTATTTTTTCAGGATGATCTCGCCTTCACGGTCGGTGAAGATTTCAAGTGGGGTGCCTTCTTTGATTCGCAGGGTCCGGCGGATTTCCTTTGGAATGACCACCCGGCCCAGATCGTCTATTCTTCTTACAATTCCTGTCGCTTTCATTTATCTGTTCCTCCTGTACTTTTCGTAGGTTTCCATATTTTGTAGTGTATGGATAGTATGTGAAAATATGGGGGAATTATGCGCGAAAAGAGTGTAAGATTTAGCATTTAGTTGGCATACTTTTTCATATTTTCTCTTTTTCAGAATTGAATATGCATCCCGAATCTGAAGTAAAGGAGAAACTTCTCGTTCAAAGGTTTCTTGTCCGGAAATGTTATCACTTACTCAGTTCTGTATGCATAAGATCCAGCCAGGCCGCTGTTCATAGAGTAATCATCAAAAAGCTGGTCTTTATCAGAAATTTCTTTATAGTATTCACAATACTCCCCAAAACTAAAAGGAAATACGTGGATTTCATCCACAAAAGGTAGTTTGTTTTTCCGGCTTGGTAATGTTCTTCTATATAGGTGTGCAATGCATGATATTCTTTGATTTTTTCATAGTCTAAGTCCATAAAGTCAATAAATATAATATTGAAAAAATTTATTTTTTGAAACTGTACATAGCAGATAAAGAGAAAACAGTGAAAAAAAGCGTTTATTTAATCCTACGCATGAGGATAAATAAACGCTTATAATAAGTGTCTTATTCAAGAGAAGCTTTTTATTCCTGTCCGCCCCAGAAATCCACGGGTTCGTAGTCCTGTAATTTCGCCAGTAAGCCTTTCTGGTGGAGTTCTTCCTGGATGGCGTCCAGGATTTCTTCATTTTCGGCGTCGATGGTGTGGTAGTGGTAGCCAGAGGTTACGTTCTTCAGCAGGCTGGATTTTCCGGTGCTGATCTCTTCCATGTAGGCGCGGATGTCCCTGCGGGATTTGATTCCCATGTCAGCTTTCAGGACACCGTAAACCTTGTGGTAGACGAATACGTCGCGGACCTGTCCGCCGGCATCTACGATGGTGCTCAGCTCTTCTTCTACCTGGTCATCTGTGTGGTAGACCTTGAAAACTCTGGAATATTTCTTGTCCTCCTGGAGCAGATAGCCTTTGTTGGTGGAAAAAATAGTGGCTCCGTTGGCACGCAGGAGAGAAATATCCTGGACAATAATCTGGCGGCTGACGTCTAATTCCCTAGATAAAGTACCGCCGGAAACGGGACTATTGCTGGAGGATAGGATATTCAAAAGCTGTTTTCTTCTTTCTTCACCTTTCATTCTTTCATCTCCTGTCTGCTGGTTTCTCGGTGGAAAGTCACTCCACCGGATGAAGATTCTTCATAGATAAATCCAAAATAGGAGCAGAATGGGTAAGTGCTCCGCTTGATACATAATTTACACCCAAACCGGTGAGTCTGGCAATGT
>OLRJ01002305.1_pt1 | contig 14440 bp, 14 predicted proteins | sample 1672741 | NCBI WGS metagenome assembly OLRJ01 (sample SAMEA3136719, study PRJEB25190) | human gut metagenome | biome: human gut; feature: human-associated habitat; material: faeces | place: Austria | collected 2013
AACCCCCGCACATGGTACCGGAAACCACTGCTCTATCCACTGAGCTACAGGTGCAGATCAGGAAATTTCCAAAATGGGAAAACATTCGGAAATATTTCCCACTTAAAATATTCCTGACACATGATATATTACCATACTCACATTGAAAAGTAAAGTTTTTTCTTTTTCAGACACAATTAGGTAATTAAACAAATAATTTTATTTTTCCAGTTTATATACTCCATAATTTCCTACTGTGCCGATTTCTGTATAATCCCATTTTTTTAACTGGGATTTCTGTTCTTCACTGGCAACAGATGCCACCAGATAACCACAGTTTATTTTATTTCCGTACCTTCCCAGATTTCCATAATCAATTGCCGGCGAATTAATTTCCTGATAAAGATGTACAGATCTTTTTTTTCCGTTTCCTCTTCCTTCTCTTCCAAAAACCATAGTTATAGAAGGATCGTAAACTCTCACATACGGAGAAATATAATTATCTGCCGCCAGGCAGATTTCTTCTTCTCCTGCGTCAGCCTTTACCAGTTCACAAATTCCTGCTACTTCATCGGGAACCTGCTGATAATTGTGGACTTTTTTGTAATAGCCTTCCCTGTAAAATTCTTTCCCACAGAGAATGATCATTCCACCGCAGAGCAGCACACACACAAACTGCAGGAGCCCTTTCCGGTCTTTCAGAAATTCCGTCATACCGTACGCCAGAACCGGTGCTGAAGGCAAAATCCACAAAACTCTCCAGTAGACAAGTTCTCCAATACATTTCTGTATGATCTTTGCTGTTACCGGACAGAAAAAGATGAAAAGTGCCACTGCCAGATATCCCAGAATGTACTTAGTGTATCGGTTTTTCCGTTTCCATACCAGAAGATACAGCACTACGATTCCCAGAAGCCACGGAAATATACTACTGCCCCAGTAATTCTGCCAGAACTGTACTGTCTGTTCAAAAATTGCTCTCATGAATGTTGCCTCCTACGAAATCCAGATATAGATTCCGCCCAGGATCACAGACGGAATAAAACACAGCAGAGTTTTCCATACATGATGAATATTTCTGTTTGTTATCAGACTGACTATAAGAAAACAGCCTGCCATTAGTGGTGCAAGGATCACACCCATAGATGACAGAAGGCAGCAACTCATATCTGCCATCCCCAGAAGCAGCCAGGAATATTCTTTTTCATTTCCCAGGTAAATACACATACTGAGATAAAACACCACCGGCAACATCATACCTGCCAGAAGAGCCTTTCCCTGCCAGATTCTGACCATCTGGAAACATCCTGCATTATATACAGAATAGGCAGAAAATCCTGTGATCAACGCTACCAGAAAAAGATAGATCCCCACTGCATTTTGAACCTCACTGAACCATTTTCTTCCAAGTAGATACTGTACCATATAACACACCGGAAGAAATACTGCCGGAAAGATCATATGTGCCATAATCGCCGGATGGAGTCCTGCACTCAGCTGACTGACTACAGCCAGGAAAACAGGAAAAGGAGAAAGTACATACCTTTCCGGAAGTCTTGTATATTCTCTGCCTGTGTAAGGATTTATCTGAAAAACAGTATCTGTATGGACACTGGTAGTTGCATTTGCCACATACATACAGTCATCTGCATCCATATGTGCAAGAAACACACACATAACAGTCTGAAAGACAATTACCAGAACTGCCATCCAGAAATATACAGAAGTATTTTTGGCAAAAATATCCGACAGGTGTCTTTTGTTTTTTGCAAAGCAGAGTATCCCCACAACTGAAAGTATCAGAGAAATTCCTCCGTACCCCATAGTAAGAAGGTGCAGAGGTAACTTCTTCCAGATTGCAAAAAGTGTCAGAACTTCTGTAACAGAAAACAATACCAGGTATCCAACCAGCAGATATTCAGGTGCCATACATTTCTGTTTTTTCTGCAAAAAAGGAATGCCTGCTGCAAACGGAACTGCCACCAGCCAGAACAGTGCCAGCAGCCCTTTGATCGCAATTGCCATATTATTTTTCCAGCTCTTTCTTCAGAATTCCCATTGCTACTTTTTCCGGTGTGATCGGAAGTTCTCTCACCCTTACGCCCGTTGCATTATAAACGGCTTCTGCAATTGCCGGACATGGTGTATCTATAACCAGTTCTCCAATGGATTTCGCCCCGAAAGGACCACTTGGTTCATAACTAGACTCAAAATCCACACGTATGTTTCCAATATCTTCTCTGGTCGGTATCTTATACTGCATAAAAGAGTTATTTCGGATCTTGCCTTTATCTGTGTACTGTACATCTTCAAAAAGAGCCATTCCAACACCTTGGGCAATTCCTCCTTCAGTCTGTACACGAGCCAGATTGGGGTTGATAGGTGTTCCGCAGTCAACAACTGCCACATAATCCAGAAGCTCCACGGTTCCTGTTTCTTTATCTACTTCTACCTCAGCCATGCCCACCATAAATGGCGGCGGTGAGATTGGTGAAGAATGTTCCTTCACAGCCTGAAGTTCAATATTATTAAAGAAGGTACTCTTTAATGCAACCTGTTCCAGAGAAACTTTCTTTTCTTCCTCTTCCGTACAATATACAAAGGAACCGTCAAAATCCACTTTTTCTTTCTCTGTTTCCAGCATCTCTGCACCAAGTTCACAGATTTTTTCTCTTAATGCTGCACAGGCTTTTATAACAGCCATTCCTGTAGTATAGGTGGTTGAAGACGCATAAGAACCAGAATCATAAGGGGAAATATCCGTATCCACGCTGAACACTACAATATTTTCCATGGAAGTTTCCAGACAGTCTGCTGCCATCTGTGCCAGTATGGTATCACATCCTGTTCCCATATCTGTACAGCCCAATGCCAGTGTGTAGGAACCATCCTCGTTTAATTTGATATCAGCACCACCAACATCGACTCCTGCAATGGAAGATCCCTGCATTGCCATGGCAACACCAACCCCTCGGACTTTACCATTTCCCATATCTTTAAAAGGATATCTGGCATCCCAGTTCATCATTTCCTTGGCTCTTGCCATACATCTGTCCATACTGCAGCTCTGTGCCACAGGTACATCCGGATATCCCGGAAGGGGTTCGCCTTCTACAGGCATATTCAGTTCTTTGATCTTCACCGGATCTATCCCCATTTTGTGAGCAAGTTCATTTACCGCTGACTCCACTGCAAAAATACCCTGTGTTGCTCCATATCCACGATAAGCGCCTGCTGCCTGCATATTTGTGTAAACCACATCAAAGGCAAAGCGATATGCCTCCGTATGGCGATAAAGTCCGATAGATTTATGGCCACTCAATCCTACAGTGGTAGGGCCATGCTCTCCAAAAGCCCCTGTATTGGACAAGGTGTACACATCAATAGCCTTAACAATTCCATTTTCATCTGCACCTACCCGAACTTTAATCTCCATTTCATGACGTGGGGAAGAACAGATCATAGACTCATATCTGGAAAAGATCATCTTGGATGGACGACCTGTTTTCCAGGTAACAACAGCCGGATAAATTTCACTGACAGAAGTCTGTTTTGCCCCAAAGCCTCCACCAATCCTTGGTTTGATAACACGCACCTTAGATGAGGGAATATCCAGGGCTCTTCCTACAATCCTTCTTACATGAAAAGGAATCTGTGTAGAAGAAAGTACGATCAGTCTGCCAAAATGATCCATATAACAGGCTGTACGGAAAGTCTCCATCATAGTCTGCTGGTTGGCCTTGGTATGATAAGTCTCTTCTACTGTATATTTACAGTTACGAAGAACTTCATCCACATCTCCATGTTCTTCTACTGCCGAAGCACAGAGATTACGTTTATTATCACCACCAAGAGGGATTTTCAGTTTCCAGTTCTCTTCCGGGTGGACCACCACCGGATTATCTTTTGCTTTATGGATATCAAGAACAGCCGGTTCCACCCGATATTCTACTTTGATTCTTTTCATAGCTTTATCTACTGCTGCTTCTGTTTCACCTGCAACAATCGCTACTGTATCTCCCACAAAACGTACATGACGATCAATGATCAGCCGGTCATCCGGACTCATTTCCGGCGAAGTCTGTCCTGCGAGAGTAAAACGCTTCTGCGGCACATCTTTATATGTAAGGATACAGGCGATCCCCGGCACTTTCATGGCATTTCCTGTTTTAATCTCTTCTACCCAGGCATTGGCGTGAGGACTTCTCAGGACTTTTACGATCAGGCAGTCCTTTGGTGCCAGATCATCGGTATATACAGGTTTTCCTGTTACCAGCGCCATTGCATCCGTTTTGCGTACAGGTTGATTTACATATTTCATTTTATGCCTCCTCCTGTGCTTTTTTGTATTTCAGGAATTTAAGAATACTTGTTGTCTGAGAAACAAAGCCGGAACATCTGCACAGATTTCCTGCAAGATATTCTTTAATCTGCTCTTCTGTAGGTTCTTTGATCTCACGAAGCATGGCAAAAACATTCATAATGAATCCCGGATTGCAGAATCCACACTGTTCTGCACCTTCATTCGCCAGGAAACTTCCAAATTCCTGTGCTTCTCTCTGCATTCCTTCTAGTGTAACGATCTTCTTTCCATCAATCCGGGCAGCCAACATAGAACAGGACAAAATCGCTTTATCATCCATCAGCACTGTACAAAGGCCGCAGTTGGCAGTCTCACAGCCTCTTTTTACGCTGTAGCAGCCTCTTTCTCTAAGGAAATCAACAAGAAGGGTATCTGCCTCAACTTCATCCTGACGGTGTACACCGTTCAACCAGAAACTAATGTTCATTTTATCATTCCTCCTACTGCTTCCCAGGCTCTTCTTGTAAGAACTTTTACAAGGAGAGATCTGTATTCTTTTGATCCTCTCATATTTCCTGATGTGATCACATTATGCGCTGCATAATCAGCAAATTTCTCAATTGCTTCTTCTTTCTGTTTTCTGGACATTCCTGCAAATCCCGCAAGAATCTGCTCTTTATCTTCTGCCACCTTTGCTCTGGCAGGTCTGGCACCGATCACAGTTCTCGCTTCATCTCCGATCAGAGATGCTGCACAGGTCAGCACAGGAAAATCTGTCTTTGTATTTCTCTGACTGAGATAACAGCAGAATAACGGTGTCTTTCTGATAATGATATTTACAAGAATATCGTTGTCTTTTTTCATATCTGCAAATTCTGTCAGAGGCACACGTCCTGCTTCATAAAGCTCCACCCAGGTATCCATAGCCAGAAACATAGTCAGTACATCAGAAAATCCATAACGGCCATAGATACTGCCGCCTACTGTAGCACAGTTTCGGAACTGTACTCCGACAATATGCCGGAGGCTCTCTCTCATAGCTCCATGTGTATATTCATGAAGCGCCTGGTTTGTTTCCAGATCATGAAGAGATGTCATACATCCGATCACGAATTCATCATCATGTTCCTGTATGGTATCAAGTCCAAGTCCGGAGAGGTCTATTGCAGTAGAAACATTTCGGTTTCCCATTTTCAGCCAGACCATTCCACCCAATACACAGGCTGTTTTTTTCTGATTGAGCTCATAGGCTTCTTCAATGCTTTTTACTTTCACATAATTTTTTATCTTCAACATGTGAATTTTCAATCCTTTCTTATGCTCTATTTTATAAACAGACATACCTTATTTAATATTAGCAGGATTTTTATTTAATTTCCAGTGAGAATCCTATTTCTGTGAATTTTCCATAAAAAAAGCCCTTTCAAAATGTGGATTCTGTAGTTCCTCTACATTCTGAAAAAGGCTTTTCTGCTCTTTATTTTAGCGATTATTGATTGCAGTTACCAGAGCGTCGATAGATGCACGAATAATATCCGGATCCACACCAGCTCCCCAGGAAAGAGTTCCATCTGGTTTCTGGATACCTACATAAGCAATTGCCTTGGAACTTGTACTCTTTTCCAGAGCGTGTTCCTGATAAGTTACCAGAGTAAATTTCAGCTCATATGCTTTCTTCAGTGCATTGCTGACTGCATCCAGACGTCCGTTTCCAGTTGCTTCTGTGGTAATGGTCCTGCCATTAAAAGTAGAAGTAACCTGTGTGGTGATTCCGCCATCTTTCTGCTGGAAATGAAATTCATTAATGCTATACGGCTCCACAACATTCTCGAAAGTCTTTTTGAACAGATTGAAAATTTCATCCGGATGAAGTTCTTTGTGGCTGTGGTCAGAAACAGCTTTTGCTGCATATCCCATAGCTTCACGCATTTTCGGCGGAAGGTTCAGTCCATACTTGGTCTCAAGGATATAACCTACGCCACCTTTACCAGACTGGCTGTTGATACGGATAACATCTGCATCATAATTTCTTCCTACATCTGTAGGATCAATAGGCAGATATGGAACTGTCCAACGGCCTGGATCTTTTTCTTCTCTCCAATGCATTCCCTTGGCAATGGCATCCTGATGAGAACCGGAAAATGCTGCAAATACCAGAGCACCACTGTATGGGCTTCTTTCATCTACTTTCATTCCTGTGCATTCTTCGTATACTTCACATACATGAGGCATATCAGAGAAATCAAGTTCCGGATCCACGCCCTGTGAGAACATGTTCATGGCAAGTGTAACAATGTCTACATTACCTGTACGTTCTCCGTTTCCGAAAAGTGTTCCCTCGATTCTGTCTGCACCTGCCAGAAGTCCCATTTCAGAGTCTGCCACACCGCAGCCTCTGTCATTATGTGGATGAAGGGATACAATAACATTTTCACGATATTTCAGATTATCGCACATATATTCAACCTGGCTCGCATACACATGAGGCATGGAATGCTGTACAGTTACAGGCAGGTTGATGATTGCCTTGTTGTCAGCAGTTGGTTTCCATACTTCCAGAACTGCATTGCAGACTTCCAGTGCATATTCCGGTTCTGTTCCTGTAAAGCTCTCCGGGCTGTATTCAAACTGGAAATTTCCCTCTGTTTGGTCTGCCAGTTCTTTCAGAAGTGTGGCACCTTCCACTGCAATCTTCAGGATCTCTTCTTTTGACTTTCTGAATACCTGTTCACGCTGTGCAACAGAGGTAGAGTTGTAAACATGAACTATGGCCTTCGGAGCACCTTTGACTGCCTCAAACGTTTTGCGGATAATGTGTTCTCTCGCCTGTGTCAGTACCTGAATAGTAACATCATCAGGAATCAGATTCTGTTCGATCAGTGTACGGATAAAAGTATATTCTGTTTCGGAAGCTGCCGGAAAGCCAACTTCGATCTCTTTAAAACCAATTTTTACAAGAAGTTTAAAAAAATCAATCTTCTGTTCCAGGCTCATTGGAATTACCAGTGCCTGATTTCCGTCACGAAGGTCTACGCTGCACCAGATCGGTGCTTTATCTACATATTCTTTCTCTGCCCATTTCATGCATTTTACAGGCGGCATAAAATACTGTCTCTGATATTTGCTTACATTTTTCATTGTCTTACCTCCACTTTTCTTATGTTCTTTTGAATTTCTGACAAAAAAAAATCTCTCATCTCTACAGACTACTGTAAGAGACGAAAGACAACTGCCTTCGCGGTACCACTCTTATTTATGAAGGGTTCATACACTCAAGGGATACGGAATTATAAAAATCCTTATATCCTCTCCATATAACGGTGGAAACCGTCTGCGTCTACTGTTCCTTACGGAAGTTCGGGCAGAAGCTCCAAGGCGAGTTCCATGATTACCATCCACTGTCTCACACCAACCGACAGTTCTCTGTACTCCGGTACCTCATGTACTATTCCTCATCATCGCATTTCACTTATTGGATAAATACAGGCTAACACGACTGTTCTTTCTTGTCAAGGATTAATGTCATGAAAGCATAGTTACTGTTCACTCCGTTCACAGTAACTTGGTCAAAATCCATTCCAAATCACCTACGGTGATGGGATTTTGCCCCGTATGTCTCGGGATTTTGCCATATTTATGGCAAAACACCTCGCGGGATATTACCTGTGAATAGTTACGGGAATTCTTTTTCAGAAGACAGAATTGCTGTGCAAACAGAGGAGAATAGTGTATAATTGTAAAAATACGTGTTTTTAAAGAGAGAGAAAGAGTTGGAGGAAATCACACAATGAAAAAAGAAAAGGGCAACGCAATTGCACTCCTGCCAATAGGGGTGTTTCTGGTATTGTATCTGGGACTGGGTATCCTGTTCGAGTACGTACTTAAAATTCCTATGGGATTTTATAACGTACCGATCGTAACAGCATTCCTGGCTGCGATTCTTGTGGCATGTCTTCAGAACAGAGTAGTAAATTTTGATAAGAAAATTGAAATAATGGCAGGTGGTGTCGGGGATAAAAACATTATTACTATGCTTCTGATCTTCCTGGCAGCAGGTTCTTTTGTCGGTGTAGTAGGAAGAAGCAGCGCAGAAAGTGTAGCATATTTTATGCTGACACTGATCCCTGCGAGATTCTCTGTGGCTGTTCTTTTTGTGGTTGCATGTTTTGTATCAATTGCAATGGGAACTTCTGTAGGAACGATCACGCTTCTGGTGCCGATCGCGGCATCCGTTTCTACTGCATCAGGATTTGATCTTGCATTCTGTGTAGCATCCGTTATGGGCGGGGCAATGTTTGGAGATAATCTTTCTTTTATTTCAGACACAACGATTGCAGCATGCAATGGACAGGGATGTGAAATGAAAGATAAATTCCGTGAAAACTTCTGGATTGCACTCCCGGCAGCGCTGATCACACTGGTTCTGATCCTTGTTCTGTCTTTCCAGACAGAAATCCAGGGTCACATCAGTAAGGAATATCATTTGCTGCAGGTACTGCCTTATGTGCTGGTTCTCATTGGTGGTATCGTCGGCATTAATGTTTTTGTGGTTCTGCTGACAGGTATTGTTTCAGGTGCGATCATTATGTTGCTAAGCGGACATATTGCACCGGTAGAGCTTCTGACCAATATGGGATCAGGCGTGTCCGGTATGTTTGAAACCTGTATGGTAGCAATCCTGGTAGCTGCAATGTGTGCGCTGATCCGTGAATATGGCGGATTCGATGCACTGCTCAACTGGATCCGCAAAGTATTCCGCGGCGAAAAAGGCGGACAGATCGGAATGGGACTTCTTGTAGGAACAATGGATATTGCGACTGCAAATAATACAGTTGCAATTGTTATGGCAAACCCGATCGCAAAAGAAATGGCGCAGGAATATGGTATTTCACCAAGAAAAACGGCTTCTATACTGGATACATTTTCCTGTGTTTTTCAGGGTGTCATCCCTTATGGTGCGCAGATGCTTGTAGCAATTTCAGCAGTTAATGAACTGGGTGGAGAGATTTCAGCGTTCCAGATCATGCCGAAGCTTTTTTATCCAATGTTTCTTCTTCTGGTTTCTATTATCACAATTATGAGAAGTGAAAAATAGAGGCTGTTGTAACTGTTCATTCAGGGTAAAATTAATTCTTGCATTATTTGAATATTGAAGCTATAATTACATTCGTGAATAGGGAACTCATTTTCAGTTCCCTGTTTCAGGGTGAACTGGGGGCACCACTTTTCACCGACATCAAAGGCGCCGGATAATAATACCGTAGGGGTGGTACGTCCGGGCGCTGAAATATAAGAGATAATATGCGCTTATGGACTTGTTCCATAGGCGTTTTTTTATGTAACAGGAAATTACTCCGTAATGTTCCTGTTACACAAAAACGCTCCGCGAGGATGCGTTTTTATTCCCCAAAACCACACAGGAGGAGAAGATGGTAACAATTAATGGAGAACAGAAAGATATTGCAGGCCATAATCTGTATCAGTACCTGAAGGAGGAAGGATTTAATCTGAAGGCAGTCGTTGTAGAAAGAAATCTTGAAATATTGCAAAAGGATTCGTTGGATCAGATTGTTATTCAGGATGGAGATTCCATTGAGGTATTGCATTTTATGGGAGGCGGCAGCCTGAAAAACTGAGACAGGTTGTTGCTTTTGAATAGCAGGAAATAAAAATTTTACAGGAAAAGGATGAACAGAAAATGGAAGATAAATTTGTACTTGGTGGTAAAGAATTTCACAGTCGTTTTATTTTAGGATCTGGCAAATATAATATTAACCTGATTAAGGCTGCAGTAGAACAGGGTGGAGCAGAAATCATAACACTGGCATTGCGCAGAGCAAATACGAAGGAAAGTGATAATATTCTGGATTATATTCCAAAAGGAGTCACATTGCTGCCAAATACTTCAGGAGCCAGAAATGCAGAAGAGGCAGTCAGAATCGCCAGATTAAGCAGAGCTATGGGATGTGGTGATTTTGTGAAAATAGAGATCATGCGAGATATGAAGTATCTGTTTCCAGATAATCAGGAAACTATCAGAGCAACAGAGATTCTTGCAAAGGAAGGATTTGTGGTACTGCCTTATATGAATCCTGATTTGAATGTTGCAAGAGATCTGCAGAATGCAGGTGCAGCAGCAGTAATGCCACTTGCAGCACCTATTGGAAGTAATAAGGGACTTGCTACAAAAGAAATGATCCAGGTTCTGATTGATGAGATCGATCTTCCTGTTATTGTAGATGCCGGTATCGGAAAGCCGTCTCAGGCCTGTGAAGCTATGGAAATGGGAGCTGCAGCTATCATGGCTAATACAGCAATTGCAACTGCCGGTGATGTTCCGGAAATGGCAGCAGCATTTCGACTGGCAATTGAAGCCGGAAGAAAGGCATATCTTACCGGTATGGGAAGAGTTTTAGCCAGAGGTGGAAGTGCATCAGACCCACTTACTGGATTTTTGAGATAAGGAGCAGGAACATGAACGAAGAAAATCAGGTTTATTTTATTGACAGTGATGAACTTCCTGCCAAAGCACTGGAACGTAAACACAAATTAGAGCAGGATCCGTCCTCACGGACAAATCATATGGAATATATGCCGGGGATGCAGGTAATAGCATCAGATATCAAAGACAAAGTTCTGGAAGCAATGGATAATTATGATTATGATTCCTATACAGCATCTGATGTACAGCGGGCATTATCAAATGCAAGCTGCAGTATTGAGGATTTCAAAGCGTTATTGTCACCGGCAGCGGCTCCTTTTCTGGAGCAGATGGCGAGAAAAGCGGAAGAGATCACCAAAAATCATTTTGGAAATACCGTTTATATTTTTACCCCGCTATATATAGCAAATTATTGTCAGAACTACTGTGTGTACTGCGGATTTAACTGTTATAATAAAATCCGTCGTAAAAAGCTTACATTTGAAGAAATGGAACATGAAATGCAGGTTATCGCAAGAACCGGCATGGAAGAAATTCTGATCCTTACAGGAGAAAGTCGTACATATTCAGATGTGGAGTATATTGGGGAAGCTGTAAAGATTGCAAAAAAATATTTCCGAAATATCGGAATAGAAATATATCCGGTTAATGAGGATGAATATCGTTATCTGCATGAATGTGGCGTGGATTATGTTACTGTTTTTCAGGAAACCTACAATTCAGATAAATACGAAACTTTGCATTTGCTGGGGCATAAACGTGTATGGCCATATCGTTTTGATGCACAGGAGAGAGCAATCATGGGTGGCATGAGAGGTGCCGGATTCTCTGCACTTCTTGGGTTGGATGATTTCCGAAAGGATGCACTGGCAACTGCACTTCATGTATATTATCTGAACCGGAAATATCCTCATGCGGAGCTTTCATTAAGTTGTCCGAGACTTCGTCCAATTGTAAATAATGACAAGATCAATCCAAGAGATGTGGGGGAAAAAGAACTTTGTCAGGTGCTTTGTGCATATCGAATCTTCTTACCTTTTGCCGGTATTACAGTTTCAAGTCGTGAGAGCAAAGAATTCAGAAATGGAATTACAAAGATCTGCGCGACCAAGGTTTCGGCTGGTGTATCTACAGGAATTGGAGATCATGAAGAGAAATACGAGGGAAAAATAGAGGAAGATGTTGGTGATGAGCAGTTTGAGATCAATGACAGCAGATCCTTTGATAAAATGTATCATGACATGGAAGAAGGAGGCCTTCAGCCGGTGCTGAATGATTATATCTATGTTTAAGGATACGGTTGTCATTACAAACAGACATCTGGTAAAGGGAGATTATCTGGAGCAGATTCGCCAGGTACTTTCGCTGCATCCGTGTGAACTTATTTTAAGAGAAAAGGATCTGTCGGATAAGGAGTATGAAAGACTGTCAGCAGATGTCTTGAAACTCTGTACGGAATATCGTGTTTCGTGCTATCTGCATTCCAGATATGAAACTGCCAGAAAACTAGGATGTAAAAATATTCATCTGTCTGTGACATCGCTTTTAGCATGTGAAGAAAGTCTGCTTGATTTTGAAAAGATCAGTGTTTCCTGCCATAGCCTGGAAGATGTAAAAAATGCTTTGGCACATGGTGCAACACAGATTATTCTCGGAACAATTTTTGAAACGGAATGTAAGAAAGGACTAAAAGGGCAGGGCCTTTCCTTTGTAAAAGAAATCAGTGATTATTGTAGAGCCAATGGAAATATACCAGTTTTTGCAATCGGGGGAATTACACCGGAAAATATAGAACTTGTAAAAGCTGCAGGTGCACGAGGTGGCTGCATGATGTCATATATGATGCGATACTCGAAATCCTGAGAGATAGTTACCTTTAACGTAACTGTTCACAGGTAATATCTTTTAACGTCCTAACTTATGGAAATAAAAGTGTTTTCTTGAGGATGTGACCTCTCTGTGTTATACTGATAAATAACTGGTGAGTTACGGGGTTTTTTATAAAAAAGCAAAGGAGGTTTTTCTAATGAGAGAAGTAAAAGCAGTTAAGATCAATACAGCAGATTTTGCTCCATACGGAACATTCTGCAGCATGACAGAACCGGAGGGATATCCTTTACAGGGAGAAATCCACAAATTTTATCCGGATCGTATATCAGGAACCAGCATAGGAAGTATAGCATTTTCACCAATTGCTGTTCAAAAAGATGAAAGAATCATCAAGATGGCAGAGTATCATACAACTACATGGGAGGGAATTGTAGCACTGGATGATGATATGATCATTCACGTAGCACCGGCTTCCGGCGGAACACCGGTTCCGGAACTGGCAAAGGCATTTATCGTACCGAAAGGATGTATGGTAAAGATCAATGCAGCAGTCTGGCATCTCTGCCCGCTTCCATTGAATAATGATGAACTTCATGCAATGATTATTCTTCCGGAATGTACATATGCAAATGACTGTACAGTGGTTGAATTCGAAGAGAAAGACTGGTTTAAAATTATTCTGTAAATAAAAAGAGAGATACATAAAGTGAAAATCCTCCAGGCAGATGTTTCAGTTGGAAAAAATCTTCTACCTGGAGGATTTTATGTTCAACAGTAAGAGGAAAAAACATGCATAACAGCTTTTTGATGACCGCATGAGAGAAAATTTTATAACAATATAAATTCAGAGGTGGAGTAATGAAAGATTGTAAAACGGACAAAGGTTTACAGGGGAATGAAAAAATCGAAGAGGCGATCAGAGGTCTGCAGCAGGAAGCATCGCAGGAAATGCTGGCACATACACTGACAGTGCTCCGAAGACGAATGAAGGAAGACGGCCAGTTGATCATTGCTGTAGAACCGCCGAAGGGTGATGGGCAGATTCGTCTGGAGGCAATCAAAACAGAAGATGGAAAAAACTGGTGGGCAGCATTCACCAGTTTTGAAGAAGAACTGAAAGGCGGCGGAGGGGTCAAGTCTACATTTTTGACAGATATCGCTAAGTTGTTTCAGCTTGCAATTCAGACAGAGGAAATAGAGGGCGTGATTCTTAATCCATGGAATCGTACGCTTATGCTGGACAAAGGTCTGATTGAAATTATTTTAGGAAAAAACGCATAAAATTTCCCGTATGACGAATACTATCATCGTATTGTAAAATGAAAGAGAGGAAGCGGATACGATGATATTAAAGGAAAAAGAACGTACCACGATCGAAGATTTACAGACACAGGAAAAAAGTTGTATTGAGAAATATGGAAGATATGCACAGCAGGCAAAAGATCCTGAATTAAAAAATCTTTTTCAGAATTTGCAGCAGAAGGAAAGAGAACATTATGATTCTCTTGACCGTGTACTGAGAGGAGAAGTCCCGCAGTGTAACTGCAATGATAATCATGGAAAAGACTATCAGCCGAAGGCGAGCTATACAGCAATGAGTTCTCCGGAGGACAAACAGCAGGATGCTTTTCTTGCAACAGACTGTATTGCATCAGAAAAACTGGTATCCGGAGAATATAACTCAAATGTATTTGCTTTTGGTGACAGTGGAATACGTAAGCTGCTTGCGGATATTCAGGTAGAAGAACAGAATCATGCAGAAATGCTATACAAATACAAAATGGTAAATGGAATGGCATAAATAGTATATCAGCTAGGAGATGACTCCCACCTCTATAGGTGGTGAGAAACAAGCTGGTATCAGTGGTGGGAGTCAATCCCCCAGC
>OLRJ01002308.1_pt1 | contig 14425 bp, 10 predicted proteins | sample 1672741 | NCBI WGS metagenome assembly OLRJ01 (sample SAMEA3136719, study PRJEB25190) | human gut metagenome | biome: human gut; feature: human-associated habitat; material: faeces | place: Austria | collected 2013
GGGCTGGTCAAAAACGCGTATGTGGCCAGCTCGATATAGGTGGTCGGGAACACGATCTTCGCCCAGTAGGTGCCACCTACCACGCCCATCTGGCTGGTCACGGCGGTGACGATCCACGGCAGGTACAGCACTACCTGGGCAACGCAGCCGATGATCAGCACGCGCAGCGGTGCGCCCGCGCGAACGGCCTGCTCGGGCAGCGGATTGGGGCCGCGCTTGCGATGCCGCCAAGCACGCGCCCCAAGTGCGAATAGCAGCACGACATTGATCATGAACGCCGACATGGCACCGAAATAATGCAGGTACGCGCACGCCAAGCTGGACGCGAAGCACGTGATCCACCAGCGCCGCGGCGTGCCCGCCCAGCATTTAAGCCCCCGAGCTGCCTCCGCGATGCGCGCCGGCGGCGTCGCCAACTGCGTGCCGATGATGCGAATGGCGTAGATAAAGCACAGCATCACGGCGAACGTGGCCCACGAGTACATGCGGATCTCAACGGCCATCAGCGAAATGTAAGGCGTGAACAGGGCGAAGAAGCTGAACAGCACGCCGGTCGCCCAACCATGGTCGCGACGAACATGGGTATATCCCAGCACCGCCATGGCGATGGCGCCCGCCACGGTGAACAGGCGATATATGGTGATGTTCTGCCCGAACACCAGGTTCAGCACGTGCAGCGCCCAGTAGATCAACACGGGGTGCACGTCTCCGGAACTGTAGTACCAGATGTCGGCGAAGCTGTGGTTTGCGATTCCCACCGAGTAGCTTTCGTCGAACCACACGTTGCCGTGGAACGCGTCGGTGAGCAAGAAGGCGGCACCTGCAACAAGCAGGAGGATATGGAACGCGCTTGATGATAAACGTACGTGCGCGCCGCGTGAGAGCTTCATGTTGTTTGCCTTCGCCTAGAAACCTGTCATAATGCGCTGCTAGTCTAACATTGCATGCACAAGCGGGAATAACCTGCGTAGAAAAACCCGGGGGCTACCCTAGGGTTTTCACAACCGCAGGTAGATAAGGTAAGAGGGGCATTATGAGCGTCACGTTCCATGCGGACGACTACGGCATTACCGAACAGCAGGCCGCCGACATCCTTAAGCTGTCGCAGGTTTGCGGCGGCCAGGGCGCGTTGTCGTCGGTCAGCATCTTCGCGAACAGCCCCGCCTTCGAGGCGGCCGCCGAGATGGCGCGGCCCTACGTGGAATCCGGCAAGCTTGCCATGGCGTTGCACCTCAACCTGGTCGAGGGCCGTCCGTGCGCGCCGGTTGCGGAAGTCCCCCTGCTGGTCAACCAGCGCGGCACGTTCGCCAACGATTTCGTCGGCCTTCTGAAGCTGTCGATGGGCGCGCAGCGCTGGGCGTTCCGTCAACAGCTTCAGCGCGAGTGCGTCGCGCAGATTCAGCGCTATCTGACCGCATTTCCCCAGATGAAACGCACGATGCGCGTGGATAGCCACCAGCACACGCATGCGGTGCCGGCCGTGTTCGACGCGCTTTCCCAGGCAGTTGCGGAGCTGGGGGTCACGGTCACGCATCTGCGCTGCCCCATCGAGCCCTTGGCGCCGCACCGTGCTGCCGGCAGCAACATGCCTCCTGTCAACCTGGCGAAGGATGCGCTCATCACGTGGTTGTGGCGCAAGAACCGCGGTAAGATGCCCGCGGCCTGTGAGGTCCCGCTGTTCTGCGGCGTGGTGCTCTCGGGCGCCATGGACACGGTCGATTGGCCGCTCCTGGACGCGTTCGAGAGCCTGGCGGCCGACCGCGGCAAGAACGTCCAAGTGCTGTTCCACCCGGTCAGCGTGCCGATCGAGCAATGTCTCGACCCGGAAAACGCCCCCTTCGCCGCCGCCTGCGCATCCGATGCCCGCAACCGCGAAGCCGAACGCCTGCGCTACCTGGCCGAAACCTATCGATAGCGGCGTGCGGGGCGCGGCGCCCACGTCGAACCCGCGGGTTGCACGCCGGTCGCCGTCCCGCAACCCGGCAAACGACGGCCAAACCCCATCCCCCCGCCGGTGACCGATTATCATCGGTTATCGGACGCATCGGAAATAACAAGGATCAGGGGATTGACAGAACCCCGAACGCTTGTGCTATAGTTGGGATGCACCCGAGGGCGAAAGCCCTATTCTTCAAGGACCGATGAAATGACGCACGTCGGCGTCAGGCTGATCGGCCCATCAAGTTTCACCACCACAACTGAAGAAGAAGCCGATATGCGACCGCAAGCGTGGCTTGTTGCGCCCTGTCGTCTTGCTCAGCGCGTCTTCGCGCTGCCTACTGCATGACGAAAGCCGCGGCTTTGCGTTGCGCATCCCCGTCGGCCGGCAACGCTGCTGCGCCGCTTCCAGGATAGCGCGACGCAATGCGGCACGGCGGCAGCGCGCACCCATGCCTCGTGACGCGGTCTTCGGTAACCTGCGCCCTCGAAAGGATCGAACATGTGCGTTTCCACCTATTCCCCACTCATCCTGCATGAAACCTGCGAAGGCATCCAGCGCTTCGACGTGCGCGACCAGATGTTGGCCGACCGCCAGATCGAGCTGGCCGGCCCCATCGACGCGAGCTCGGTCGCCTGCGCCGCGCGCTGCCTGCTTCACCTGCAGAAATGCGACCCGCAAGCACCCGTCACGCTGTTTATCAACAGCCCCGGCGGCGAGGTGCAGTCGGGGCTTGCGCTCTACGACGTCATGCGCGCCATCTCCTGCCCGGTGCACACCGTGTGCATTGGCACGGCGGCCAGTATGGCGGCGTTGCTGTTCGTCGCAGGAGACCGACGCGACATGCTGCCCCACAGCCGCGTCATGATCCACGACCCGCTCATCGGCTCCATGGGCGGCAGCGCGCTATCCGTGAAGGCGCGCGCCGACGACCTCATGCGCATCCGCGACATCACGGCCGCCGTGATCGCCGAGCACACCGGCATGACGCTTGACCAGGTGTTCCAGCTAACCGCGCAAGACACCTACTTCGAAGCCGAAGCCGCCGTCGAAGCCGGTCTGGCCGACCGCGTGATCCACGAGCTGTAAGGAGAGGCAACCATGCTCAAGAACAACACCCCCACTTTCGCCGCCAACGCCCCGACCGACCCCGCGGGCGCCGCAGAACGCAGCGCCTACCAGGGCAGCATGCTGTTCACGGCCAACCGCACGGCCGAAACCGACACGTGGCGAAGCGGCCTGAACAACAACGTGCTCGTGCTTGGCAGCTCGAGCTGCGGTAAGACGCGCAACCACCTGAAGCCGAACCTGTTGCAGGCCCAAGGCTCCTACATCGTGCTCGACTCCAAGGGCATCTTGTATCGCGAAATGGCCCCGTACCTGCGCAAACAAGGTTACCAAGTGGACCAGCTCGACTTTGTGGGCATGAACGGCACGCTGGGGTACAACCCGCTCGACCACATCCGATGTCAAGACGGGCATCCCGCCGAGCAGGACATCATCGCCATCGCCTCCGCGCTCTGCCCGCGCGAAGACCACGAGAGCGACCCGTTCTGGGCGCTTGCCGCCGCGAACTATCTGACCAGCTACATCGCCTACGTCCTTGAGGCGATGCCCGAGCAGGACCGGACCATGGCCGAGGTCATCCGCGTGTTCGATGAAGCCTGCTCCGGGCATGCCGAGCGTCTGTTCGACGAGCTGGAGCGCAAAAATCCCGGCAGCTACGCCGTGAAGCTGCGCCGGCGGGCCCAAACGACGATCAGGGCCGAGCGCATGCACGCAAGTATCGTCGGCATCATCGCGGCGAGCCTGCTGCCGCTGGGCTTCACCGGCGCCATGGCCGCCTACCAATGCCCGCGGCGCGTGGACTTCCACGAGTTTGGCCGCAAGCACTGCGCGCTGTTCGTCACCATCGACGACATGGACACCAGCTTGCGCCCCCTGACCGGCCTTTTCATCCGCCAAGCGTTTTCGTCCCTGTGCGATGCCGCCGACCACGGCTCCCCCGACGGGCGCCTGGCCGTGCCGGTTCGGCTGATGCTCGACGACTTCGCCAACCTCAACGTGGCGAACTTCGACAACATCCTGTCCGTCACGCGCAGCCGCGAGATCAGCTGCACCATCGTCTGCCAAACCGTCAGCCAGCTGGAAGCGCGCTACGGCAAACCGGCGGCGAACTCGATCATCGGCAACTGCGACCATCAGCTGGTCCTGGGGTTTCAGGACGAGGCGACGGCGCGCTATTTCAGCTTGCGCGCGAACAAGCCCGCCGCAAGTTTGCTTGCCACGCCGACCGATTGCTGGTGGCTGTTCCAGCGCGGGCATGCGGCCGTGTGCGACAAGGCCTACCAGCTGGAGCAGCATCCGCGCTACGCCGACCTTGCGGCCTGCGGGCATGCCGAGCCGGGTGCAGACCTTACGGAGATGTGGCTGGACGACATCGACCAGGAGTTTTTCGACTTCGAGGAGCTAGGGCCCGAGGACCTCGAGCTTTTCGGGGATGCGAACGCCGCCTAGCGTGATGCCGCCGCAAGGTACAATAACCTGCAGGCAAACCGCACGCGAGGCGCTGCACCGGCGGCGCCTCGCGTCCTTCCCGCATCCGAAAGGAACCTCATGGACTTCTATAACCTGCTCTACCGCGGATACACCGGCGAATATCAGCTGGTCAGCTCCTTGTATCGCAACGGGCTCGACGCCGTGCGGCCGCCTGCGGACATGGGAGTGGACGTCGTCTCGCTCAACCTGAAGGCGCAGCTTGAGGACCCGCAAGCAGCCCCCGAAACCTTCTTCTTCCAGGTGAAAACCGCCTCAACGCCCATCAACGACGCCTCCATGAGCAACGGGCTTCGTGCATTGACCACCGTGCAATTCAAGCTAAAGGAATCCGAGGTCGACCTGTTGGGCAAAAGTTCCGACCGTGCGCTTGTGTGCTACGTCTACAGCAACGACAACGACGCGCTCACCGACGCTACCGAAGCGCCCTTCCTGTATTTCTGGCTCGACGGCACACGCATCGAGAACATCCGCCGCGCGGGCGCTTTTTTCCAGCAGCCCGGTGAGGCGAAGCTGACGCTTTCCTGCCAGCTGCGCAAGCCCGCAAGCGAGGCCGGCCACTGGTACGCCGTGATCGTCGACAAGCACGGGCGACAGGTCGAAGAGGGCTACTTAGGCACCGTCGACGGCGACAACGAGCACACCCTCGCCTCCGACGGGGCCAACCACTACAGCATCAAGGGCTACCTTGATTTCGCACGTCGAATGCGTGGAAGCCAGCAGCCCGGCGAAGCCTTCGGCGCATGCCAGGGCGGCGATGCAGCAGGCCCCGTCCCCGAAAACGCTCTTGGCGACCTTTGGCGTGCCGACGTCGAAGCCTCCTTCGGTCGGCCTTCGGCCTCTGCGGAACGAAAGGGCCCAGACGACGATTCCCCGTTCCGCTAACGCCTGCGCCATCCGGCCATCGCCTACGTATCCGAGGCCCACTGCCAACCAATCGCCCTTGGTACCCCTTCCCTCATAGCCGGTCACCGCTTGCAACCGGTATTTCCTGTTCTTTCCCTATACGCTCGCAAGCTCCCCTTCCACCGATTGGGGCATCCCGCTATACTAATTTAGTTACGCACGAAACAACCCACCGGCCTTGCTGTCGCGCATACGCGCCCGCGCAAAGCCGGTTTTTGCGGAAAGGAACCCCATGCCAACGCTGGCAGAACACATCGCGTCGCGTCGCACGTTCGCGATCATCTCGCACCCCGACGCGGGCAAAACCACGCTGACCGAGAAGCTGCTTCTGTATTCAGGCAGCATCCAGACCGCCGGCTCGGTCAAGGGAAAGGCAAGCTCGAAGCACGCCGTTTCCGACTGGATGGACATCGAGAAGGAGCGCGGCATCTCCGTCACGTCGTCGGTCCTGCAGTTCGAGTACGACGGGCACTGCGTGAACATCCTCGACACCCCGGGTCACCAGGACTTCTCGGAGGACACCTACCGCACCCTCATGGCCGCCGACGCCGCCGTCATGGTCATCGACGCCGCCAAGGGCGTCGAGGCGCAGACGAAGAAGCTGTTCAAGGTGTGCACGCTGCGCCACATCCCCATCTTCACGTTCGTGAACAAGATGGACCGCGAAAGCCGCGACCCGTTCGAGCTCATGGAGGAGATCGAAACGGTGCTCGGCATCGGCACCTACCCCATGAACTGGCCCATCGGCAACGGCCGCACGTTCCGCGGCGTGTTCGACCGTCAAACGCGCAACGTCATCGCCTTCGACGGCGAGGGCCGCGGCAACTCCGCCAAGAAGGTCGCCGAGATCGAGGCCGAGCTGGGCGACGCCGCCCTTGACGAGCTCATCGGCTCCGACAACCACCAGAACCTCATGGACGACATCGAGCTGCTCGACGGCGCCGCCGACGAGTTCGACCTGGACGCGGTCCGCGCAGGCAAACTGTCGCCGGTGTTCTTCGGCTCGGCGCTCACCAACTTCGGCGTGGAGCCGTTCCTGAAGGAATTCCTGCGCCTGGCCCCCGCGCCGCTGCCCTACACCGACACGCTCTCGGGCGACCTGGTCGACCCGCAGCGCAAGGAGTTCTCCGGCTTCGTGTTCAAGATCCAGGCGAACATGGACAAGAACCACCGCGACCGCATCGCGTTCGTGCGCATCTGCTCGGGCAAGTTCGAGCGCGGCATGGAGGCGTTCCACGTGCAGGGAGGCAAGAAGCTGAAGCTGGCAACGGGCACGTCACTCATGGCCGACGACCGTGCAACGGTGGACGAGGCGTACGCTGGCGACATCGTGGGCCTGTTCGACCCCGGCATCTTCAGCATCGGCGATACGGTGTGCAAGGGAGAGCACGTGCAGTTCCCGCCCATCCCCACGTTCTCGCCGGAGCATTTCGCGCGCATCACGCAGGTGAACACGCTCAAGCGCAAGCAGTTCGTGAAGGGCATGCATGAGCTGGCCCAGGAAGGCGCCGTGCAGATCTTTCGCGAGCCCGGTTTCGGCATGGAAAGCGTCATCTGCGGCGTCGTCGGCGTGCTGCAGCTCGACGTGCTCGAGACGCGCCTGAAGAACGAATACGGCGTGGAGGTGCGTCGCCAGGGCATGCCCTACACCGACATCCGCTGGATCGCCAACGACCTCAACGAGCTGGACACCTCGCGCCTGAACATCACGCGCGACACCAAGCTGGTCGAGGACATGCGCGGCGGCAGGCTGCTGTTGTTCACGAACTCATGGAACGTGAACTGGGCCATCGACCACAACCCCGACCTGAAGCTGTCCGAAGTGGGAAATGTCAATTTCTAAACAGGACGAAAGCCACAGGCCAAGCAGCAGGCGATAACGACGAAGATACGATAACCGAAACATAAAGCCGAGGGCGAAGGCGTTTGCGAAAGCAGGAGCGCAAAGCCCTCGGCCCTTTTATCTCAGCCGGTTTCGCCATGCGATGCCCGGTCCCCATGCCCGGGGGCACGGGGACATCGGAGGAGGTTTCAGAGGTCATTTCCCTCATAGCACTTGCGCGGTTGAACGCGCCGTGCATACTGTTCATCTTGAACGGTTTCTACGATGATCTGCGCGCGCTTCTCAATCGAATGAGCGATATGGGGCTATCCTCGCCGTGCAGGCAACGGGGCGTCCATTTTGCACATTCGCTTGAAGAGATGGCCAACATCCTAGTCCCGTTGCACTAACCGTATCGTTTCTCCGAGTTGCCAGGAGCGTGAGCAATCATGGGCGTCCCCGACAAGCAGTACCCGATGACCGTATATCGCCTCATCCTTATGACGGCGGCCGCGGTTTGGGGCCTGGGCTTCGTGATCGGTAAAGGCGCCATCGGCACCGTGGGCGCCACGTGGTTTACCGCCATCCGCTTCCTTGGGGCGGGCGTTGTGCTGGTCATCCTCTTGTTTCCCCACCTCAAACGCAATTTCTGCCGCAAAACGCTGAAGGCGGGCCTGATCATCGGCATGGCCACGTTCGTGGGCTTCTGGACGCAGTTTCTGGGCCTGGGCCTGACCACGCCCTCGAAAAACGCCTTTTTGAGCGCGTGCTATTGCCTGACCGTGCCGTTTATCTGGTGGGTGGTCTCCCGTCGCCGTCCGCCTGCGAAAACCCTTATCGCGGCGGCCATCTGCACCGTCGGCATCGGGCTTGTGTCGCTGACCGAGGGCTTCTCCATCAGCTTAGGCGACGGCGTCAGCATCGCCTCGGCGTTCCTCTACGGCGGCGAGATCGTGATCATCGGCCTGGTCATGCGCGACAACGACGTCCTGACCATCACGGTCGTCCAGCAGTTCACTGCCGGGATCCTGGCCCTGCTGCTCGCCCTGGTCACGCAGCCTATGCCCACTATGGCGCAGGTCGCCACGCCCGAGTTCATCGGCGCCATGACCTACGTGGCTATGCTCTCGGCGGCCTTCGGCGCCGTGGCGCAGAACATGGCGCAGGCGCACCTGTCCCCCTCCGAGGCCGGCCTGCTCTGCTCGCTAGAAAGCGTGTTCTGCGCGCTGTTCAGCGTGGTGTTCTTCGGCGAGGTGCTCACGGCCCGCATGGCGATGGGCTTCGCATTCATCTTCGGCGCCATCGTGGCAACCCAGCTTGGCGACAAGGGCGGCGATGCTGCCGCGGCCGGCCCCACAGCCGACGGGTCTGCAGGTGGCGAAAGCCCCGTATCGGGAAAGCCCGCCAAGCGAAACCGCGGCCGAATAGCCCGCTGACCAGCGGGTCCACGCCCCCGACATTAAGTCCGCCGCAGGCAACACTTTGTTTCCGGCTTGTTTCGCCGACTTCGGGGCTATAATGCCCAAGGAAGCAGCTATCTTTATCCCTACGAACGTGCCGCGCGGCAAGCGGCTGCAATGCGCGCCGGCATCCATGCACCCAAGGAGAGAGAAGCATGACGAAGTTCAACCATGTCATCATCCGCCGCCCTGGTAAGTCGCTGTGCGACGGCATCACCAGCGCACCCGAGCTGGGCCAGCCCATCTACGAGCGCGCCATCGAGGAGCACTACGACTACGAGCATGCCCTCGAGCAGTGCGGCGTCGACGTCACCGTCCTGCCCGCCCTCGAGCAGTTCCCGGACAGCTGCTTCGTCGAGGACCCGGCCGTCATCACCCGCTGCGGCGCCATCATCACCAACCCCGGCGCTGCCAGCCGCAACGGCGAGAAGGACGAGATCGAGCCCGTGGTCCGTCGCTTCTTCGACGACGAGCACGTCAAGCACATCGTCGCCCCCGGCACCCTTGACGGCGGCGACGTCATGATGGTGGGCGACCACTTCTACGTGGGCCGCTCCGCCCGCACCAACGAAGAGGGCATCCGTCAGTTCTGCGAGATCCTGGCCGGTTGGGGCCTGGAGGGCTCCGAGGTCCCGCTGGAGGAGGTCCTGCACCTCAAGACCGGCGTGAACTACATCGAGGACAACAACATGCTGGTGTCCGGCGAGTTCATCGACAAGCCCGACTTCGCCAAGTACAACAAGGTGATCGTGCCCGAGGACGAGGCCTACGGCGCGAACTGCATCTGGGTCAACGGCACCGTCATCGTGGCCGAGGGCTATCCCACCGTGCTCAAGGCCGTCCAGGACCTGGGCTACAAGACGCTGGTGGTGGACACCTCCGAGTACCGCAAGATCGACGGCGGCCTGTCCTGCCTCAGCCTGCGCTTCTAGCACACTTTTAAAACGCGCGGTCCCGCAAAACCCAAGCGCTTTGCGGGACCATCGACGGGAAAGGCCCGCGGGCGCTCGGAAAACCGAACGACCCTGCGGGCCTTTCCCTGTTCGTGGAACAGAACAAGCTCGCGGGCCTTTCCCCGTTCGCGAAATCGCGCCGCAAAACAAGAGGAGCCCGATTCCGTACTCGGAATCGGGCTCCTCGCTTTCAAGGGCACAGGACCATCGCGAATCCTGCTCTATTTGGAGCTACGTCGCACCGCGCCCCGTCCGTCAGAACTCGACCTTACCCGGCGATCGCGTGCAGCTGCTCGCCTTTCACCTCCGGCGTGGGCACATGGTAGGTGTTGCTCAGGCGCATGCCGTTTTCCGCATAGCGTGCCACCGAGATGATGAAGCCCTCCTTGCGCAGGCGCAGGATGGCGCGATCGACGGTCTTCAGGCTAACCTGCAGCGCTTCGGCGATGTCGCGCTTGGACTCGGAACAGCCCGCCACGCCGTACGAGGCGATAAAGCCCAGGATAAGCAGCTGCGAGTTCGTCAGCGTGCGCTTGCCGTCCGCAAGCGTGATGTCATCATCGATCTCAGTCGTGGTCTCAGCGGTCATCTCAGTCATCTTAATCCTTCTCCGTCGATTCGCGTTCCAATGCTTATGACCCCCGCTCGCCGACAAGGCGCGGCGAGCAAAACCTGCAAGCTGAACTGGAGAATAAAAAAGCAGCCAGCTGCAGTGGCTCCCTGGATGGGAACTATGCAACTGGCTGCCATTTCAGGCCCTATAGCTTTGCGTCATCACCTTTCGATGATTTTGCCGACATGAAAAATATCACGCGGAAAACTGTATGTCAAGGGGTGTCCGCCCCACCCCATGGCAGGCCCCCTACCACCGATTCCATCGACCCCACAAAGCCGATGCACGCATACGGAAACAACCTCCCGATAACCAAGAAATGCCACGTCAACACGTCTTTTCGCACAAGGAGAGCACAACGCGGCGAAGGGTGATCCCCAGCCTAAACCCGGCATTCCAGCAGCCCTACAATTCCCCGCTGTCGCGCCCTCGCTCCCCTCGTCCTCCATCCCTTCTCGACGCGCGCACCCACACTTTTCGGAATCTGTGAGCACCGCCTCCGCTCACATTCGCGCAGCTGTATTAACTCTAGATTAATTTCCGTCAATGCTGCGTTTATGCAGCTTGATACGTTGTAAGTTGCGATAACCTATCTGCTTAGCATTTGGTAGGCGTTCGGCCACCTGCGGGTGCTGCAATCAACTGCTGAGCAGCATCTTCAAAGAAGATTACGTTCGCATAGTAGGTCAGGAGTCACACATGAGAGACATACGCGTCAGCGACATCACGATGAGGGAGGCAATCGCCTCCAAGGCGCTTTCCCTATCCTTCAAGGAAAAGCTGGAAATCGTGAAGATCCTAGACCGTATCGGCGTGGGCTCCATCGAGGTCGAGGGCATCGAGTCCTCCAAGGTAGACAGCTTGCGAATCAAGTCGATCGCCTCTCTGGTGAAGAACAGCACGCTTGCCGTGCCGGTGAAGATGGACGACGACAGCATCCAGGCCGTTTGGAACGCCGCGAAGGGCGCGAAGCACGTCCGCCTACAGGTGGAAGCGGCCGTCAGCCCCTCCTGCATGGAGTACATCCAGCGCAAGAAGGCCGACATGCTGATCGCCGACGCCGCCGAGGCGGTGGCGAAGTGCGCCCAGCTCACCGACGACGTCGAGTTCGTGGCCATCGACGCCACCCGCACCGACGTGGCCTATCTTGCCCGCGTCATCGACGCCGTGGTCTCCGCCGGCGCCAAGACGGTCACTGTCTGCGACGCGGCCGGCTCCATGCTCCCCGAGGAGTTCGCCCAGTTCATCGCCGACCTGTACGAGGCAGCGCCCCAGCTCAAGGACATCGACCTGGGCATCTCGTGTTGCAACAACCTTAATATGGCAGACGCCTGCGCCGTGGCCGGCGTCATGGCCGGCGCCTCCATCGTCAAGGCCACGTCCTACCCCATGGGCGTCGTCGCGCTGGACAACGTCGCCCGCATCCTTGCCGCCAAGGCCGACGCCCTGGGCGCCCAGAGCAAGGTGCGCGTGACCGAGCTGAAGCGCGCCATGAACCAGATCTCCCGCCTGTGCTGCGACGACCGCTCCAAGGCTTCCCTGTTCACCGGCGCCGTCTCCGAGGCCGTCGAGGGCGTGGTGCTCACCGCCGGCGACGACCAGGCCACCGTCATGCAGTACGTCGAGCGCCTGGGCTACAGCCTTTCCGACGAGGACGCCGAGGCGGTGTTCGAGGCCTTCAAGAAGATCGCCGCCAGCAAGGAGCGCGTGAGCGCCACCGAGCTGGACGCCATCGTGGCCTCCGCCGCGCTGCAGGTGCCCCCCACCTACACCCTGGACGGCTACGTCATCAACTCCGGCCTGAGCTTCAAGGCCACCTCGCACATCTCGCTGCGCAAAAACGGGGAGCTCATCGAAGCCGTGTCCCTGGGCGACGGCCCCATCGACTCCTCGTTCAAGTCCATCGAATCGGTGGTCGGCAAGCACTACGAGCTTGACGACTTCAGCATCCAGGCCGTCACCGAGGGCCGCGAGGCCATGGGCGAGTCGGTCGTGAAGCTGATCGCCGACGGCAAGGTGTATTCCGGCCGCGGCATCTCCACCGACATCGTCGAGTCCAGCATCCGCGCGTACATCAACGCGCTCAACAAGATCGCCTACGAGGAGCAGAACTAATGAAGCTTTCCTTTTCCACCCGCGGCTGGGCTGACCACTCCTGGGACGAGCTCGTAAGCACCGCCCTTGAGATGGATTTCTCGGGCATCGAGATCCACAACCCCATTACCAACGCGGCGTTCACCGGCAAGGGCGCCCCGCTTGACCGCTACAACACGCAGGCAACCGCCCGCGCCCTGCGCGACAAGGGCCTTTCCATCCCTGCGTTCGACTCCTCGGTCGACATCTCTGCGGGCGAACAACAGGTTCAGGACGCCAAGGACCTCATCGACCTGGCCCAGGCCACCAGCGTGGGCATGGTCTGCGTGGTCGTCCAGCACGACGACGAGGACGCCATCCACGCCGCGCTCTCCCAGCTGGTCCCCTACGCCGAGGAGCACGGCGTGGTGTTGCTGATCGAATCCAGCGGCATCTTCTCCAGCACCTCGCGCCTGACCGACATCATGGACCGCTACGCCAGCGACTACCTGGGCGCCCTGTGGGACGTCCACAACGTCTACCGCGTGGGCGGCGAAAGCCCGGCGACCACCATCAAGAACCTGGGCGCCTACGTCAAGCACGTGCACATGCGCGACTCCGACGACGACGGCTCCTTCAACCTGGTGGGCGAAGGCACCCTGCCCATCGACGAGGTGGTTCGCGCGCTGTCCTCCATCGACTACGACGGCTTCGTGTCGCTTGAGTGGGACCCCGCGTGGATGGCAGACCTCACCGACATGGAGGTCATCTTCCCCCACTACGTCAACTACATGGAGCAGTTCGAGGACACCCGCGGCAAGCGCCGCACGCTCTACCTCAACCACGACGGCACCGGCGAGTACGTGTGGAAGAAGGACGAGCTCATCGACCTGACCTTCCCGCAGGTGCTCGACAAGATGGTCGAATGCTTCCCCGACCAGTACTGCTTCAAGTACACCACGCTGGACTACACGCGCACCTACGAGGAGTTCCGCGACGACGTGGACACGTTCGCCCGCGCGCTCGTGTCGATGGGCGTCAAGCCCGGCAGCAAGGTGGCCATCTGGGCCACCAACGTGCCCGCCTGGTACATCACCTTCTGGGCCGCCACGAAGATCGGCGCCGTATTGGTCACGGTGAACACCGCTTACAAGATCCACGAGGCCGAGTACCTGCTGCGCCAGTCCGACACGCACACGCTGGTCATGATCGACAGCGCGCTTGACTCCAACTACCGCCAGATCATCAACGACCTGTGTCCCGAGATCGCCGACACCAAGCCCGGCGACCAGCTGCACTGCAAGCGCCTTCCCTTCCTTCGCAACGTCATCACCGTCGGCTTCGACATGCCCGGCTGCCTGAACTTCGAGCAGGCTATGGAGCGCTCCGAGCTTGTGCCGCTTGAGAAGATCCAGCGCATGGCCGCCGAGGTGCGCCCCGACGACGTGTGCAACATGCAGTACACCTCCGGCACCACGGGCTTCCCCAAGGGCGTCATGCTCACGCACCGCAACGTGGTCAACGACGGCAAGTGCATCGGCGACCGCATGGGCCTTTCCACCGCGGACCGTTTCATGATCCACGTGCCCATGTTCCACTGCTTCGGCATGACGCTGTCCATGACGTCGTCCATGACCCACGGCGCCACCATGTGCCCCATGCCCTACTTCAGCGCGAAGGCGTCGCTGCACTGCATCACGCAGGAGAAGGTCACCGCGTTCAACGGCGTGCCCACCATGTTCATCGCCATGTTCAACCATGCCGACTACCGCAAGACCGACTTCAGCCACATGCGCACCGGCATCATGGCCGGCGCCGGCTGCCCGCCCGAGCTCATGAAGCGCGCGGCGCAGCCCGACGAGATGAACATGACCGGCATCGTGTCGGTGTACGGCCAGACCGAATCGGCCCCGGGCTCCACCATGAGCGCCTGGACCGACCCGCTCGACCTGCGCACCGAGACCGTCGGCTACGCGTTCCCGCACGTGCAGTGCAAGATCATCGACCCTGAAACCGGCGAAGAGCTGCCCGACGGCCAGATCGGCGAGTTCTGCTCGCGCGGCTACAACATCATGAAGGGCTACTACAAGATGCCCGACGCCA
>OLRJ01002313.1_pt1 | contig 14398 bp, 14 predicted proteins | sample 1672741 | NCBI WGS metagenome assembly OLRJ01 (sample SAMEA3136719, study PRJEB25190) | human gut metagenome | biome: human gut; feature: human-associated habitat; material: faeces | place: Austria | collected 2013
TAGCTGAAATGACTAAGATAGGATTACCTGTGCCTCCAGGATTTACAATTTCAACAGAAGCATGTAATGACTACTATGTTAGCAATAAAACTATAAAACCAGAAATAATAGAACAAATAGAATCAAAATTAGCGCAATTAGAATCAGAATTAGGTAAAGAATTAGGTTCAACAGAAAATCCTTTATTAGTATCTGTTCGTTCAGGTGCAGTTATATCAATGCCAGGTATGATGGATACAATATTAAACTTAGGTTTAAATGATAATACTGTTGTAGGTCTTGCTAAAGCTACTGAAAATGAAAGATTTGCATACGATAGTTATAGAAGATTTATACAAATGTTTTCTGATGTTGCTATGGAAGTGCCTAAATATAAATTTGAAAGCGTATTAGACAGATATAAAGAAACAAATGGATTTAAATTTGATACAGAATTAACTACAGACCATTTAAAAGCAATAGTTGAAGAATTTAAAGCTATATACAAAAAAGAGGTAAAAGAAGACTTCCCACAAGAACCTAAAAAACAATTAATGTTAGCTGTTGAGGCAGTATTTAGATCTTGGAACAACCCTCGTGCAATAGTATATAGAAAATTAAATGATATACCTAATAATTTAGGAACAGCAGTAAACGTACAATCAATGGTATTTGGTAATATGGGTGACAATAGTGGTACAGGTGTTGCATTTACAAGAGACCCTGCTACAGGAGAAAATAAATTATTAGGTGAATACTTAATAAATGCTCAAGGTGAAGATGTTGTTGCGGGTATAAGAACACCACAAAAAATAGCAACACTAGAAAATATAATGCCAGATATATATAAACAATTTGTAGAAACTGCAGACAAATTAGAAAAACATTACAGAGATATGCAAGATATCGAGTTTACTATAGAAAGAGGAAAACTGTTCTTATTACAAACTAGAAATGGTAAGAGAACAGCAAAATCAGCTATAAATGTAGCTGTTGATTTAGTACAAGAAGGTTTAATCACAAAAGAAGAAGCAATAATGAGAATTGAACCTAACCAATTAGATCAATTACTACATCCAAAATTTGAAGATAAATCTTTAAAAGAAGCTGAAGTTTTAGCAAAAGGTCTTCCTGCATCTCCAGGAGCTGCTAGCGGTAAAATATACTTCAGTGCTGAAGATGTAGTTGAAGCATCAAAAGACGGTACAGAAACAATACTTGTTAGACAAGAAACTTCTCCAGAAGATATCGAAGGTATGGTAAGTGCTCAAGGTATACTTACTGCAAGAGGTGGTATGACTTCACATGCTGCAGTTGTTGCCAGAGGTATGGGTAAATGCTGTGTAGCTGGTTGTGGAGAAATAAAAGTAAGCGAAGTTGCAAAAACTTTAGAAGTTGGCGATTTAGTGCTTAAAGAAGGAGATTATATATCTTTAGACGGATCTACTGGTGTAGTTTATTTAGGAAATGTAAACAAAGCTACAGCAGATATGACTGGTAACTTTGAAAAATTAATGAGTTGGGTCGATGAAATAAGACAAATGCAAGTTAGAACTAATGCAGACAATCCAAGAGATGCAAAAGCTGCTGTTGAGTTTGGAGCAGAAGGTATAGGACTTTGTAGAACTGAGCATATGTTCTTCGACGAAGAAAGAATACCTGCAGTTAGAAAAATGATTTTATCAAATACTGTAGAAGAAAGAGTTAAAGCATTAGAAACATTACTTCCAATGCAACAAAAAGACTTTGAAGATATTTATAGAGTTATGGGTGAGCGTCCAGTTAATATAAGACTATTAGACCCACCACTACATGAATTCTTACCACAAGACGACGAAACTATAGAAGAACTAGCTAAAGATATGGGAATACAACCTATAGCAATTAAGAAAAGATGTGAAGAATTAGCAGAGTTCAACCCAATGTTAGGTCACAGAGGTTGTAGACTTGCTGTAACATATCCAGAAATAGCTGTAATGCAAACTAAAGCAATAATAAATGCAGCTATAGCAGTAAATAAAGAAGGTTTAAACGTTGAACCAGAAATAATGATACCTCTTGTTGGTGCTATAAACGAATTTAAAACAGTTAAACAAATAATAGTTGATACAGCAGAAGAAATTATAAAAGAAGCTGGTGTAGAACTTAAATACACTGTTGGTACAATGATAGAAATACCTAGAGCTTGCTTGATAGCTGATGAAATAGCAAAAGAAGCAGATTTCTTCAGTTTCGGTACAAATGACTTAACTCAAATGACATTTGGATACTCAAGAGATGATGCAGGTAAATTCTTAGGTGAATATGTTGATAGAGAAATACTTGAAAAAGATCCATTCCAAGTATTAGACCAAGACGGTGTTGGTAAATTAGTTCAAATGGCTGCAAAATTAGCAAGAGGAGAAAAAGGTGACAATATCAAATTAGGTATATGTGGAGAACATGGTGGAGAACCATCTTCAGTAGAATTCTGTTACAATACAGGACTTAACTATGTATCTTGCTCACCATATAGAGTTCCAATAGCTAGACTTGCTGCTGCAAGGGCGACTATAAAAAATCCTAGAAAATAATTATTAGTAAATAATTTAAAAAAAGCTATCTCAATATGAGGTAGCTTTTTTAATTTTCAACCTATTTAACTTAAGCAACGGAATCTTCGATTCGTTGGCGACATGAGCGAAGCGAATTTTTTAATTCTTATGAAATTTTAAATTTTACAAGAAAGAGTTGCTTATTTTTAAAAAGAGTTGAGATTTTATATGAATTTAGGTAAAATAATTTATAATTTTAAATACATACGAAGATTTTAGGAGGAAAAAATATGAAGTACCTTACAAAAGAATGGTATTACGGAAATAAAGATATTTGTTTAGACTTAGATGTTGATTCAAATGCAGAACAGTTATCAGAGGATTATTATAAAAAACTTTATAATGAAAAATTAAATGAATTTTTAGAAGCTGAAAAGGAAGCATCAGAAATAGAATATGAACCGGAAACTTGGGAAGATATACAACTTATGGACGATGAAGGTAATATAGTAAATGCTAGAGATATAATGTCTGATGAAGAATTTGAACAATTAAGACAAGAGCTTTTACAAAATGAACAAGATAGTGCAGAATATGAAGTAGAAGAATATGATGAAGATAAACTTACAAAAGATTTCTTAGAAATGCATCAAGGTGAAATAGAAGACTTAAAAACTTCTTTAGCAAAAGAAATACTAGATGAAGTAGCGGATATAAGAGTACTAGCACTTGGACTTTCAACGCAAAATGTTAAGGATTTAGTAGAAAAATACAGTCAAGAATGTGAAAAAAGATTTGAAAAAGCATTCAATGAATATAATAAACACTGGTATAGTATAAGTGATAAAGTGCCAGCTAATATAAAAGAAAATTATAATTTCCACGATTGTAGAATTTTAGATATAAAAAAAGAAGGAAATGATATAGTATTTGAATTAGATAATAGCGGTGGATTTACAAATATAAATAAAATAATATATAAAGATGCAGAGATATTAGAAAATAACTTTGTTGAAGGTTGTTATTGGGTTTATGATGAAATGTATTTATGCGACAAAGGATATGAGTTTCATATAGCTGTTGATGGTGAAAATGGATATAATTATATCACGCTTACAGCAAGCGATGTAACATTTGAATAGATGATTAAAAATAAAATGTCAGTTTTATAATAATTAAGATATTATAAAAAATGGCATTTTATTAATTTTTCGTAAGTGTGGCGAAATTAGTCGATTATAATTTATAATTGTATTAGGAGATAAAATATTAAAAAGATTTATATTAATATAAAAATATTTAAAAATATAAACGAAACAGTAAATAAAAAGGAGTTAAAAAATGAAAGATATATATTTTGATAATTCAAGTACATCTTTCCCAAAGGCGCCAAATGTAGGACGAGCTATGGGAGAATTTATAGAAAATGGTGCTTTTAATATAAATAGAGGAAGTTATGAAGGTGCTTATGAGGCAGGTAGCGCTGTTTTAGATACAAGAGAAATGTTAAAAGATTTATTTAACGCTCCTGATTCAAAAAATGTAGTTTTTACACCTAGTGTAACTTACTCATTAAATTACTTCATCAAAGGATTTTTAAAGCCAAATGATCACGTTCTTGTAACAAGTGTCGAACATAATGCAGTTATGAGACCACTTGTTCAAATGAAGGAATTAGGATTAGAATTTGATGTTGTACCTTGTGACGAAGAAGGAAGTATAACTGCTGATGACTTTAGAAAATATATAAAAGAAAATACAAAAGCTATCATAACAACACATGCATCAAACGTATGTGGAACAATAATACCAATAGAAGAAATAGGGGCTCTATGCAAAGAAAAAGGATTAGTTTATGCTGTCGATACTGCCCAAACTGCTGGTATATTAAATATAGACATGCAAAAAGCTAATATAGATTTTCTTGCATTTACTGGACACAAAGGTCTATTAGGACCTCAAGGTATTGGTGGATTTATATCAAGTGATAAATTAGAAGGATTAATCTATCCAATTATAAGTGGTGGGACAGGAAGTTTATCAGATTCAGAAGAAATGCCAGATTTCCTACCAGATAGATTTGAAAGTGGGACTTTAAATTTACCTGGAATAATAGGATTACACCAAGCTTTAGTTTATTTAAAAGAAGCTGGAATAGATAATATGAGAAATGAAAAAATGGAAATAACTAAATACTTCTTAGATAAAGTTAAAGAAATAGAAGGTGCAAAAGTTGCTGGTAAAAAGACTGTAGAAGGTAGACTTGGAGTTGTATCAATCGATTTTGAAGGATTTGATAATAGTATAGTTTCATTCTACTTAAGTAGTAAGTATAAAATAATGACTAGAGTAGGAATGCATTGTGCGCCAAGAGCACATCAAACATTAAATACATTCCCTCAAGGAACTGTTAGATTCTCATTTAGTCATTTTAATACAAAAGAAGAAGTAGATATATGTATTGATGCTATAAAAACTATTTTAGATGATTTAAGACAAGGGGAAGATATTATTTAGATTATATTAAAATTAAATAAAAATTTAAGTTATGCTTGTTTTAAAATGCATTATTTATTGTATTATAAGACAAGCATATTTTTTATAAATTCTACTTATGTGAAATTTTATTAAAAACTTTTAAATAATAACTTGACTTGGAGTTAACTTTAAGTGATAAGTTATTATTAGAGAAAAGATAATTGATAAAAAATTTAAAAGTAAAAATAATAATTCAAAATTTAGATGTGATTTGGAAGTAAAATGGGGTATTAAATGGAGGAAATATATGAATAAACTTTATTTAGAATGTTATAGTGGAATCAGTGGGGATATGACAGTAGGGGCATTATTAGATTTAGGTGCAGATAAAAAGGTTTTAGAATATGCACTAAATAGTTTATCTATAGATGGATTTAAAATAAAAATAAGTAGGGTTTTAAAAAGTGGCTTAGATGTATGTGACTTTGATGTGATATTAGACAAAGATAACCATGATCATGATATGAATTATCTTCATGGCCACACTGATTCTAATGATGAACAAAATAAAGCTGATAGTCATGATGAACATCAACATAGTCATAGCCATGAACATACAAATTTAAAACAAATTTTGCATATAATAGACCATGCAAAAATGACAGAAAATGCTAAAAAAATAGCAAATAATATATTTGAAATACTTGCAAAAGCTGAAGCTAAAGCTCATGGTGTTTCAATAGAAGATGTGCATTTTCACGAAGTAGGAGCAGTTGACTCTATAGTGGATATAGTATCAGTAGCAGTTTGTATTGATAATTTAAATATAAAAGAAGTAATAGTATCTCCATTATATGAGGGAACTGGGTTTATAAGATGTCAACATGGTATTATACCGGTTCCAGTGCCGGCTGTTTGTGAAATTGCAAAAGATAACGATATAGATTTAAAGATAACAAATTGCGAAGGCGAACTTGTTACGCCTACAGGTGCTGCTATAGTAGCAGCAATAAAGACAAGTAAAAAATTGCCGGATAAATTTAAAATAGAAAAAATAGGTATAGGTGCTGGAAAAAGAGAATACGAAAAAGCAGGAATCTTAAGGGCTATGATAATAAAAGATAATTCAAACAAAAATCACAATATATACAAATTAGAAAGCAATATAGATGATTGTAGCGGGGAAGCTCTAGGTTATATAGTTGAAAAATTATTAAACCAAGGTGCAAAAGACGTTCATTTTATACCTGTTTTTATGAAGAAAAACCGTCCAGCTTACCAATTAAATGTAATTTGTAGAGAAGAAGATGTTGAAAAATTTGAGCAAATTATATTTGAAGAGACGACAACTATAGGTATACGCAAACAAAAGATGGAAATGACTATGCTAAAGACAGAGATTAAAAATATAGATACACCTTTAGGCAAAGTTCAAATAAAACTATGTGATTTAAAAGATGAAAAGCGTATTTATCCAGAATATAATAGCATAGTTGAAATATGCAAAAAAACTGGTAAATCGTATCAAGAAATTTATCAGTTTATAATGGATGAAGCATATAAAATGGGACAAGAAGTATAAAAATTGTATTGATTATATTGTAAAATATAGTTAAATAGAATAATACAAAGAAAGGAGAAATCACCATGAAAATAGCCGAAGTAAGTAAACTACTAGACATTTCAGCTGATACACTTAGATATTACGAACGTATAGGATTAATACCTAAAATACATCGTGACAAAAGTGGAAACAGAGATTATACAGAATTAAACTGCAAATGGATAAAATTCATAAAATGTATGAGAAATGCGGGGATGCCTATAGAAATACTTATAGAATATGTAACTCTTTTACAAGAAGGAGAACATACTGCTGGAGTTCGTAAAGAATTGCTTTTAGAACAAAGAGAGCATCTTCAAGATAAAATTGACGAATTACAACAAATGTTATCATATTTAAATGGAAAAATTGATAAATATGATGAAGTTATTATGAAAAAAGAAAAAGAATTAAGAAATGAATATTAATATAAAAAAATCTCCAAACATTTAAAATGCTTGGAGATTTTTCTATCTTTTGATAAACCAACTGAAATATCCGTTTTGATTTTTTTGATATGTAAGTATTGCATCAAATTTATTTCCGTTTTTATCAGTAAGTGATTTTACTTTTGCTTCACCTTTTTTAAGAATTGATTTAACCATTGTTTTATTAGGTTTTTTCTTATATAAAGCTAAGTATTTATCGTCTTTAAATATACCGTATTTACAAGTTTGATAATTTGTACATAAAAATCCTTTGTCAGTTTCAACTACATCTGAGCCACATACAGGACATTTTCCAAGTGATGTGTTATCAGTTTTGGAACTAGATTTTTTAGATGAAGCTTTGGCGGCTTTGGTAGCTTTTGCTTCTAATTGTGATTTTGACAAAGCTTTTTTAGTTTTAGGATCGTAAACATAAGCATCTGTATTTATTTTTTTAGGAGCATCATATTTTATTAGATTTACATTTTTAACTATGAAATTCATTATATTAAGAAGATATTCTTTACGAGAGAATTGTCCCTTTTGAATATCACTTAAACTTTTTTCTAGCTTACCTGTATAATCGACGTCAAATAAGTCTTTTACAGGGAAGATTTCAACTAAATTAATTCCTAAATCAGTTATATAATATGATTTACCTTTTTTATTAACATATCCAACTTGGGCTATTTTTTTAAGAACATCACCACGAGTTGCCGATGTACCTATAGAGTATCCAGCTAAAACTAAATCTTCATCATCTACATTTTTACCGCAATTTTTCATTGCTTTAAGTAAAGTATCTTCAGTATAAGATTTAGGAGGTGTAGTTTGTTTCTTAAGTGGTAAAATTTCTAAAACTTCTACATTTTCGCCTTTTTCCATGGAAGGAAGAAGGTAGTTTTTCTGTTCTTTATTATATACTTCTAAATAACCTTTAACTTTTAATACCTTACCTTTAGTTAAGAAAACACTATCGTCGACATCTGTTTTTATTTCAGTATTTTCATATTCAGCAGGTGGCATAAAGTTTGCAATAAATCTATCTTTGATAGCTTGATATACTATTTGTTCATCAGGAGTCAATGAGTTAGGCACGATATATGTAGGTATAATCGCACTGTGGCTATCGACTTTTGATGAATCAAAAACTCTCTTAGTTTTTGCAAATTTGATTTTATCTTCATAAGGAAGACCACTTTTTAATCTATTTAATGTTTGGCTAGCTTTATCAGTTAAACTTTCTTCTAAGTATACAGAATCAGTTCTAGGATATGTTATATATCCACCCTTACCTTTACCTTCATAAAGAGATTGACACACGTTTAAAACCTTATCTGATGTGAAATGAGAGTATTTAGAAGTAATATATCCTTGAAGCGAAGTCAAACTGAATAATTTTGGAGCATATTCTTTAGATTTTGTTACCTTTTTAGATGAGATAACTCCATTTTTAGAAGTAATGCTATCAATAACAGCCATAGCTTCTTCTTCAGTATCAAATTTTGTTTCTTTACCTTTTATTAATTTACCTTTATATGTACCATTTGCGCATTTAAAATTACCTTCAATTTCAAAATATGTCTTAGGAACGAAGTTTTTAATCTCCATATCTCTATCATATACAAGTTTGACAGTAGGCAAAATAACACGTCCGATATTTAAAAGTTTTCCATTTCCATATTTTAATGTTGCAACTGATGTAAAATTAATACCGATAAGCCAGTCTGTAATAAGACGAGTATATCCAGCTGCTTGAAGATTTCTCATATCTTCTTCGTCTTTTAAATTCTCAAGTCCTCTAGTTATATCTTGTGGTGTCCATTCATTTACTAGAATTCTCTTAACAGGTTTTTTATTTTTAGCAAGTAAGAATATTAAAAATGCGATAAGTTCTCCTTCGCGGTCATTATCTGTTGCATTTATTACATATTCTACATCCTCTCTATTTAAAAGTTCTTTTATTATGTTGAATTGTTTTTGTTTTGAATCATCTACTTTAAATTTGAATTTATCTGCTGGTATAAATGGGAAATTAGTCATTTTCCAAGAGCCAGAGTACTTTTCTTTGTCATAATCTTTCATATCATACAAAGAAACTAGATGACCAAATGCATATGTTACAATATATCCATTTCCTTCAAAATAGCCATCTCTTCTAGTCTTAGCTCCTAAGAAAGAAGCGATAGTTTTTGCGACAGATGGTTTTTCTGCAAGTATTACTTTCATAAGGAACCTCCTTTTTAAATACTCTTTATGTTATCACAAAAAAGAATTAAATTTCAAGATAAGTGGTTTAAATTTATATTGTCAAGTTAAGTTTTATATAGGCACTTAATTTATAGCTTGAAGTAAAAAAAGAATTTATTTATAATATTATTTAGTCAAAATAAAAGGAGAGATAATAATGAAAGAAATTAAAATAAAATATCTTAATGATGAAATAACTAGATTAGAATACATAGATGGAAAATCTGACTGGATAGATTTAAGAGCTGCAGAAGAAGTTGAATTAAAAGCTGGTGAATTTAAATTAATCCACTTAGGTGTAGCAATGCAATTACCAGAAGGATATGAAGCTCATATAGTACCAAGAAGTAGTACTTTCAAAAAATGGGGTATAATCCAAACTAACCACTGTGGTATAGTAGATAATACTTATTGTGGACCAAATGACTGGTGGCGTATGCCAGTGTTTGCACTTAGAGACACTAAAATAGAAGTTAACGATAGAATATGCCAATTCAGAATACAAAAAAATCAACCAACTTTAGTTTTCAATGAAGTTGAAGAAATGGAAGCTGACAATAGAGGCGGATTCGGAAGTACAGGTACAAAATAATTTTATATATAAATAAAGGGTTGTTATATGGGATTTTCATATAGCAGCCCTTTTAATATTTTTCTTAAAATAATCTTTTTATAACAAATAAAATCAGTTGTATTAATAAAAGTAATATTCCTACAAGAAAGAAAAAACACTCAATAGGAACTAAAAAGAATGGTTCGTCTAAAGTACCATCAGATAAAACTCTAGATCCAATTATGTTATAAGTAATTGCACACCCAAATGAAATTAAAAAAGGTAATAATATTACACATTTTTTCATAATTTAATCCTCCTTATAAGTATTAAATATTTAATTTATATTTTGAATTAATTGCATTTTTTTATATAATATCAGGATGAACATCAAAAAACAATATTTGATTATTGAAAAACAATAAAAATATATTGATTATCATTAAGTGATAGAGCGCATCTATCTTTGATGCTTATTATAATTAAGTAAAATAATCTATCAAAGATGGGAACTTAATATAAAAAATAGGTAACTAAAGAAAAAATATACATGGTAATTAAAGTTATTGTTTTATTTTTATGGACAAAAGGGAAGGGGTATAATAATATTTAAAATGAAAAATAAAATTAAATTATAAAAAACAAAAAGGAATACAATTTCATAGACTTTAGATAATATGAAATTTATTAAAATGTGTTTTTCAAAGATTAAAAAATCTTTGGATAAATGGGAGGAGTTGAGGATTTGTAATATCTTAAACATTGATATTACATTAAAGAAATATGGATTTTACAAGTAAAAATATTATAACAACAGCAGCAGTAACAGCGGCACTTTTACCGACATCTAGCTTTTTAATGCAAGAAAGTCAAGTAGCATATGCAGACAGTGTAGAGTATCGAGTAATAACTGGAGATGATGTTAATTTTAGAAAAGGACCGTCTACTGATTATGCATCATTAGGAAAGTTAAATAAAGGTTATAAGGTAGAATATATAAGTGAGACAAATTCATGGTCAAAAGTTAAGTACAATGGGCAAACAGGATATGTATATTCTAAATATGTAGCTCAAACAAGTACTACTTCAAACACACAAGTTAAATATGTAAATTGTACATCACTAAATGTTAGAAGTGGACCTGGGACAAGTTATTCAATAATAAAATCAATTAGTACGAATACAAAAGTAGAGGTAATATCTACAAATAATGGTTGGTCAAAGATAAAAGAAGGCTCTACTACTGGATATGTATCAGCTAAGTATTTAAGTGACCCACAGACATCATCAAGTACTTCTTCTAATACTACGAGCACTTCAACATCAGCTAGTAAATTAGTTAGTTATGCAAAATCACTTTTAGGAAAACCATATGTTTGGGGAGCGCAAGGACCAAGTAGTTTTGATTGCTCTGGATTTACATATTATGTATTCAAAAATTGTGCAAACATAACTTTACCTAGAACATCAGTAGATCAAAGTACTTACGGAATTACTGTAAGTAAAAGCAACTTAAAAGTAGGAGATTTAGTATTTTTTGATACAGATGGTGCTAATGATGGTAATGTATCCCATGTAGGTATATATATAGGTTCAAATCAATTTATACATTCGTCTTCAACTAAAGGTAAAGTAGTAATTTCTGATTTTACAAATTATTATAATAATGCATTTGTAAGGGCAAAACGTGTATTATAATAATTTCATATTATAGTAAATTATTTTAGAGACTAAAAACTTAGTCTCTTTTTTTTGAAAATAAATATATTTTTTGTATTAAATTCATATAATTTTGAAAATAATAGTAAATAAGAAATTATATGCAAGGAGTGATTAGATGGCTGAAATAATTGACTTTTATCAATATAAGTATAGCCGAAGTAATTATTATCTTAATTTAGCTTTAACTAAAGATAAAATAATTAATATAAAAAATTCTATAGAAGATGGATTTGAAGACTTATTTATAAATAAAGAATATGAATACGCATATAAAAGACTACACCTATTATTCGAAAATGCACTAAAAAAAGAATCTAAGGGGTATGTCACTATAAGAATAAATAAATGCTATACAAAATATCTAAAAAACTTATACTTTTCTTATTACAATAGACCAGAAAGCGATGACATAAAAGAATTAATATTTTACATGCAGTATTTAAGTGATATAGAAAGTGAAAGTATATCAAAATTTACAACACTTAGCGAAAAAACAAAACTAAGTATACTATCATATATCTAGTATAAAAGCACATATGATATAGAATTTTAACTTAAAAATGATAATAGAACTTTAAACCTATACATAAAATAATTTCTGTTATCATTTTTATGTTAATGAAATTTTTAATATAAATTTTATAAAAAAATAAACACTTGATATACTATATCTAGTGTTTTAAAGTTAGCTCAAATAAAAGCTAATATTATTAATATTTTCTAGAAAAATTTTTTACAATCAGTATAATCATAAACATCCATCAAAGCTTCCCCGAATCTTTGATAATGAGTGATTTCTCTTTGACCTAAAAAGCTTAGCACATCTTTTAAATCAGGGTCATCTGTTAAATTTATCAATTGATAATATGTTGCCAATGCCTTTTGTTCAGCAGCCATATCCTCATGTAAATCAGTAACAGGGTCTCCAAATACATTTATATAAGCAGTTGTAAATGGAACTCCATTTGCATCAGTTGGTTGAATTCCGTGTCCAAATTGAGTATAGTTAGCATCTAAGCCAGCAGCTTTTAATTCTTCTGGTGTAGCTCCATCTGTTAATTGATAAATCATAGTTGATATCATTTCAACGTGAGCTAGTTCTTCAGTTCCGATATCTGTCAATAATCCTTTTGATTTTCCTGTAGGCATAGTGTATCTTTGTTGTAAATATCTAAGCGCTGCACCTAATTCGCCATTTGGGCCTCCAAGTTGAGCCATTATAACTTTAGCCATTCTAAGATCGCGGCACTTCAAATTTACTGGATATTCTAGTGTTTTTTCATAAATCCACATAATTTAAATCCTCCTATTTTTTACATATAAAATTCTTTTTCCCAAGGCCAAGGTTCGTCAACCCATTGCCATGGACAGTTACTTGGAGCGTGTCCAAAATTTGTTAAAGGGCCGTATTGTTTTTCATAGGCACATCTAGCTTTTGCATATTGAGAGACAAAAGAATTGTAAGTGTTTACGGCAGTTTTGTCTTCAGGATTATTATCTAAATATAAATTCATATCTACAGCTGCAAAACCTAATTCCATAACGGCTTTTATAAGGTCGTATCTACAAGTTGATTGTCTCATTATCTTCTACCTCCCAATCTGTTTTTTGGTGATTCATAAAGGTAAGCATTGTAATTTTCAGAATTAAATAAGTATAATTCTGGGAATAAGCTACCGTATTTTAAAGCAGTACATAAGTTATACATTTTAGTTAGAGTCTGATTATTTACATATGGTCTTGCCAATTGGTCACCACAATTAGTTTTTATACCTCTAGTTTTTTCCATTATGTTTAAACCTCCTTGATGATATGATAGAATAAGTAATATCTACCTTAATATATAATATTAAAAGCGGGTTAAAATGTTACATTAGATATAGGAATATACAAATTGTATATATAAAAATTAATGTATAAATTATTGAGAACTTAAAAGTAAGAAATAAAGAAGGTTTATAGACTTGAATGTATATTATGAAATATGATAAAATTAATTTCATGTTTTAAATTGATGAGGTGATTTAATGAGTAAATTAGCAGGTGAAGGCTGTAAAATAATTATGCCTACGGAAGAAAAAAAGCCTTTAAGAGAAATAGAAAAAAGTATAATAAAAAAATAGTATTGGATAATGTTAGTTTTGAAGTAATGTCTGGTGAATTTTTGTCTATACTTGGTCCGTCAGGTTGTGGTAAAACTACTCTTTTAAAGATACTTATAGGTATTGAAAAACCTGATAGTGGGAAAATATTTAAAGGTAAAAATGAGATAACAAAATTGGATTCTTCCAAAAGGGAAATGGGAATAGTTTTTCAAAACTATTGCCTTTTTCCAAATATGACTGTCTTACAAAATGTTATGTATGCTTTAAACATTAGAATTAAGAATAAAAAAAAGGCTGAAAAACAAAGTATTGATATGTTAAAATTAGTTAAAATGGAAGAACATATTAATAAGTATCCTCATGAATTATCTGGAGGACAACAACAAAGAGTTGCAATTGCTAGAACTTTGGTACTTAATCCAGATATAATATTATTTGATGAACCTATGTCAGCATTAGATGCTGATAATAGATTAACATTAAGAAAAGAACTTAAGAATATTCAACATAAATTTAAAACAACAATGATTTATATTACTCATGATCAAGAAGAAGCTTTTTCACTTTCTGATAGGGTTATGGTTATGAAAGAGGGAACTATTGAACAAATTGATACACCAAATACAATATTTAATAAACCTGCTAATGATTATGTAAGAAAATTTGTTACTAATCATTTAATTGAAAAGGTTAGTTCAATAGAAAAATGTACAGGAATTGATTTATAATGAAAAAAATTAGTAAAA
>OLRJ01002321.1_pt1 | contig 14365 bp, 10 predicted proteins | sample 1672741 | NCBI WGS metagenome assembly OLRJ01 (sample SAMEA3136719, study PRJEB25190) | human gut metagenome | biome: human gut; feature: human-associated habitat; material: faeces | place: Austria | collected 2013
CTGAAAGAAGAACATCCGGATCATGCAGTTGTAGCTTACATCAATACGACATCTGAATTAAAAACAGAATGTGACATCTGTGTGACATCTTCTTCAGCTGTTGAAATCTGCAGCAAGCTGGAAAATGATAAGATCCTTTTTATCCCGGATCCGAATCTGGGACATTTTGTGGCTAAAAAGCTTCCGGAGAAAGAATTTGTATTTTACAATGGAGGATGTCCGAGACATGTGATCATGAGTGCAAAAGATGTAGAGAAGGCTAGAAAAGCACATCCGGACGCACTGCTTCTGGTTCATCCGGAATGTCGTCAGGAAGTTGTGGAACAGGCCGATTATGTTGGTTCTACGACAGGAATCATGGCATATGCAAAGAAATCTCCGAATAAAGAGTTTATTATCGGAACAGAGAACAGTATTGTGGAACATCTGCAGTTCGAATGTCCGGATAAACAGTTTTATCCATTATCTGTCATGCTGACCTGCATGAATATGAAGATTACAACATTGATGGATATCTATAACTGCCTGAAAGGAACAGGCGGAGAAGTGATCGAACTTCCGGAGGATGTTATGGAAGGTGCCGGCCGCTGCATTCACCGAATGGTGGAGCTGGGAGGCTGAGATATAGTAAAGTAAAAGAACTGTCATTGCAAAATGGCAGTTTTTTTTATCTTGTGCGCCTAGCGGGCGATAAAAAGACAAAGAAAAAAGACAGTCACTGACGGTTTGTGACTGCCTTTTTAATTATAAGCTTATAATTAAAATATATTCCTGATTAGCCAATGCTGTTAACAGCTTTAGTAAGACGGGAAATTTTTCTAGCACAGTTGTTTTTGTGATAAACACCTTTAGCTGTTGCTTTGCTGATTGTAGAGATAGCCTCTGTAAGAGCAGCCTGTGCAGCAGCTTTATCGTTTTTCTGAACTGCAGTTTCTACTTTTTTGATGGAAGTTTTAACAGCAGAACGGATAGATTTGTTTCTAGCAGCTTTAGTTCTGTTTACTAAAATTCTTTTCTTTGCAGATTTGATGTTAGCCAATTGGTACACCTCCATTTCAGATTTATAATAATGTGTCGTTGTTACAGAAACAGACACGGGCGCTTCTGTAAACATGCTTATATATATTAGTATATTTCTCAATGATTGTCAAGTATAAAACATATAAATGTCGAAAAATCTGTCCACCAATCTGTCATTCAGTCTGGCAGTGCTGCCATCGGAATACGTATTATCCTGTATCTTCCATACATAATCCATCTCTGAACTGCAGAAATTAATGGTAAATATTCGTGAAAAGGCTCTGAGAAGAAAAATGTTTCAGACAGGAGGATATAAAATGGCAGGAAGCAGAAGAATCCGAACAGATCTTGCACTGGAAACAACGGAACGTTTTGCAGAAGAAAATGCAGAGATTCGTGGAGTGGAGATCAACGAGGAATATGATGAGGAAAAAGATATCAGGACAACCGTTGTCAGAATTGTGACGGAAAACGGAGCCAAATCAATGGGGCGACCACAGGGAAATTATATCACAATAGAAGCACCGGCACTGTCAGAGGCGGATGAGGATTATCATCGTGAAATTTCAGAAGAAATTTCGAATCATCTGAGACAGCTTGTTGATCTGGAAAAAGAGAAATCCATTCTGGTGGTAGGGCTTGGAAATGCAGCGATAACTGCGGATGCACTGGGCCCGCAGGTGGTAGGAAATCTGAGAATGACCAGACATATCATAAGAGAGTATGGACTGCGGGGAATCGGTCATGAAAAAATGCATCGAATCAGCGGAATCATCCCGGGAGTTATGGCACAGACCGGAATGGAGACAGCGGAGATCATTCAGGGCATTGTGGCAGAAACAAAACCGGATGTGGTGATTGCAATAGATGCTCTGGCAGCCAGAAGTGTCAGAAGACTGAACCGGACGATTCAGATCACAGATACAGGGATTCATCCAGGATCAGGAGTCGGGAACCACAGGAACGGTCTGACAGAAGAAAATCTTCAGGTTAAAGTGATTGGGATTGGAGTTCCGACCGTAGTGGATGCGGCCACGATCGTACATGATTCGATGGCTCATCTTCTGGATGCACTGGAGGAAGCAGAACAAAAAGAATTTCTGGATGAAATGATCGCACCGAATCTTTACAGTATGTTTGTGACACCCAAGGATGTGGATGAGACTGTAAAGTATCTGAGCTTTACCATATCCGAGGGACTGAATCTTGCTTTCAGTGAGGTGTGATGCAAGACAGTAGTGCCCTGTGGCGGGAATAATCCGAAAAAACTTATCATAGGATACTTTGAAAGGGGGGATTCTGTGATAAGATTCCGGAAAACACTGTATCTGGTGGTGGAATGCGGCCTGCTTGTAATATTATCCGCGACGACGGGAGTTCTTATTCTGCGCGAAAATGTGTTTCGTCAGCTTCCACTGTATTGCTTTCTGGAAGAAAAAGCGCAGGATCAGGATGCCGGGCAGGATTCCGAGACATATGAAAAATTGATGGAGAGTAATGCCCGTTATCTAAGTGAAATGGTCATAGATGAAAATAAAGAAGCTGAAAATCAGAGAGCTAAAAATAAAGAAACAGAAAATGACGAAACCATGGACAGGCATAGTGAAAAGAAAAAAGAGCAGAATATTGAGAAGGAAGAAGCAGAAAGTGAGGTTGCTGCCGTGACGCAGGTGAAACCCATGCCGGAAATTGATCTGACACCGAAGACACTTGCAAATTATGATTATCTGATGAATCATTTCTTTATTGTTGATTCTAATACAGAAACAAATGCCGGGCAGTTAAATGCGGCAACGCTTCTGGGGGAAGATCTTACGCTTCCAAAAGAAAAAACAGAGCCACAGATTCTGATCTATCACAGTCATTCCCAGGAAGCCTTTTCAGATTCCAGAGAAGGAAAAGTGGAAGATACGATCGTTGGGGTAGGAGAGTATCTGACGCAGCTTTTAACCGAAAAATATGGTTATCAGGTTATGCATGTGACAGAGACGTTTGATATGGCCGGCGGTGAACTTGATCGAAGCAAAGCCTATGATTATGCAAGAGAATGGCTGGAGCCTGTTCTGGAGAAGCATTCCTCTATACAGGTTCTGATCGATCTGCACAGGGATGGCGTGCCGGAGGACAGGCATCTGGTCACACAGATCAATGGCAGGCCAACCGCACAGATTATGTTTTACAACGGACTGAGCCATACCGTAAGCAGCGGAGATCTTTCATATCTTCCAAATCCATACATACAGGATAATCTGGCATTTTCTTTTCAGCTTGAATATCAGGCAGCACTGTACTATCCGGAACTGTACCGCGGCATTTATCTGGCTGGCTTCCGTTATAATCTGCATCTGCGCCCGCGGTCACTTCTTCTTGAGGCCGGTGCGCAGACCAATACTGTGCAGGAAGTCAAAAATGCGATGGAGCCGTTTGCAGATATTCTGGACAGGGTACTGCAGGGGAAAAAATGAGAAAACCTCAGTTGTTTTAAGGATGGGATAAGGTACTACAGACACTGATCGTATCACGTATAGAAAATAGAAAATATCCTCCGGCAAGAACTGGACTAAAGGTAAAAAGCTATGCTATAATGCCTCGTAGTATAGATTTATAACGTTATATCTCATATGATAATACTTTCTGAAAAATAAACGTGAATATATAAGGAGGAATTCCGCAGAATGATAGATCAGAGCAAAATCCGTAATTTCTGTATTATTGCACATATTGACCATGGTAAGTCCACACTGGCTGACCGTATTATTGAGAAGACAGGTACACTGACAGAGCGAGAGATGCAGTCACAGGTACTGGATAATATGGATCTGGAGAGAGAGCGTGGTATCACGATCAAATCCCAGGCCGTACGTATTGTATATAAGGCAAGTGACGGGGAGGAATATATTTTTAACCTGATCGATACACCTGGGCATGTCGATTTCAACTATGAGGTTTCCAGAAGCCTTGCAGCCTGTGACGGTGCAATCCTTGTTGTGGATGCAGCACAGGGAATCGAAGCGCAGACACTGGCAAACGTATATCTGGCGCTGGATCATGATCTGGATGTTCTTCCTGTTATCAACAAGATTGACCTTCCGAGTGCGGAACCAGATCGAGTGGTCAATGAGATTGAGGATGTGATTGGAATTGAGGCTCATGATGCACCGAGGATTTCTGCCAAGACAGGACTGAATATTGAAGAGGTTCTGGAACAGATCGTCACGAAGATCCCTGCACCGAACGGTGATGTGAATGCACCGCTCAAGGCATTGATCTTTGACTCTGTTTATGATGCATATAAGGGTGTTATCGTATTCTGCCGTGTACTGGATGGACGTGTAAAGAAAGGTACACAGATCCGTATGATGGCGACAGGATTTACGACGGAAGTTGTAGAAGTAGGATATTTCGGTGCAGGTCAGTTTATCCCGTGTGACGAACTGACTGCCGGCATGGTTGGTTATATTACGGCAAGCATTAAGAATCTCGGAGATACCAGAGTTGGTGACACGGTTACAGATAATGAAAGACCGTGTGCGGAGGCACTTCCGGGATATAAGAAGGTTCAGCCAATGGTTTACTGCGGACTGTATCCGGCTGATGGTGCAAGATACGGGGATCTTAGGGATGCACTTGAGAAGCTGCAGTTAAATGATGCTTCGTTGTTCTTTGAGCCGGAGACATCCATTGCACTTGGCTTTGGTTTCCGCTGCGGTTTTCTTGGACTGCTGCATCTTGAGATTATTCAGGAGCGTCTCGAGAGAGAGTATAACCTCGATCTTGTAACGACAGCACCGGGTGTTATCTACAAGGTTTATAAGACAAATGGTGAGATGATCGAACTGACCAATCCATCCAACCTTCCGGATCCGTCGGAGATCGAGTACATGGAAGAGCCTATGGTAAATGCGGAGATCATGGTAACAACGGAGTTTATCGGTGCAATTATGGATCTCTGTCAGGAACGTCGTGGTCAGTATATCGGAATGGAATATATGGAAGAGACGAGAGCTCTTCTGAAATATAAACTTCCGTTGAATGAGATTATCTATGATTTCTTTGATGCACTGAAGTCCCGCTCCCGAGGATATGCTTCTCTTGACTATGAACTCTGTGGTTATGAACGAAGTGAACTGGTCAAACTGGATATCCTTGTTAATAAGGAAGAAGTGGATGCACTTTCCTTCATCGTACATGCGGATACTGCCTATGAGCGCGGACGCAAGATGTGTGAGAAGCTGAAAGAAGAGATTCCAAGACAGCTTTTTGAGATTCCGATCCAGGCAGCAATCGGAAGCAAGGTTATTGCCAGAGAGACAGTACGTGCTATGCGTAAGGATGTTCTTGCCAAATGTTACGGCGGTGATATTTCCCGTAAGAAGAAACTTCTGGAGAAACAGAAGGAAGGTAAGAAACGTATGCGTCAGGTAGGAAATGTGGAAATTCCTCAGAAGGCATTTATGAGTGTGCTGAAGCTGGATGATAAATAACAGGAAGAGCACCAGGGGACTTTATAAATGAGAACCTGTTAAATACAGGAACTGTTACTCAGAAGGGAGACAGGATCATGAAAAAAGGAACTTCAAAAGCGGTAAGATATATTTTGGCAGGGTGTGTGGCAGTACTCTGTGTAATTATGGCAGGATGTGGCTGTGGAAAGAAGAAAACAGATCCGTCGGCAGAGCAGGTATTGAAGATCAGCATTACACCTGAACCGACACCGACTCCGGCACCGGATATGGTAAATGCATCTGCAGTAACGACCAGTGGAGATGTCAGTATGGTGAATCTGTATGTAGCAGAGAACCCTTCAGCAGCCTCCGTTGCTGCTGACGATACTTCTGCAAGTACGGATGGTAGCTCTGATGAGCAGAGTACAGATGATTCGGAGGATCAGTCATCTTCGGATTCATCAGAAGATCAGAGCTATGATGATGGTTCCTATGATGAGGATACAGGCAGTGAAGAATAAGAAGCATACGCCACTGGAACTGTACATTCATATTCCATTCTGCGTGAAGAAGTGTCAGTACTGTGATTTCCTTTCAGGTCCGTCAGATCAGGAAACACGCGACAGATATATAGAAGCTTTGCTTGCTGAAATCAAGGCAGTGCAGAACGCAGAAAGATATGAGATCGTTTCTGTTTTCATTGGAGGGGGAACACCTTCTGTATTGAAAGCAGAAGCGATTGCTTCTGTTATGGAGGCAATTTACAGGAAATTTTCTTTTTCAGCAGATGCAGAAGTGACGATTGAGGCAAATCCCGGAACAGTTGATCTGGAAAAACTGATGATTTATCGTCGTACAGGAATCAATCGCCTGAGCCTGGGATTACAGTCTACGGATCCGGATGAATTGAAGATGCTTGGAAGAATTCACAGTTATGAAGATTTTCTTCAGAGTTATCAGCAGGCAAGAGAAGCCGGATTTGATAATATTAATATAGATATGATGTTTGCAATTCCCGGACAGAGTGGAGAAGCATGGAGACAGCATCTCCATCAGGTGGCAGAACTGAATCCGGAGCATATTTCCGCATATAGCCTGATTATTGAAGAGGGAACTCCGTTTGCACAGCGTGAACTGGATCTTCCGGATGAGGATACCGAGTATCAGATGTATGAGGATACATCAGCAGTTCTTGAAGAGTATGGTTATCAGCAGTATGAGATATCCAATTATGCAAAAAAAGGACATGCGTGTCGTCATAATATCGGTTACTGGAAACGTACAGAGTATCTTGGTCTGGGACTGGGGGCTTCTTCGCTTTATGAAGGAAAACGATTTTCAAATACTGCAAAAATACAGGAATATCTGAAGCTTTCCGGAAATGCAGAATGTATACGAAGGGATGTTGTGGAGCTTTCGCGAAAAGACAAAATAGAAGAATTTATGTATCTTGGTCTTCGTATGACAGAGGGAATTTCAGAAATGGATTTTGAGCAGAATTTTGGTGAGAAACTGAGTGATGTTTATGGAACAGTTCTGCAGAAATATAAAGAAACAGGTTTTCTGGAAAAAATCGGAACAAACTGGAGATTTACAAGAAAAGGAATTCATGTAAGCAATCATATTCTGGCAGAATTTCTTCTGGATGAAGAATGAAAGAAACCAGACAGCAATTAAGAGGAGAAAAAGATGTCTGAACGAACAACAGGTAAAAAGTTTATTAAGATCAGAGGGGCAAATGTCAACAATCTCAAGAATCTGAGTGTGGATATTCCAAGAGATGAGTTCGTAGTTCTGACGGGAGTCAGTGGCTCAGGAAAATCTTCTCTGGCATTTGATACTATTTATGCAGAGGGACAGCGACGGTATATGGAATCCTTGTCCTCCTATGCGCGACAGTTTCTGGGACAGATGGAAAAGCCGGATGTGGAGTCTATTGAAGGGCTGCCGCCGGCAATTTCCATTGATCAGAAATCAACGAACCGTAATCCACGTTCTACGGTAGGTACGGTTACAGAAATTTACGATTATTTCAGACTTCTTTATGCGAGAATTGGAATTCCGCACTGTCCGAAATGTGGCAAGGAAATTAAGAAACAGACAGTAGATCAGATGGTTGATCATATTATGGCCCTGCCTGAGAGGACGAAGATACAGCTTCTTGCGCCGGTTGTTCGTGGGCGTAAGGGAACACATGTCAAGCTTCTTGAACAGGCGAAACGCAGTGGATATGTCAGAGTACAGATTGATGGAAGTCTGTATGAGTTATCAGAAGAGATCAAACTGGACAAAAATATCAAGCATAATATAGAGATCATTGTGGATCGTCTGGTAGTAAAACCAGGAATAGAAAAAAGACTTGCAGATTCCATTGAGACGGTACTGGATCTCTCAGACGGATTGCTTATGGTTGATACAATGGATGGGAACGTAAGGACATTCAGTCAGAGCTTTGCCTGCCCGGATTGCCAGATCAGTATCGATGAAATTGAACCGAGAAGCTTTTCGTTCAACAATCCGTTTGGTGCCTGCCCGGACTGCTTTGGCCTGGGGTACAAGATGGAGTTTGACATTGATCTGATGATTCCGGACAAATCGTTAAGCATTTCCCAGGGGGCTATTGTTGTTATGGGATGGCAGTCCTGTACAGATAAGGGCAGCTTCAGCAGAGCAATTCTGGATGCGCTTGCAGAGGAGTATCATTTCAGTCTGGATACGCCATTTCAGGATTATCCGGAAGAAATCAAAAATATTCTGATTCATGGAACAAACGGACATGCAGTAAAAGTATATTATAAAGGTCAGCGAGGGGAAGGCGTCTATGATGTCGCTTTTCCGGGTCTGATCAAAAATGTGGAACAGAGATATCGTGAAACCGGTTCTGACACGATGAAGCAGGAATATGAGTCTTTTATGCGTATCACACCATGCAAGACCTGTAAAGGACAGCGACTGAAAAAGGAATCTCTGGCAGTGACCGTGGGTGACCGTAACATTTATGAACTGACAGCTCTCTCAATAGAAAATCTGCAAAAGTTTATGGCAGAACTGAAGCTAAGTGAGCAGCAGGAACTGATCGGCAGGCAGATACTGAAAGAAATTCGCGCAAGAGTCGGATTCCTCTCGGAGGTTGGATTGGATTATCTGTCGCTCAGCCGTGCGACTGCAACGCTTTCCGGTGGTGAGGCACAGAGAATTCGTCTTGCGACACAGATAGGCTCAGGTCTGGTAGGTGTAGCATACATTCTGGATGAGCCGAGTATCGGACTTCATCAGAGAGATAATGACAGACTTCTCCGTGCATTGATGAGGCTTCGTGATCTGGGAAACAGTCTGATCGTGGTGGAACATGATGAAGATACCATGAGAGCAGCGGATTGTGTTGTGGATATTGGTCCCGGAGCCGGTGAGCATGGTGGAGAACTGGTTGAGATCGGCACAGCAGAGACGTTGATGAAGAATGAACATTCTGTTACGGGTGCATATTTAAGTGGACGTTGTAAAATTCCGGTACCGACAGAACGGAAACAGCCGACAGGATGGCTCAAGATCCGCGGCGCCGCAGAAAATAACCTGAAGCAGGTGAATGTGGAAGTGCCGCTGGGCATCATGACAGCTGTGACAGGTGTCAGCGGTTCCGGAAAGAGTTCACTGATCAATGAGGTTCTGTATAAAACACTGGCGCGGGATCTGAACAGAGCAAGAGTGATTCCGGGAAAACATAAGGAAATCCTGGGGATGGAACAGCTGGACAAGGTCATCAGTATTGACCAGTCACCGATCGGACGTACACCGCGTTCCAATCCTGCAACCTATACAGGTGTTTTTGATCAGATTCGTGATCTGTTCGCATCTACTGCTGATGCAAAGGCAAGAGGATATAAGAAGGGACGTTTCAGCTTTAATGTAAAAGGTGGTCGCTGTGAAGCATGCAGTGGTGACGGAATCATCAAGATTGAGATGCATTTTCTTGCAGATGTCTATGTACCGTGTGAGGTATGTAAAGGAAAACGATATAACCGGGAGACACTGGAAGTAAAATATAAGGACAAAAGTATTTATGATGTACTGAACATGACGGTAGAAGAAGCACTGACGTTTTTTGAAAACATTCCTTCTATCAAGAGAAAAATCCAGACGCTTTATGATGTGGGACTTTCCTATATCCGTCTGGGACAGCCGTCTACAGAGCTTTCCGGCGGCGAGGCGCAGCGTATCAAACTTGCAACGGAACTGAGCAAGCGCAGTACGGGGCGCACGATCTACATTCTGGACGAGCCGACGACAGGACTTCATTTTGCAGATGTACACAAGCTCGTCGAAATTCTGCAGCGTCTGACTGAGGGTGGAAATACAGTGGTCGTAATTGAACATAATCTGGACGTGATTAAAACGGCGGATTATATTATAGATATGGGACCGGAAGGCGGCGAGCGCGGCGGTACAGTTGTTGCAACAGGTACACCGGAAGAAATAGCTGCCTGTCCGGATTCATATACTGGTCAGTATGTGGCAAGATACCTGTAAGTTACAAATAAAAACAGGGACTTTTCATTTGCTGAAAAGTTGTTTATAATAATCGTGACTAAGAATGAAACGAAGAATTTGTGTTTTGAAAGAAACATACAGAAGGGAGATTTTATGCCCGCAAATGATATAGGAATAGATCTGGGAACAACGAACAGCCTGGTATATTCTACCGGGAAAGGGCTGGTGTTAAGTGAACCGTCAGTCGTTGTGTATGATAAAGACACAGAAAAAATCAAGGCGATCGGTGAAGAGGCACGTCAGATGTCGGAGCATGTTACCTCGAATAATATGGAAGTGATACATCCGATCCGTCAGGGTGTGATCGTCGACTTTGTTGTTATGGAAAAAATGCTGAAGTATTTTATTTCCAAGGCAATGGGGCGGCGTGCGTTCCGTAAACCCCGGATCAGTTTATGTGTTCCAAGCGGTATTACGGAGATTGAGAGAAAAGCAGTTGAAGAAGCAACCTATCAGGCGGGAGCCAGAGAGGTTTTTCTGGTAGAGGAGCCGATCGCAGCTGCAATCGGAGCAGGTGTGGATATCACCAAGCCGTTTGGTAATCTGATCGTGGATATCGGTGGAGGAACAACAGATATTGCGGTTATTTCCGTTGGGGGTGTGGTCGTATCCTCAACGATCAAGGTGGCCGGGGATGTCTTTGACCAGGCAATCATGAGCTATATACGAAAGACACACAGTCTGTTTATTGGATCAGATACTGCTGAAGCAATCAAAATGAAAATCGGTACAGCTATTGAAGAAGCAAATCCGCAGGTTATGGAAGTAAAGGGACGAAATGTACTTACCGGGCTTCCAAAGAAAGTAAAACTGACTTCCGAGGAAATCCGGGTGGCGCTGAAAGATGCGACGGGACAGATCGTGGAGGCCGTTCATGGAGTTCTGGAAAAGACACCGCCGGAACTGGCCGCAGATATTGTGGACAGAGGAATTGTTCTGGCAGGAGGCGGAGCATTGCTTCGGGGAATGGATACGCTGATTGAACAGAGGACAGGGGTGAATACACTGACTGTTCAGAATGCAATGCATGTGGTAGCTGTGGGAACCGGAAAATATGCAGAAATAATGACCAGAATGGAATCATAGACATTTGTAGACAGAAGAGCCAGGAATATTTATGACAGAATCATAGATATCCTGGTTTTACTGTTATATTTGCCACAAAAAATTACAGAGAGTTACTGGCAGAAAGAGGAAAAAATGAGCGAAAGCGTTACAGGATATATAGATCATATTATTTTTCGAAACGAAGATAATGGCTATACCGTCATGGTGTTGAAAGGTATCGAAGATGAGGATGAACTGACCTGCGTGGGAAGTTTTCCGGTAGTCACGCAGGGAGCTTCTGTAGAACTGGAGGGGAATTTTACGCAGCATCCGGTATACGGAAAACAGTTCCAGGCATCCCGCCTGACAGAGAAAATGCCGGAGGATGCCCTGGCAATGGAACGTTATCTGGGTTCTGGTGCGATCAAGGGAATCGGGGCGGCTCTGGCAGCAAGAATTGTCCGTCATTTCGGAGAGGACACCCTGCGGATTGTGGAGGAGGAACCGGAACGGCTGGCAGAGGTAAAAGGAATCAGCGAAAAAAAGGCTCGTGAGATTGCCATGCAGGTTGCCGAGAAATCAGATATGCGTAAAGCAATGATGTTTTTGCAGAAGTATGGAATATCATTGAATCTCGGGGCTAAAATCTATCAGAAGTACGGAGATTCCGTATACAGTGTTCTGCAGGAAAACCCATACAGACTTGCAGATGATATCAGCGGAGTCGGTTTTAAAATTGCAGATGAAATTGCCTATCGTATTGGTATCCATACGGATTCAGATTACAGAATAAAAAGTGGAATGATATATACTCTTCTGCAGGCAACCGGGGAGGGGCATGTGTATCTTCCCAAGGAGGAACTTTTTCAGCGGGCAGCAGAACTGCTGGGTGTGGATTCTTCGTATATGGAGAAGCATCTTGTGGACCTGGCTATGGATCGAAAAATCATTCAGAAGGAGCAGGATGGCCAGATTCTGATTTATCCGGCACAGTATTATTATCTTGAGCTGAATACTGCGAGGATGCTGCAGGAACTGGATATTTTCTGTCCGGAAGACGAAAAGATGGTGGCCAGGAGAATTGCACAGATAGAGAAAGAAACAGGGACAGTTCTGGATGAAATGCAAAAAAGAGCAGTTCAGGAAGCGGCAGAACACGGATTACTTGTGCTCACAGGAGGTCCCGGTACCGGAAAAACAACAACAATCAATGCAATTATTCGATATTTTGAAGGAGAAGGAGCAGAACTTCGACTTGCGGCACCGACAGGAAGAGCTGCAAAGCGTATGACAGAAACGACCGGATATGAGGCACAGACAATCCATCGTCTTCTGGAACTGTCAGGAATGCCGGAGGATGACCGTGAGGGACAGCCAATACATTTTGAGAGAAATGCAGAAAATCCTCTGGACGCGGATGTGATCATCATTGATGAGATGTCCATGGTGGATATTCATCTGATGCATTCTCTTTTAATGGCAGTGACAGCAGGAACCAGACTGATTCTGGTCGGAGATGAGAATCAGCTTCCGAGCGTTGGCCCCGGAAATGTTCTGCATGATATTATCCGCAGTGCACAGTTTCCGGTGGTGGAACTGAAAAAAATCTTCCGTCAGGCATCCGAAAGCGATATTGTTGTAAATGCCCACAAGATCAACAAAGGTGAGCAGGTGGAACTGAATAATAAAAGCAGAGATTTCTTTTTTCTGAAAAGATATGATGCAGACATTATCATTCGTGTTGTGATCGCTCTGATACAGGAAAAACTTCCGAAATATGTGGAGGCGAAACCATTTGAGATACAGGTTCTGACACCTATGCGCAAGGGGCTTCTTGGGGTGGATCGTCTGAATCAGATTCTGCAGAGATATCTGAATCCGCCGGATCCATCCAGAAAAGAGAAAGAAATCGGTCAGGGACTTTTCCGCGAAGGTGATAAAGTTATGCAGGTACGTAATAATTATCAGATGGAGTGGGAAATACGCGGCAGATATGGGATCGCAATTGAAAAAGGTGTTGGCGTTTTTAATGGAGATACAGGAATTATCAGAACAATCAATGATTTTTCAGAAACAGCAGAGATAGAGTTTGAAGACGGTCGATGGGCTGAATATTCATTCAAGCAGCTGGACGAACTGGAACTTGCCTATGCTGTGACGATACATAAATCACAGGGATCTGAGTATCCGGCAGTGATCATACCGCTGCTTTCCGGACCGCGGATGCTGATGAACAGAAATCTTCTTTATACAGCAGTGACCCGTGCAAGAAAATGTGTAACAGTTGTGGGAAGTGAAGAGACCTTCCGTGAAATGATCAAAAATGAAAAACAGCAGAGAAGATACAGTTCACTTGACCTTCGTATACGGGAGAAAGGCGTGCTTTGAAAAAAGTTAAAGAAAAATGTCTGGATATTCTGTATCCGCCAAGATGTCCGGTCTGTAATGGGATAATTGACAATACACAGAGTAAGGTATGTCCGGAATGTGAGGAGGTATTTCATGTGATAAAAGATCATTATTGCATGAAATGTGGTAAGCCGGTCGGAGAAACAGAGGAATACTGTGGAGAATGTCGGAGCCGGGACAGAAGCTTCAGACAGGGAAGAGGTGTTTTTCTTTATAATGCGCAAATGAAGCAGTCTCTTCTCAGATATAAATATTACGGAAGTCGTGAATATGGCAGATATTATGCGGAATGTATATGCCGGTATCTGGGCAGAGATATACAAAACTGGAATCCTGATGTAATCGTTCCGGTTCCGATCCACAGACGGAAACAGCGTATGAGAGGATTTAATCAGGCTGCGGATCTGGCAGAGTATACCGGAGAAATTCTTCATATTCCGGTAGCGGAAGACATTATATACAAAATAAAAGAGACTCGATCGCAGAAAAAACTGGACGCAAAAGAACGAAAGAAAAATCTGAAAAATGCGTTCAGGGCTGTTGCAGAAGTGCAGGGACTGAGAATATTGGTTATAGATGATGTCTATACAACAGGCAGTACAATAGAGGCAATGACAGAATGTCTTCTGGAAGCTGGTGCGGAATCTGTGTATTTTGTAACATTGTGCACAGGGAGCCTGTAAGTTCAGTGCTTATAAGAAGCTGAGAGGCAGGGAGCAGGCACAAAAAACACTTTCCATGCTTCGGGATATATGGTACAATTATTATAGGTATGATTTATGCACGGTTACGTGGAATGAGTATTTGTAAGGAGCAGAATATGATCAACGAAGAGAAGATTAAGATAATGACAAAGCTTGCCATGTATGAGCAGGGTAAGGGCAGAAAATATCTTC
>OLRJ01002324.1_pt1 | contig 14347 bp, 11 predicted proteins | sample 1672741 | NCBI WGS metagenome assembly OLRJ01 (sample SAMEA3136719, study PRJEB25190) | human gut metagenome | biome: human gut; feature: human-associated habitat; material: faeces | place: Austria | collected 2013
GCCGACGCCGGCGGCGTCGCCACGTACTCGAGCGCGGGCGCGTTCTTCGGGTACGGCCAGCTTTGGACCGTCCCCGTCATGTGCCTTTTGCTCATCGTCGCGCAGGAGACCGCCGCGCGCATGGGCTGCGTCACCGGCAAGGGCTTCGCGTCCCTGATCCGCGAGCAGTTCGGCGTGCGAATGAGCGCGCTGGCCATGCTCGCGCTGCTGATCTCTAACACCACCGTCACGCTGTCGGAGTTCGCCGGCATCGCGTCGGGCCTCGGCCTCTTTGGCGTGCCGGCCATCGTGAGCGTGCCCATCGCGGCGCTTGCCATCTGGATGCTTACCATGAGCGGCTCCTACCACCGCATCGAGAAGATCCTGTTGGCCATCAGCTGCGTCTTCGTCACGTACGTGGTCGCCGGCGTCATGGTCGGCCCCGACTGGGGAGATGCCCTGAACGCCACCTTGATCCCGCGCTTCTCCACGGACCCGAAGTACTTCAGCGTGCTCGTGGCAAACATCGGCACCACCATCGCGCCGTGGATGATGTTCCTCGCGCAGTCCAACGTCGTCGAGAAGAACGCCCACGCCGCCGATCTGCCCTACCAGCGCATCGACACCGTGACCGGCTCCATCGTGGCGAGCGCCATCAGCTGGTTCATCATCCTGACCACGGGCGCTGTGCTCTTTCCGGCGGGCATCCAGGTGAGCAGCGCCGAGGACGCCGCGCTCGCCCTGCAGCCGCTGGTGGGGGAGTACGCGACGGTGCTGTTCGGCGCCGGCCTCGTGGGCGCGTCGTTCCTCGCGGCGTGCGTGCTGCCCGGCATCACCTCGAGCGCGATCTGCGAGGCGTTCGGTTGGGAGCGCGGCAGCGACCGCAGCTGGCAGGAGGCCCCTGTTTACCGCGGCATCATCACCGCCGTTATCATCTTCTCCGCCGTGGTCGTGGTCATCCCCAACATCGACCTCTTTGGCATCATGATGCTTGCGCAGGTCATCAACGGTGTTCTGCTCCCGGTCCTGCTCGTGTTCATGGTCCTCATCGCGAGCGACCGCCACGTCATGGGCAACTACCGCAACGGCCGGGCGTGGAATGCGCTCACGTGGTTCACCATCATCGCCGTTGTGGTGCTCACCATTGTTATGTTCGTTCTGCAGGCGATGGGCCTCTAACGAAGCGGGGGAACTGCGCGTCGTGTTAGACTAAACCCCTGTGAGCGCGTTCAATGGGGGCGGGTGACGCAACACCTCGAACCTGGTCAGGGCCGGGAGGCAGCAGCCATAAGGGGCCTCTGGCGGGCACCCGTTCCCATCGAGCGCGCTTAACTGAAACTTGCTGCCCCGTGACGTATGTCGCGGGGCAGACTTGTGAACGGCGCTTTTTTGACCGCTATCCAAAAAAGGAGAGACCCGCATGGGCTTTGTCAACTTCATCGCCGAGCTGCTCCGCGACCCCCGCTCCGCCATCGCCGCCTGGATCGCCGCCGGCCCGCTCATGGCGTACGGCTGCGTCTTTCTCATCATCTTTATCGAGACCGGCGTCGTTTTCTTCCCGTTCCTTCCGGGCGATTCTCTGCTGTTCGCCTCCGGCTTCTTTGCGCACAACGGCGGCTTCAACATCGTCGCGCTGCTCGCCGTGGCCTGGGCCGCCGCCATCCTCGGCGACCAGTGCAACTTCATGATCGGCCACTTCTTTGGGCGCAAGATCGTCGCCTCCGGCAAGGTCAAGGCCATGACCCCAGAGCGCCTTCAGAAGTCCGAGGCCTTCCTCGATAAGTGGGGACACCTCGCCATCTTCCTCGGTCGCTTCTTCCCGTTCATCCGCACCTTCGTGCCCTTCATCGCGGGCATGGGCGGCATGCACTGGCGCAACTTCGTGATCTTCAACGTCCTCGGTGGCATTACCTGGTCGACGTTGTTCACGCTGCTCGGCTACTTCTTTGGTGGCATCCCCTTCGTGCAGGAGCACTTCGAGCTTCTCATCATCGGCATCGTCGCGGTGAGCATCGTCCCGACCGTGGTCGGCCTCCTCAAGGCCAAGCTCGGCAAGAACTAGGCCTAGCCGTGAACAGGGGACGTACCCCTGTTCACGCCGCGTCGTCAGGGTTTGCCGTGAACAGGGGTACGTCCCCTGTTCACGCACTTTCCCGAAAGCAAGCCGAAAGCGCCTGAAGTAGCATGGATGGAGCTTCGCCGGAGCGTCCAAGGAGGCCAAAAAGCCATGAAACTCATTATCGCGTCCGATATCCACGGCGCCGCCGACTGGTGCGGCCGCCTTATGTCCGCCATTGAGGCCGAGAGCCCCGATCGTGTGGTGCTTTTGGGCGACCTGCTGTACCACGGCCCGCGAAACGACCTGCCCGCCGACTACGCGCCCAAACGCGTGATTGAGATGCTCAACGGCATCGCCGACCGCGTCATCGCCGTGCGAGGCAACTGCGAGGCCGAGGTCGACCAAATGGTCCTCGATTTTCCCTGCATGGCCGACCACAACATCCTTGTGGACCCTGCCTCCGACAACAAGACGCTCTTCTTTACCCACGGCCACGTGTACGGCCCAGGGCTCCACAACAGCGTCGACAACTGGCCCGCCCTGCCCGCCAACTCCGCGCTCGTCTACGGCCACACCCACAAGAAGGTGCTGCAGGAGGTCGAGGGCCACGAGGGCGTGTGCGTGTTCAACCCCGGCTCCGTGGGCATTCCCAAAGACGGCACCCACAGCTTCGGCGTCTACGAGGACGGCGTCTTTGAGCACCGGTTGCTGTAGCGGTTTCCCGCGGGTGGAGCGGAAGGATCGATTAGGTGGCCGCTATCCCGTCAGCCAATTTCGACACTGTCGACTTGTAGTGTCGAAGGTTGCTGGCGGGACATTGTTTTGCCGTCTTGTTTCTGTCGAATCCTCACGTCGAGCTACGAAACGGCTCGAGCCGCGCGACAGGTGAAGTTTCCCCGAGTAGTCTAAAGCTACGAAGAAGGGAGATGCATAGATGTCGGCTGCGGAGACCAGGCAAGAGCTTCTTGATCATCTGGACAAGATAACGCGCGAGGCTAAGCTAGACTCGGTCGATTCGTTTACGACGACGAGAATCGCGACGGATATCAATGTGTCCCGAACCCTTGCGAGCCAGTATGCGAACGAGCTTGTTCGCGAGGGGCTCGTGGTCAAGGTCAATTCTCGTCCGGTGATTTATCTGCACAAGGCTTCGTTCGAGAGGCTTCTCCAGACGACGCTCGATTCCTGCGAGTACTCCTCCATGAGTGCGTTGCTCAGGGATGCTGGCGTTGACAAAGCGAAGGATTTCTCTCGAGCCGTGGGTAACAACCTAAGCCTTTCCCCTTATATCGAGCAGCTCAAGGCTGCCGTTTCGTATCCTCCCCACGGTCTGCCCGTACTTATTGCGGGCGAAGCGGGAACGGGAAAGGCTTTTCTCGCAAGGCTTATGTTCGAGTACGGGAAAAACGTCGGAGTGCTTGCGCCCGACGCCAAATTCGTCCGCGTCGACTGCGCCCGCTACACTGGGTCCGATTCCTCCTTTCTTTGCGATGTCTTTGGAAGCGCGAGCAAGCCGGGTCTCCTTGCGGGCCTTAACGGCGGCATCGCGTGCTTCGAGAACATCGAGAGGCTTGAGGGAGTCCAGAATGATTCTGTGCTCGCTCTTATCGATGGGCAGTCGGAGGGGGAGCAGGTTGTCAGGACGGTGTTCACGACGAGCTGCCCGCTTGTCGACCCGCGGGTGGCGGACCTTGCCCGCTTTACTCCCATTGCGATAGCGCTTCCGCCTCTGTGCGAGCGCACCGTTGAGGAGCGCACGGCTCTTATCAAGCACCTCCTGCGTGCGGAGGGACGTCGCGTTGCCGCTGATGTCCTCATCAGTCGCGGTGCCCTTCGCGCTCTGGTGGAGGCCAAGTTTGAGGACAATGTTGACGGTTTGCGCGCCAGTATAGTTAGTAGCTGCTCCGGTGCCTATGCCGGGGCCGATGGGGGCGTGCTTGCTGTGCGCTCCTACAACCTTCCTGCCGACGTACTTGGCATGAGTGATGCGCGCGAGGATGACGATCGCCTGCTCAGCTGCGATAGGTCTGCGCCTGACGAGTCCGCCCAGGGCCAAAAGCGTCACCTTGAGCGCATCGTCGAGTCCTATAGATCCTATTTGGCGGGAAACTGCTCGTTTGGCGAGTTCCTTGTCGCATCGACCGCCGCTGTGCGCGAGTACCAAGACCATCTCAACTTCGGGGGCTGCGTCGCGAGCCCGTACGTGTTGTCCTACGAGCGCGTGCTGAACTCGGTTTTCGAGTCTGTGAGCTGTGCGCACGATGTTGATCTCTCTCGCAAAAGCTCCCGTCTGCTCGCGCAGTGCCTGGCAAGCCAGCTGTGGGGAGGCGACTCCTATGCAGATTGGCGCCGCGACAAAGCTGAGGAGATAGCGAACATCGTCGCGTTGCTTGCTCGGCATATTCCCGCGACCGCGGCAGTTGCCGAGCAGGTGGCTTCCGCCGCTAAATCTGCGTTGGGCCTCGACCTCGATCCCTTGAGTCGCCTTGTCCTCACGCTCGACGTGAACTCGAGCGTGACGGATAAGCGTATGCGCGAGTGCATGGGCATCGTTTGCTGTCACGGCTACTCGACTGCCACGAGCATCGCGGACGCCGCAAACCGCATCTTGCGAGCGCATGTGTTCGACGCCGTCGACATGACCTACGACCAGCAGGTTACCGATGTCGTTCGACCGATTATGCGCCTTATTGACCGATATCCTTACTGCAAGTCGGCTGTCCTTCTGGTGGACATGGGCTCGCTCACCGATCTAGTGAGCGCCCTCAGGCAAAAAACCGATATCGACATCGTGACAATCAACAACGCGTCCACCGGGCTTGCGCTTGAGGTCGGCTCGGCCCTGAGGTCGGGCGAGGACGTCGAGGCCAGCTTGAGCCAGATAGCCTCCCTTTGCACGCCGACGTTCAGCGTCTCGCGTTGCGAGCGCGTCTCGGACGCTATCGTTTTCTGCTCGGAGTCGGGCATGGACGCTGCGGATATAATCCGCCGCCTCTTTGCCGAGAGCCTGCCTGCGGGCGCCGCCCCCGAGCTCGTTGTGGTTGACTATTACGAGCTCGTGGCGAACGGGCTTGCTGCGCCTGCGCTCTCGAGGGTCTCCGTTCGCGGCATCGTGGGAACCATGGACCCCGGTATTGAGGGGGTGCCGTTCCTTGCCTTGGAGAGCGTCCTCTGTGAGGGCCCGACCGAGCTTTTGGACAAGGTCTTCTCTCGTTATTTGGACAACCGCGGCGCGGAGGCGTTCCACGCGAACCTCATCAAGCGCCTCACCCTTCAAAACGTCATCGAGTCCATCACCATTCTTAACCCCGAGAAGCTCTATGCGGAGGTGTCGCGAGCAGTCGGCCTTCTTACCGAGCTTACCGGCGAACCGATTGCCCCTGCAGCAACGCTTGGGCTTTACGTGCACCTTTGCTGTCTAGTCGAACGCCTCGTCACAAAGACGCCCGTTACCGCCCACGCTAACGAGAAGAGCTTCTCTCGGGCCCACGGTGATTTCATCGAGGCGTTCCGCTCTAGCTTCGCGGACATAGCTGCCCACTATCGCGTCGAGGTTCCCGTGACCGAGATCGCGTACGTCTTCGACTACATCAGTTCAAAGAGCGCCGCGCGCGGGTGCTCCCAGGTGACAGAGGGGGTCGAGTCAATCAAGGACGAGTAGCGGGGCTCCGGCGACGGCCGGAGACACAAGGAAAGAAGTAATTCAGTGGGCCCAACGGGAGGGCCTGCAAAGAATCCCGCAAGGGAAGGAGGAGCTCGTATGAGTATCATCGCAGCAAGAATCGACAACCGCCTGCTTCATGGAATCGTCGCCACTCAGTGGGTGCCCGAGTTCAAGCCCCAACGTCTCATGATCATTGATGACGTGTATGCGAACGATTCCACGAAGAAGGCCGGAATGCGCATGGCCAAGCCCGCGGGTGTGGCGCTCTCCATCATCGACCGCGACAAGGCGTACGCCAACTTCGCGGCCGGCAAGTATGACGATCACACCGTGTTCGTTGTCGTGCGCGACCCGCAGATCATCCTCGACTTGCAGGAGGCCGGCCAGAAAGTGCCTCGCCTCACTGTGGGCGGAACGGTTGATCCCGAGCCCGGCGTCGCCGCCACGCAGGTGAGTCGCCGTGCCTACGTTCTCGACTCCCAGGTGCCCGTCTATTCGGCAATCTCGGGTAATGGCTGCGATGTCACGGTTCAGTACGTCTGCGCCGACAAGTGCGAGCCCCTGTCCAAGTACGTTTCCCTCTGAAAGGAGTGAGCCTTCATGCAGATCGCAGTTTGGCAAATCGTCGTCATTACCGTGTTGGCGTTCGCGTACCGCATTGAGCGCTACGGCACGCAGGTCCTCAACTACAACGCCGTGTTATACGCCTGGCTCGTCGGCCTCATCCTCGGCGACGGCGCAACCGGCCTCGCCATCGGCGCCTCCGTCCAGCTCATGAGCCTGGGCGTCGCGGCAATCGCCGGCTCTTCCGTGCCCGACTGGCCCCTGGGCGCCATGGTCGGCACCGTGATTACCGTCACGACTGGCCAGGATATGGGTGTCGGCCTTGCCGCCGGCATCGCCGTGGGGACGCTCGGCGTCCAGCTCGACGTCGTTGCGAAGGTCCTCAACGGATTCACCGCCCGCAAGCAGGCTGCCTATGCACAGGCCGGCGAGTACGGCAAGATGAAGCGCGTCACGTTCCTCGGTCCCCTGTTCTTCGGCCTGACCGACGCTCTGCCCATGTTCATCGTCCTGATCTTTGGCGAGGCCGTGGTCAACGGCATTATCTCTGCCATGCCCGCCTGGTTCACCGCGGGCCTCTCCATCGCCGGCGGCATCCTGCCCGTCATCGGTATGGCCGCCCTTCTTTCCTACATGCCCGTCAAGCAGTACTTCAGCTTCCTCGCCGTGGGCTTCGTGCTCTCCGCGTACCTGGGCCTCGCCGTGCTTCCCATCGCCATTCTTGGTGGCGCCGCGGCGTACGAGATTTACAAGAAGCTGACCACCACTTCCGCTGCAGCGACTACCGCCGAGGGGGTTCTCGAAGATGAGTAACGATGCCATCAAGCCCGCCGAGGGCAAGGTTTTGACCCAGGAGGATCTGGATAAGTGTGGCCGCCGCTGGTGCATGTCCGTCAACGGCTTCAACTACGAGACCCAGCTCGCCCCGTCCGTCGTCTTTGCCGAGGCCGACGCCTTGAAGAAGATCTACGGCGACGACGATGAGGGCTACCGCAAGTCCCTTGCTAACGCTGGCAGGTACTTCAACGCTACCCCGCCCGTGTCCGGATTTCTGCTGGGCGCCGGCCTGGCGATCGAGGAGGAGGGCAAGACCGCGGCCCTCGACGCCGTCCAGGACCTCAAGGTCGGCCTCATGGGTTCCATCTCCGGCATTGGTGATGCCCTGCTGTGGGTCATGCTCCCCACGATCTTCGGCTCCATGGCTGCCTACATGGCTCAGGAGGGCAACCCCCTTGGCGCCATCATCTTTGCGCTCGTTATGCTCGTGATGAGCCTTGGCTTGAAGATCAAGTCCTGGGGCTGGGGCTACAAGTTCGGCTCTGCCATCATCACGACGCTGGCCGATAAGGTCGCCGCGCTCTCCGAGGCGATGAGCGTCCTGGGCCTCACCGTCGTCGGCGCTCTGGTTCCCACCGTCATCAAGATCTCCACCCCGCTCGCCGTCACCATCGGAGATGCGAGCTTCGGGCTTCAGGAGCAGCTCTTCGACAAGATCCTGACCGGTTTCCTTCCCATTGTGGCTACGGTGGTCGTCTATCAGCTCATGAAGAAGAAGGTCTCCACCAACGTCCTGATCATCGGCATCATCGTCGTTTCCTGGGTCTGCGCCGCGTTCGGCATCCTGGGTTAAGGGCATGGCTCCGCGCGCCCATAGGAAGCTTGCCCGGCGAGCGCGCGGAGCCGCGAGCCTAACAAGGGGGACTTATGAAGGTTTCAACCACATCCGTGAAGATAACGCCCCAAGGGACGTTCTATCTGGACGGCTATCTCAACGACATGCGGCAGAATCCCGGGACGGGAGTTCACGATGACCCCCTTGCCGTTTTGCTGCTGATGGAAGAGAGCGGCGAACGGGCACTGTTCGTGGGGGTGGACGTGTGCCTGCTGAGCCTCAGCCGCACCCGCGGCATGCGCCGCCAGCTCTGCGAGCTTCTGGGCCTGAAGGATGAGCTGCTCGTTGTGTCGACGGTGCACAGCCATTCTTGCCCGAACGGTCTTCGCGACGGCAGCTTGATAGACCACGAGACGCCCGGCTACGCCGATTACGTGAGCGGGCTTGTGGTGCAGGCGGCGAGCACTCTGCCCCAGGCGCTTGTGGAGGCGAAGCCCGAGATGCTCAAGACCCGCATAAGGGGCTGGTACTCCAACAGGAACAGCAAAGACAAGCCCTTCGACGATGAGGCCTTTGTGATCAGGTTCCGTGACGACTCGGGTAAAACCATTGCCGCTATGCAGAACTTCAACTGCCACTCCACGGTTGTGGGGCCCCAGAACATGCTGATTACGTCTGATCTGCAGGGCGGTGTCCGGGCACAGCTTGCTGAATGGCTCGGCGTCGTGCCGTACGCCTTCACAGGTGCCTCGGGCGATCTGGGAAACCGTCAGTTCCGTCGTGGAAACGACTTCGCCGAGCTTGCTCGCGTGTCCTGCGGCATCGCGGCCGAGTTTATGAAGGCTGAGTTCGAGTCGGTTGCGCTTGCTGGGCCCGAGGTCAGGGAGTTCGTCTACGACGTGGACTACGACAACACGGCGTACTGGCCCGAGTACGAGAGCAAGCTCGCGGAGGCCCGCGCGGTGCTCGAGGATGACGGCGCGACGGCAGACGCAAAGAAGCTCGCGGTGACCGAAGTTTCCAAGCTTGGGCACAAGCTGCAGGTCGAGCGCGTGACGTTTCCCATCGTTATGCGCATCATCGAGATGGGCGACGTCGTGTTCGTCACCTTCCCGGGGGAGCTCGGGAGCACCCTTGGCATGCGCATTAAGGCGATGTTCCCTGCCAAGACGTGCATCGTCGTTGGATATGCAAACGACGCGCAGGGTTATTTCGTCCCAGAGAGCGATTGGGGCCTTGGTTACGAGTCGTTCGTTACGCAGCTGCCTCCCGGTGGCATAGAAAAAGTACTCGATGCATTTGAGGAGCAGCTATGAGACATGTGATTATCGCTTCGCACCACCGCTTCGCGGACGGGCTCAAGGACACGCTGGAGTTCATCGGGGGCGTCCAGAACATGCGCGCAGTGTGCGCCTATGTGGACGACACGCCGCTCGAGGACCATGTCGCCGAGGCCTTTGCCGAGGTGGGTCCGGAAGACGAGGTGCTCGTTCTGTCGGACATTCTCCAGGGCAGCGTGAACCAGGCTTTTGTGCCGTATCTGGGCGAGCATGTCTTTGTGGTCTCGGGTGTGAACGTTGCTTGCTGCCTGGAGCTTGCGCTCAGCGCCGATGAGCTCACGACCGCCTTCATTGAGGAGGCGATTGCACAGGCGCGTCAGGCAATGGTGCTCGTGAACACCTACGCGACCGACTCCGACGACGAGGACGAGTAGGGGGTGTAGCCCGGTCCTGGACGAGCCACAGGGCTCGACCCCTGCATTGCGGGGCAAGCCGAATAACGTATTGAGCGCGGCGCCGCTGCGGCCTTTGGCTGCTCGGCGCCGCGCTCGCGGTAATGGCCAATGTCGGCGCGCAACTGCCGTCCCGCTGCTGATTAGCACATCGGCTAGACTGTGCTAGGAGAGGTGGAGCCTAGGGCGGGGGAGGCATCGATGACGGTCCCGGAGACGCGCAGGGATATATATTCTTATCTCGATTTCCAAACAAGGGAGTTCGACCCCGCGCGACTCGAGCGGTTTACCACCCAAGACATCGCCTCCGCCGTGACCGTCTCCCGCAACCTCGCGAGCCAGTACCTCAACGACCTCGTGCGCGAGGGATTGGTCGTGAAGGTCGGGACGAGGCCGTTGTACTACCTGCACCGCCATAATATCGAGCGCTATCTGCAAACGCGAATCGATCAGCCGTCGTATCAGGGCATCGATGAGCTGCTCGCGCTTCGTGGGCCTTCCGTGGCTCGCAACTTCGAGCGGGCTGTGGGGCACGACCTGAGCCTCACGAGCACGATCGAGAGAATGCGCGTGGCTATGGGTTACTCTCCGTGCGGCCTGCCCGTCCTCATCATGGGGGCTTCGGGCACCGGCAAGACGTACCTGGTCAAGCTCATGCTCGAGTACGGCAAAGACGTCGGGCTTCTTGGCCCCGACGCGACGATGACCGCGGTTGATTGCGCCCGCTACATGCTGAGCCCTGAGCGCATAGTGGACGACTATCTCGGATCGAATGGCGAGCCGGGACTTATTGAGAAGGGCAAGGGTGGGCTTCTTCTTTTTAAGAACATCGATGCGTTGCCCGTCCCCCAGCAGGAGTACCTGTTTTCCGAGGCGCTCTTCGCGGCTCGCGCCGAGCAGGGAAGCCCGGAGCGCGGGTTGAGGTTCGTGTTCTCGAGTTCCCTTCCGCCGGACTCGCCGCGCGCCGGAGAGCTGCGCCATCGCCTGCCCGTTGTTGTGCGCATCCCCTCGCTGAAGGGGCGGACCCCCGAGGAGCGCACGCAGATAACCCTTCGCTTCCTCAAGGACGAGGGGAGGCGTATGGGCGTCGACGTGTTCGTGAGCAAAGGCGCCTTCTCGTGCCTCGTCAACGCGACGTATGAAGATAACATCAGCGAGCTGCGCCGCAGCATCACGAACGCTTGCGCCGAGGCGTATTTGTTTAGCAAGGACGAGGGACGAATCGTCGTGCGCACCTACTGCCTGCCGGCGTCTGTCCTCGCCGGTGCGGACTTGCGTGAAGTCGACGCCGACGGCTCGCTCGTGGATACCACACGCTGTTCGGAGCTCTATTCGCGAAAGGACCTTCAAGGCTTCGTCGACCCGATAGTCGAACGTTACGAAGCCTTTGTGGCTCAAGAGGGGCTTGATGGAAAGAAGGGCGATGTCCGCCGGGCACTTCGGCAGGAGCTTGCGAGCGATCTGGAGGCGCTCGAGAACCACTTCGTGCGCGGCAACGTCGCGCGCGGCGAGAAGCTCGAGGCGTTCGGGGGTCTTCTGGAAAGTGGGGTAGAGGGCGTGAACAAGGAGCTCGGCCTTGCCCTTTCCCCCGCAACGGCGCGTCTTATCGCGCGGCTTTCCTATATGCAGATCATGCCGGAGGATGGCTTACGCCGTTGGAAGGTCCAGAAGCGCTGCGCTCTCGCCGGGATGCTGGCACTTCTTTGCGGCGACGACCCCGCTATGGCAAAGCTTGCGGACAGGCTCGTCGAGCTTAGCTTCCGCGTTCTTGGCATAGAGCTCGACTGCCTGGGCAGGCTGCTCGTCTTTCTTCACGTCTCGCTGCTCGAGAGCGGGGCTGCGCGCTGATAGCCTGGACCGCTGGTTTGAACACGAGCGGCGCCGCCTGTCCGGTGGCGCCGCTCTTTGTGTCGGAGCCCTCCTCGACACGTTTTACGCCACGGCCTCTTGAAGTGTCGACATGCTTTGCCGGATGTCGGCATCGGGGCCTTGCGGCGGCGAATCCCAGCTTGAAGTGGCGAAGTCTCCTGCACGGGACGGTTCCCAGCCTGCTGCCGAAGTATCTTCTGGGCAAGCGCAGGGGAGAGTGGCTGTGCAAACCGGAAGGCTCGCCTCGCCGTTTTTTTGCAGGCAAGAGCGTCGCTGTATGTTCTCTTCGGCTCCCCGGAGTATTGGGCATGTGGTTTTAGCCGCGCGGGCGTTCGCCGCTACGGCAAAGACGAAGGAGGTCTCGCAATGACCCATGACGAACAGGTCCGTCTCATGACGGACAAGGTCGCCAAGTTCGTGGAGTATACCGCCAAGGTGCTCCCGGATGATGTTCGCAAAAAGATTTCCGAGCTGCAGGAGGCGGAGAAGAAGCCCCTCGCCTGTGCCATCTATCAGACGATGCAGAAGAACCAGGACCTTGCCCGCGAGCTGTGGCGCCCGAGCTGCCAGGACACCGGCGTTCTCCAGTATTGGGTCAAGTGTGGAACGGGCTTCCCTCTCATCGACGACCTTGAGGCGCTCCTTAAGGAGGCGACGGTCCAGGCTACGTTTGCTGCCCCGCTGCGCCACAACTCGGTCGAGACCTTCGACGAGGTAAACACTCGCAAGAACGTTGGCAAGGGAACTCCTACGGTGTTTTGGGAGATTGAGCCCGGTTGGGATGGGTGTGAGGTTTACACCTACATGGCGGGCGGCGGGTGCAGCCTGCCTGGTCGAGCCGCGGTGCTTATGCCCGGTGCCGGCTACGAGGGCGTAACCAAGTTCGTCCTCGACCAGATGACGAGCTATGGCATCAATGCCTGCCCGCCGCTGCTCGTGGGCGTGGGCGTGGCGACGAGCGTCGAGACCGCGGCCCTTCTTTCCAAGAAGGCGCTCATGCGTCCCATCGGCTCTAGCAACCCCAACGAGCGCGCAGCAAAGATGGAGCGCCTGCTCGAGGAGGGCATCAACTCGATTGGGCTGGGGCCGCAGGGCATGGGCGGTGCGGCGTCGGTTTTGGGTGTCAACATCGAGAACACCGCCAGGCACCCGTCCACCATCGGCGTTGCCGTGAATGTTGGCTGCTGGAGCCACCGCCGTGGCCACGTGGTCTTCGACGCAAACCTGAACGCGACTGTGACGACCCACTCGGGGGTGGAGCTCTAATGCTTGAGATTCGTGGCGACAAGAAGGTCCTTATTACTCCGGTTAGCGCTGAAGACCTCGAGGGAATCAACGCGGGCGATGTGGTCTGGCTCGATGGCGATCTTGTGACCTGCCGAGACGTTGCTCACCGCCGCCTTGTCGAGTATGGGCGCGAGCTGCCCTACGATGTCCGCGACAAGGCGATCCTGCACGCGGGCCCCATCACGCGTCCTATCGAGAACGCGGTGGAGGGGGAGCCGGACTACGAAATGGTTTCCGTGGGTCCGACCACCTCTATGCGTATGGAGAAGTTCGAGTACGAGTTCGTCGAGCACACGGGCGTGCGCGTGATCGTGGGCAAGGGCGGCATGGGTCCCAACACCGAGCGCGCGTGCAAGGAGTTCGGCGCCATCCACTGCGTGTTCCCCGCAGGCTGTGCCGTCGTGGCCGCGACCGAGGTTGAGCGCATCGCCGAGCACCACTGGGACGAGCTCGGCATGCCCGAGACCCTGTGGTGCTGCAAGGTCAAGGAATTCGGCCCGCTCATCGTGAGCATCGACAGCAACGGCCGCAACCTCTTTGAGGAGAACAAGGTCGAGTTCAATCGCCGCAAAGACGAGGCGATCGAGCGCATCAGCTCGCAGGTCGGCTTTATCGAGTAGGCGAACGGCTGAATAATCTGCGCGTACCGTGAGGCTAGCGCGCAGCTCGCGGCGCGTCGGGGACTCCCGGCGCGCCGTTATTTGTGTCGTGTATCCCTGGTATCCATCCCTATATTTCGCGCGTTAAAAAACCTAATGTGAAGAGACTTAGATTATGTATAGAATCAAGACGCACAGGGGATAAACTCGAACGTACAAAGAGTGTATTAAGGCGCGCGGGTCCACGGACGCCGCGGGCATTGAAGAAAGGATCGCATCATGGGCAAGATCTTGGGCATCGACCTCGGCACCACCAACTCCGCCATGGCCGTTCTCGAGGGCGGTCAGCCTACCATCATCGTCAACGCCGAGGGTGAGCGCACCACCCCGTCCGTCGTCGGCTTCCGTGCCGACGGCGATCGCATCGTCGGCAAGGCGGCAAAGAACCAGGCCGTCACCAACCCGACCAACACCGTCTTCTCCATCAAGCGCTTCATGGGCCGTCGCTACGACGAGTGCACCTCTGAGCTGAAGACCGTCCCGTACAACGTCAAGAGCGGCACCGGCAACCGCGCCGTCGTCGAGATCGAGGGCGAGGACTTCACCCCGGAGCAGATCTCCGCGATGATTCTCTCCAAGATGAAGGCCGACGCCGAGAAGTACCTCGGCGAGTCCGTCACCGACGCCGTCATCACCGTCCCGGCCTACTTCAACGACGCCCAGCGCCAGGCCACCAAGGACGCAGGCAAGATCGCCGGCCTCAACGTCCAGCGTATCGTCAACGAGCCGACCGCCGCGGCCCTCGCCTACGGCCTCGACAAGAAGGACATCGACCAGAAGGTCCTCGTTTTTGACCTCGGCGGCGGCACCTTCGACGTCTCGCTGCTTGACCTCGCCGATGGTGTGGTCGAGGTTCTTGCCACCAACGGCGACAACCACCTGGGCGGCGACGACTGGGACCAGCGCGTCATCGACTGGATGG
>OLRJ01002326.1_pt1 | contig 14333 bp, 19 predicted proteins | sample 1672741 | NCBI WGS metagenome assembly OLRJ01 (sample SAMEA3136719, study PRJEB25190) | human gut metagenome | biome: human gut; feature: human-associated habitat; material: faeces | place: Austria | collected 2013
TAACACCAGCTTGGTCGAGTATGAAAGAACCACAAAAAGGGTCCCGACAATGAAGCCTATTGACAAGTAAAAGTCGAAAAAACCCAGTGTTTATGCGGGTTTCGGGACTTTCTAAACCGAATAAATTTACCTCTTTACACCAAATTTACACCAATCGGTGCTAAAAACGGTGCAGAGACTAAAAAATCGCATAATTTTAAGTTTCACACAGCTCCTGAGAAGTTACTGCTTCTCAGGAGCTTCTTTCATTTCTCATAGTTTTCGGACTACATCGCAAACTACACCAATCCTGTTTTTCTCAATATAATGAGGATAATCACAGAGGAAGGGGTGGTTATACTATGAGCAACAGTTTAGCAAGCGTTCACCCGGAGCTAATTCCTGAATGGTCAGAGAGGAATTTACCGCTGACGCCTGATAAGATAACCTTCGGTTCAAATAAAAGAGTGTGGTGGAAAGGCGCTTGCGGACACGAATGGGAAACGAGCGTTAAAGCTCGTTCAAAGGGCGAGAAATGCCCGATATGCTCAGGAGCGAGAGTAATAGAGGGTATCAATGATTTAGCCACATTGAAGCCCCTGTTGGCTCAGGAGTGGTCTGAAAAGAACAAATTAAAGCCTACCGAGGTATCTGTCGCTTCTCATAAGAAGATTATTTGGAAATGCAAACACGGACACGAATGGGAAGCAAGCGTTAAAAGCAGAACGATAAACGGTACAGGCTGTCCATACTGCTCACACAATAAAGTCCTTGCCGGATTCAATGACCTTGCTTCACAGTATCCCGATATTGCTGCTGAATGGTCTGACAGAAATCTTCCGTTGCTGCCTACAATGGTAACAGCCTTTGCAAACAGTAAGGCTTGGTGGAAATGCAGAGATTGCGGAAACGAGTGGTACACTCTTATTTCAACCCGTGCCGGTGGGAGTAGATGTCCGTATTGTAGTGGATTCAAAGAATGTTGTGTAATGGCTTCGCCCTGTCTGGAAAGGAGAGCAAAATGGCAAAAAGCAATAAGGCGGATATGAGTTGTGCAAGGGTAAAAAAGTACACCGCTTCTGATGTGAGTAAGGCAGAAAGACACAACGAACGCAAGAATGAAACCTATGAAAATATGAATGTGATTGTGGAACGAATACCCTTTAATGTGCATTTCAAAAAGCCGACAGCCCCGACCTATATGGAACAGTTAAAGCAGATGGAAACAGACGGTCAGGTGTCGCTTCGTGGGTTAAGGAAAGACGCAACGCTGTTTAATGAGATTGTGATTGATGTGAACACGATGTACTTCGAGCGTAACGGCGGTTATGAATACGCAAAGCAGTTTTATGAAGAAGCCTATCATTTTATTGAAGAAAAATTCGGTGCGGACAATGTTATATTCGTACCATCGGGGATTTAGCGAATACCGACCCTGAGTTCTTACGCAGAAGATTAGGAAAGAACGGAGTAGTTTTATGGAACTATGCCAATGGTAACGACCTTTCCCTTGTTGCCAAGAAAGACTTCGTTTCTCCTATAAAAAGCGTAGGACACGGTATAACAACGGTAGCAGACTTAGAGAAACCGGAGCAGGTGTGGCCCGTGTTTCTCGAGTTAACCCAAGACATCGGACACAAGCTCCGTGTTCACGGACTGAGTGCAGAAGGTGTCGCAATACATATTAGAGACAACACACTCAATACAAGGCAATGGCAGACGAAGATTGCACTTCCTACACAGTCTCCGATGATTATTGCAAAGACCGCTTTTCAGTTGTTTGAAAAAAGATATGGGTGGAATAACCCTATCCGTTCTGTGACGGTACAAGCCATAAATCTTGTTCCACAAGACACGCCCCGTCAAATAGATATGTTTATGGACGCCGCCAAGCAGGACAAATTGGAGCGAATGGAAAAGTGTGTTGAAGAAATCAGACGGCGTTTCGGAAAGGACAGCATAAGGAATGGGGTTCTGTGTCAGAACCTGCGGCTACCACCGAAAAAAGCTGAAATCACTATGCCGACAGGTATGGTCGGTTAAGGAGGGCTTAATGTGATTGACGAAAAAGAGGTTACGGCTTATGTTACGATACCCGACTGCTTTTTGCAGGGGTGCAGCGAAGATATTGTTATCTTCCGTGCGGACGGCGGAAACCATTTTACCGACTACGGTATATATGAGGGAATGTTCCTGTTCTTTGACCGGAAAAAACGCTTTAAGAAAGGAAGGCTTTCCTGTTACATCAATACTGCCGGAGATGACCGACCTAAGTACAGGGTGTCGGATAAGAACATCGACGGATACAAGCACTTGGGAAGATTGGTTTTGACTTTGAGAAATTACGAGGTATAGAAATGGAATCCGATAGAAGAAAAGTTTATGTTGAAGTAAATGTAACACACAGACCTGATGGGACGGCTCGTCCGAATTTCATCAAGTTTGAGAATGATGAAAAATATGAGATAGACCGTGTAATTCAGAAATGCCGTGCGGCTTCCACCAAAGTCGGAGGAACCGGTATCCGCTACACGGTACAGATTTGCGGCAAGCCCACATTTCTGTTCGACGAAGAAAACGGAAAGTGGTTTGTAGAAGCAAAATCCTAATGGTAGGAGGTTTTGTAACTTGAAACATTTATCGAGATTTGACATCGAAGCGATTGCCGACAAGTATGTTCAGGCATATATGGCACTTCCTGATGTCCGTAACACACAAATATACAGAATTGACCCGGAGCTTCTCTTGGAGAAGGTTCTCGGATTGAATGTCGAATACCAGCACCTATCCTATGACGGTAGTATTCTCGGAATGACCTCATTTACGGAAATGGGTGTTCAGGTATTTGAAGATGATGATAACGAAGCCTTTTTCTTTTTGGACGGGAAAACCGTTCTTGTGGAAAAGGACTTGAACTTTGACAGCAAGCTGAAAGGCAGAAAGAACTTTACCTTAATGCACGAGGGCAGCCATCAGATATTCAAGATGTTGTTCCCGCATGATTACGGTGTAACACAGAAATCTGCCGGAGTACATTATTGCAAGGCAAATTCCGAGAGGAATAAGCCAATATCCGATTGGGAGGAATGGCAGGCAAACACGCTTGGAGCTGCTATTCTTCTTCCTGAAAACCTCATAAAACAAGGAATGTATCTGTTCAGTCTCGGCGAAAAGATTGAATGCCTGAACAAGATATACTATCCGAGCGTATATAAAAGGTTTGACGCACTTGCCGATTTTTTAGGGTGTTCCAAAAAAGCACTTGCCATACGAATGAAACAGCTCGGACTACTGAAAAAGGAGTATCTTGATAATCCTTTTGATTTGGTTACGGTTTATCCGGAGGTGAGCGAGCTATGAAATCGTTGGAACAAAAGATAATCGTAAGGTGCAAAAACTGTGGCTGGCGTATTTTCGACAAGGTAACAATGACAACAGGTGTTATTGAACTGAAATGTCCGAACTGCCACAGAGTAGTAGAGGTTGACCTGTCCCTACGCAAGGGAACGGTCAAGTACAGATTAACAAGAAGTAATAACAGAGCGAACAATTAAATATCGGGCAGATGTACCGAGCCACGAGTCCTTGAGCGAAAGCTCCTGAGTCATCAAATTGCCGGACGCTGAGAATTAAGGGATAGAAATATCCTAATGTTCTTGGTGTCCGGCTTTTTTGTCGCTCCCGAAAGGAGCAAGACCGTGACATATAAGTGGCTGGCATATATCGCCAAGTATCCGTAATCTCCGAATTTTTGATTTCAACCAAATTCAAAAATTCAAATTTAAGGAGATTACGACAATGACAAAACTTACATTAGAACAACAGGAATTATTATTTGCGAACGACTGCAAACTCATCAATCTGCGGTATGAATACCACGGTTACACCGGCACGGAGAAATGGGCGATTGTAACAGAACTGGCGGAAGAAGAATTGTGGGTTAAATACCCTGATGTTATCCGCCGGTACACCCCGTTCATTCTGCTTTCTATGGCTCAGGGCGAAGTGATTGACGAGTCATACAGAAACAATGATAAGTACGAAAAGCGAGCAAAAAGAACAATCGATGTGTACGGCTATGAAGATGACATCTCTGAACAGTTCCACCGGGAACTGATTACTCCGTTTGTTGACCCGTTTGAGCAGGCGGAGGAAGAACGGATTGAGGAAGAAAAGGAACAGCTTCGACAGTTAGAAATTGCAAAAGTCAGAAAGGTATTGGAAATGCTGAAACCCGTTCAGAGAGAAAGAATGATTAAAGCGATTTTGTTAGGTATGAGTTCAAGAAAAATCGCAAAGGAAGAAGGCGTATATTACAGCGTTGTAGATAAGTCGATTGCCGCCGCAAGAAAAAATTTCAAGAAATTTTATGAAAACCTCTGATTTTGGGTGTGCATTTTGACCCCCTTTGTCCAAATGAGTGAAGGGGTTATTTCAATTCCGGATACGAAATGCACTTTCAAGACTAAATGAACAGAGAGGTTATACATATATGCAGAGAAAAGAAATTCAGCGTGGAGATTTATTCTACTACGATTTTGGAAAAAGGGAGGGGTCTGTCCAGTCGGGAGAGAGACCTGTAATGGTAATTCAGGCGGACAACTTTAATGCAAACGCTCCGACAATTATTGTTGCGGCTGTTACAGCTGTGATGAAAAAGAAGTATCTTCCTTCACACATCATTTTGGGTGAGGACTTCGGTCTGAAGAAGCCGTCAATGGTTCTTCTTGAACAGATACAGACCGTCAATAAGGATGAACTGACAGACTACATTGGTTCGGTAAACGATGAAAGGCTTTGGAAGCAAATTAACGCAGCTCTTAAAAAGACTTTCGGTTTATGGATTTACAACACAGACAGAAACGGAGATGTTCGTTGCTTATGCCCCAAGTGTCTGAGCGACTATATCCACGACCCAAACTATGTTGTCAGGCGTCTTGACCCGTTTGCGAAAAGCAAAGACCACTGCGATAAGTGCAATAACAGCGGTTGGGATTACATCGTTTATGACAAACGCACCTCGGTCAAAGGAAAGGGGTGCAGGAATGTCAAATAGCAGTGAAAAAAAGAAGCGTTACAACATTCCTCTTTGGTGTAAACCAAACCTGTCTATTGAGGAGGCGGCAGCTTATTCCGGTATTGGAATGGGAAAGCTTTATGAAATGACGGAAAGTCAGGATTGTCCTTTTGTTCTTTGGATTGGTAGCAGAAGAATGATTAAAAGGAAAGTCTTTGACGAGTTTATCGAAAGGCAATACTCGATTTAAGGAAAAAGTCAAGTCTGCGATGAGCCGATTCGCATAATTGGCTTACCGCAGACTTTTGAGTATGCTGTAATCACCAAAGGCAAGGAGGTTACAGCGTATGTCTGACAAACAACTTAAATCCAATATGTCGAGTGTCCCAATTTGGAAGAAGATGAACCTTACGGTTGAAGAAGCTTCGGAATATTCGGGCATTGGCACATCAAAGATAAAAGAACTATCGAATTGCGAAGATTGTCCTTTCGTTCTTTGGAACGGGGCAAAGCGATTGATTAAAAGGAAACAATTTGAGGAATACCTGTCATCGCAGTATTCCCTCTGATGGAGGTGGTGTTATGGGAAATAAGCAGACTGAATTGAATAATTCAGGTAATCAGGTGGAAACCGTGCCGGTTTGGGTAAAGCCTTACCTTACGATTGATGAAGCGACCGCTTACACAGGCATAGGCAGAGACAAACTCTATGAGATGACAAGCCGAGAAAAATGTCCGTTTGTTCTGTGGGTAGGAAACAGACGAATGATTAAGAGACGAGTTTTTGATGAGTACATTGAGAAAATGTACTCAATATAGGAAGGAGGGCTTATGGACAACGATGTTTTAGCTTACAGAGTCTTACTCGAAAAGCGAAAAGAAAATGCTCCCTTTTGGGAGAAGAAGGTTTTAACGGTTGAGGAAGCAGCCGAGTACACCGGTATCGGCAGGACAAAAATCAGGCAAATCATAATGAGGGGCGATTGTCCCTTTGCTGTCACTAACGGTGTTCAGGTCTGTGTAATCCGAGACAAATTTATTGATTATCTTGATAAGCAATTTAGTATTTAAGGGAGGAAAAAGTTATGCCAAGAACAAAAAGAAAAGACAAATCAAGAGTAGTGCTTCGTACAGGCGAATCACAGAGAGCCGATGGTACATACCATTTCAGTTGGACGGACGCCAACCACAAAAGGCGTTATGTGTATGCCAAGACACTTGATGAACTGCGATACAAAGAGGAACAAATCGCAAAAGACAAGAGCGATGGCATTAAGGCAGAAGCTCGATACACAACGGTCAATGACATTTATGAGCTTTGGAAGGATTTGAAGCGAGGTCTGAAAAACAACACCTTTGAAAACTATAAGTATATGTATGAGACCTTTGTCCGTCATCAGATAGGTTCAAAGACTGTATCTTCTCTGAGAAAAACAGATATAAAGAGGTTCTATAATTACCTTGCAGACGAACGCCATCTGAAGCCGGCGACCATTGATAATATTCATACGGTTCTCCATCAGATTTTGGATATGGCGGTCGATGATGACTACATCAGGAATAACCCGTCAAACAATGTGCTCAAAGAGTTGAAACAGTCCCATTGTTTTCAGACCGAGAAGCGTAGAGCCTTAACAAAGCCGGAGCAAGAGTTGTTTCTTGACTATTTGAAAAACTCTCCGACATCAAAGTATTGGTATCCGGTGTTTGCGGTTATGATTGGTACGGGACTTCGTGTTGGAGAGGTTACAGGGTTAAGATGGTGCGATATTGATTTGGAAGAAGGTATCATTGATGTGAACCACACGCTGGTTTACTATGACCATCGTACCGAGGGCAGTAAGCGTGGCTGTTACTTCAATGTTAATACGACCAAAACCCCGGCAGGAAGAAGAAAAGTGCCTATGCTCGGTTTCGTCAAAGAAGCATTTTTAATGGAAAAAGAAAGACAGGAATTACTTGACCTTCATTGTGAAGCGACTGTTGACGGATACACCGATTTTATCTTCATCAACCGTTTCGGACAGCCGCAACATCAGGCAACCCTCAACAAAGCAATTCGCCGTATTATTCGTGACTGTAACGATGAGCAGTTGTTGAAAGATGAAAATGCAGAAGTATTGCTCCCGCATTTTAGCTGCCATTCTTTAAGGCATACTTTCACAACAAGAATGTGCGAAGCAGGGGTAAATGTTAAGGTCATTCAGGACACGCTCGGTCATAAGGATATTTCAACTACGCTCAACATCTATACCGATGTAACAAAGGAGCTGAGGAAGTCCGAATTTGAAGGTCTTGACTCCTACTTCAAAAATGAGTATAATAAAGTGTCGGTTTGACAGATTAAATTGATACGGACTTCATAGTTGGTGGATAAAAGCATTTACATCATTTACATCAATTCTTACACAAAGCCCCCACGAAACTAATCGAAAATAAAGTAAAGTAGGATTTTGAAAAAATCTGATTTGCGACTTATTTTGAACTATGTTGGGTTATAGCAAGAATTGAAACGATGTCCTAAATCGTCCCGACAATGAAGTCTCAGGGCGCTGCTAAGAACGAAGCAAACAACGTTGCGCAGGCTAAAACGGTTTCAGAAAAGCCAGTTGAGAAGATTGATTTTTCAAAGGTAGAAATCGAACCATTGTTCAAAGATGAGGTAGATTTTGAGACTTTCAGCAAGTCCGATTTCCGTGCAGTAAAGGTAAAAGAGTGTGTCGCAGTGCCGAAGTCAAAGAAACTTTTACAGTTTACTCTGGATGATGGAACAGGCGTAGAACGTACCATTTTAAGCGGTATTCACGCATTCTACGAACCAGAAGAACTGGTAGGTAAGACACTTATAGCTATCACAAATCTGCCACCTAGAGCAATGATGGGAATTGAATCTTGTGGAATGTTACTTAGTGCAATCCATGAAGAAGAGGGCGAAGAAAAACTTCATCTTCTGATGGTAGATGACCATATTCCGGCTGGTGCAAAATTATATTAATATCAGGACACTTCGCTTTTAGTGAAATACTAAAGGCGGAGTGTTATTTATATTATAGGAAATTACTCTGTAATGTTCCTATAACATAAATAACACTCCGGGCAGGATCGCACTGCGATGGAGAGTAATGATACTGCTACAGGTATGCCATATATGGCATATATAAGGCACAAAAAGGAATATGTCAATATCCCCCCGCAGGGCTTACTGATGTCAGAATTGTCTGATATCATAAAAGCCAGTTACCAATAAAGAAAAAGCGAGGGAACATGAAATGAAAAAGGGTTTATTGACAATGGCCGGAGTGCTTCTGACTGTATCACTGGTCAGTGCCGGAACAACAGTGCCTGTACTGGCAGAGGAAGAAACAACACTGGTATACGGAAGCGGAGATTATACCAGGATCAATCCTGCTATGGATGAACATGGAGAGATCAATATTCTGATCTTCAACGGTTTAACTGCACATGACGGAGATAATCAGGTAGTTCCGGGACTGGCAGAGAGCTGGGATTTTGATGATGAAACCAATACTTATACATTCCATATGGCAGAAGATGCCAAGTGGCAGGACGGCGAACCTGTGACAGCAGAGGATGTTAAATTTACTATTGAAGCGATCATGGATCCGGAAAATGGTTCTGAGAATGCACCCAACTACGAGGACGTAGAGGAAATCAATGTTATTGATGATCATACGGTTGCGTTCAAGCTTGAGGACAAAAACGTTGCATTCCTTGACTATATGACAATGGCAGTTCTTCCTAAGCATCTGCTTGAGGGAGAAGATATGCAGACCTCTGATTTCTTCCGTAATCCGGTAGGAACAGGTCCATACAAGATCGAATCCTGGGATGAGGGACAGGCGATCACACTGGTTAAGAATGAAGATTATTTCAAGGGTGAGCCTTCCATCGATAAAATTGTATTCAAGATCGTACCGGATGACAATGCGAAAGCACTTCAGTTAAAATCCGGAGAACTTGATCTGGCATTATTAACACCAAAGGATGCAGCTGCTTTTGCAGATGATGAGGCATATACATGCTACGATATGAAGACTTCTGACTATCGTGGAATCATGTTTAACTTTGGAAATGAATACTGGCAGAAAAACCGTGATCTGATCCCGGCAGTATGCTATGGGCTTGACCGTCAGGCGATCATCGACGCAGTTATCCTTGGACAGGGAATGCCGGCTTATGGACCTCTTCAGAGAAATATCTACAATTATGAAGATGTAGAGCATTATGATTACAATCCTGAAAAAGCAAAAGAAATTCTGGAAGCTGCAGGATGCGAGATGGGTGATGACGGATTCTATTATCGTGACGGCGAAAAAGTGGGATTTGTAATCAGCGTAAGTGCAGGAGATCAGGTACGTATTGATATGGCTCAGATCGCAGCACAGGAACTGAAAGAGATCGGCATGGATGTATCAGTAGAGATCCCTGCACAGACAGACTGGGCAGGACAGATGGCATTCCTGATCGGATGGGGAAGCCCATTTGACGCTGACGACCATACATACAAAGTATTCGGAACAGATAAGGGAGCAAACTACTCCGGCTATTCTAATGCAGACGTTGACAAGTATCTGACAGAAGCAAGACAGTCAGCTGATCCGGAAGTTCGTGCAGAAGCCTATGCTAATTTCCAGAAAGCTCTGGCAGAGGATCCGGCTTATGCAATGATCTGCTATATTGATGCCAACTATGTTGCTGACAGCAATATTAAAGGAATTGATTCTGATACAATTATGGGACATCATGGAGTTGGAATCTTCTGGAATGTAGCAGACTGGACTATTGAATAATAAAATGATATCAGGGTCAAAAGGTCAAAAAGTCATTCATGCTTGCGCCATAAGACCTTTGACTCTAACATCATAAAAAAGATAAAGGTTGTGACGGGGGCACTAAAGGTGCCCCCTTTTTACACGAGCGGAAAAAGGATTAAAAATGGAACATTTATTAGAGGTTAAAAATCTTTCAGTCAGCATTGACGGTCCTGCCGGAGAAGTCCAGGCAGTAAGAGATGTGTCTTTTTCATTAAAAAAGGGAGAGGTGCTGGCTATAGTTGGAGAATCCGGATGCGGGAAGAGTGTGCTTTGCAAAAGTATCATGAAGCTTTTGCCTCCAAGTGCAAAGATTAAAGAGGGCAGCATCTGTGTGAACGGACAGGATATCACCTGTTACAGGGAAAAGGAGATGCAGAAACTGCGTGGAAGAGTTTTTTCTATGATCTTTCAGGATCCTATGACATCCCTGAATCCAACTATTAAAATTGGAAAACAGATTGGGGAAGCAGTGGTGATCCACAATAAGAACTACACGAAGGAACAGGTAAATAAGAAGGTTCTGGAGCTTATGGAACTGGTAGGTATCTCCCATCCAAAGGAACGATATCATCAGTATCCCTGGCAGTTCTCCGGAGGAATGCGTCAGAGATGTGTTATGGCCATTGCTCTGGCAGCAGATCCGGATATTTTATTTGCAGATGAACCAACTACTGCACTGGATGTGACTATACAGGCACAGATCCTGGATCTTCTGCGGGAAATACAGATGAAGCTTGGAACAGCTACCATACTGGTATCCCATGATCTGGGAGTGGTTGCACGTGTGGCAGACAGGGTGGCAGTCATGTATGCAGGCAAGATCGTAGAGATCGGTACAGCAGAGGAAGTGTATTATGATCCCAGACATCCATACACATGGGGACTGATGAGATCACTGCCTGCATTTGCAAATGGAAAAGAAAGCCTGTACACCATCCCCGGCATGCCTCCTACTTTGATAGATCCGCCGAAAGGTGATGCTTTTGCATGTAGAAACGAATATGCCCTGAATATTGATTATGAAGAAATGCCGCCTATGTTTAAGATAACAGATACTCATTATGCGGCAACCTGGCTGCTGGATCCAAGAGCACCGCAGATCAAATCACCTGTGGGAGGAATCGTCCATGAGTAAAGAAATTTTATTGGATGTCAGGCATCTGACTCAGCAGTTTCATCTGACAAAAAAGATCAAGGTAAAGGCTGTAGATGATGTCTCATTTCAGATCCATAAAGGTGAGATCTTTGGTCTGGTAGGGGAATCCGGTTCAGGAAAGTCCACAGTTGCCAGATGTCTGATGAATATATATCAGCCGGCTCAGGGAGAAATCTGGTATAAAGATGTAAATATCTGCGACAAAAAGGAATTCAAAAAGCATAAAAAAATGCTGCAGACCCGCCGCCAGATGATATTTCAGGATTCCGCATCCAGTCTGAACCAGAAAATGAAGGTGTCAGATATTATTACGGAACCAATGAGAATCCAGCATATCACACCTCCGAGAGGAAGCTTTGTGAAGGAAGCTGCTTTTCAGATGGAATATGTAGGACTTGAGAACAGTTTCCTGGACCGTTATCCATCTGAATTATCAGGGGGACAGAGACAGCGAGTGGCCATAGCCAGATCTCTGTGTATGGAACCGGAATTTCTGGTGGCTGATGAACCGATAGCTTCCCTGGATGTGTCCATACAGGCCCAGATCGTCAATCTGTTCCGTCATCTGCAGGAGGAGCATGGATTTACATTTCTGTTTATAGCCCATGACCTGGCTATGGTTGAGTATCTCTGTGACCGTGTGGGAGTTATGTATCATGGAAAACTGGTAGAACTGGCGCCATCAGAAGAATTGTATTCCAATCCGGTGCATCCTTATACAAAAACATTGCTGTCTGCAATTCCTGTTCCTGACCCGATCAGGGAGAGAAAAAGAGTTCTGCAGTACTATGATGGCGAAGGAATGGAAAACAGCGTGTGGACAGAAGTGTCACCCGGACATTTTGCAATGCTTCCGGCTGAAGGAAAGGGGTGCAGTATATAATGAGACAAAAAAAGTTAGTCTACTATGGTAAAAAATGCCTGATATTCCTGATCTCAGTATTTATATTGTCTGTAGCTGTATTTTATGTAGCCCGTCTTGCACCGGGAGATCCGCTGATCTCCTATTATGGTGACCGTACAGAGAAGATGAGTCCGGAAGAACGTGAATGGGCTATGGGAAAACTGGGATTGAACGAACCGATTTCTGTGCAGTATGTGAAGTGGGTAAAAAATGCCTTTCATGGAGAATTTGGAATTTCATTTAAATATAAACAGGATGTGGTAGAAGTGATCGGCGGCCGTATTGGCAATACACTTGTACTTGGAGGAATCGGATTTATCATTATGTTTGCCGGAGCCTTGCTCCTGGGAATCCTGTGTGCCTGGTACGAAAACCGGCTGGCAGACCGGATCCTGTGTAAGCTGGGAACCATATCCAGTTGTATTCCTGAGTTCTGGATGGCTCTGGTCCTGATCCTTGTTTTTTCCGTAAATCTTAAGATCCTGCCAAGCAGTGGAGCTTACAGTACAGGAAATGCAGGAGATATCGGTGACAGAGTGCTGCATCTGATCATGCCTCTGACCATCGTGGTCATGGAGCATTTATGGTATTATGCTTACATGATCCGAAATAAGATCCTTGAAGAGGTTCGCGCAGATTATGTACTTTTGGCAAAGGCAAAAGGCCTGGATAAGAAAAAGCTTATGTTCAGACATTGTGTCCGAAATGTAATGCCTGCTTATCTAAGTATTATGGCCATTGCAGTTCCTCATGTACTTGGAGGAACCTATGTGGTAGAAAGTGTATTCTCTTATCCCGGAATCGGAGCTCTGTCCTATGAGAGTGCCAGATATCATGATTACAATCTGCTGATGCTGCTTTGTATGATGTCAGGAATCCTGGTTATTTTCTGTAATATCGTCAGTCAGACTATTAATGAACAGATAGATCCCCGTATGAAGGATGAAGTAATAACCGAGAAATCGGAGGTAGTAGAAGGATGACCAATCATTTATTTGAACTGGCAGGAAACAGAAAGACAGAAACCGTAATTCCCAAATCAAAGAAAAAGTGGTATCAGGGAAAACCCGTTGTTTCAGCAGCAATCCTGATTCTTATCGTACTGGGCTGCCTGTGTGCGGAACTGATCATGACAAAGGATCCTGCTTATATGGATCTGTTAAACTATAATAAAGCTCCTGACAGGGAGTTCCTTTTTGGAACAGATACTATGGGAAGGGATATTTTTTCCATGATTTGGTATGGAGGAAGAATCTCGATCTTGATCGGTGGATTAGCCACAGTTATTTCTACTTTTATTGCAGTGGTAGTCGGTGCCTTCAGTGGAGTGGCACCTGCCTGGCTTGATGAACTGATCATGAGATTTACAGAAATATTCTTAAGTATACCAACTCTGCTCCTGATCATTTTGCTGCAGGCTATTATGGGAGATGCAAATATCCTGAGTCTGTCCTTTGTGATCGGTGTGACCAGCTGGACCAGTATTGCGAAAGTAGTACGCACAGAGGTACGGCAGATACGAAACAGTGAGTATATCATCGCTGCAAGATGTATGGGAGCAGGATTCTTCCGTATTTTGTGGAAGCATCTGGTGCCGAACTTTTTCTCATCCATTATGTTTATGGTAGTCATGAATGTAAGAACTGCAATGATCTCTGAAGCTACTTTAAGCTTTATGGGCATTGGACTTCCCATAGAGGTTATCACATGGGGAAGTATGCTGTCTCTGTCAGATAAGGCATTAATGACAGGTTCCTGGTGGATCATTCTGATCCCCGGACTTTTCCTGATCACCACAGTACTCTGCCTGACCAATATAGGAAACGCCTGCAGAGAGCAGACAAACAGAAAAGAAAGTAATTTCTGATACTGGGCTGTGCTGTTACCCTATAATTTGTCACGAAAAATGTCAAATTGTCCTTTTTTTCTTGTTGAATGGGTGAAAATTGTGTATGCTATATTAAAGGAGGTAGTAATTATGTATAGGAAAAAAAGTTTTATAAGTCTTAGCTTAAGCCTGATGTTGGCAATGGGAAGTCTGGCAGCACCGGTGGGAGCAACAGAGTTTTCAGATGGAGAGGTACAGGCTGTACAGCAGGAGACAGAGTCTGCACAGGCAGAAGGATTTTCAGATGTGGAGCAGGCACCGGTTGTAGAGCAGGAAGAAGAAACAGAGGTTTTTGGGGCAGAAGTACAGCAGGAATCTGACTTTTCAGACATGGAAACAGAGGAAAGTAATTTTACAGTTACAGACCGCAGTGTGGAGGAGCTTCCTGACGGTACTGTCCATGTGACAGAGAAAATCAGCATAAAGACAGAGGATCAGCCGGATGGGGATAAATTGTTCGGAGAATATGCCAGTCGTTTTTTCTATGATCAGGTATCTACCGCACCGGGCACCTCTATCGGCGAAACTGTTCTTTCCGGAGTACAGCAGGCACT
>OLRJ01002327.1_pt1 | contig 14332 bp, 14 predicted proteins | sample 1672741 | NCBI WGS metagenome assembly OLRJ01 (sample SAMEA3136719, study PRJEB25190) | human gut metagenome | biome: human gut; feature: human-associated habitat; material: faeces | place: Austria | collected 2013
AAGTCAACACCTTTTTTGAAGTTTTTTATTTTTTTTATATTTTTTATTTAATTCAGCATTTTTGCAGGTTTCTGTTCTAATTCAGTTCTGCAATTCTGCTGACTGCAACATAGATTTCCTGCACCTTATACCAGGTCGGATAATCTGTGATCCCGGTCTCCGGAAGCCCGAATATACTCTGAAACCTTCGGATGGAATTTTTTGTCTGCTCTCCGTAAATTCCGTCTGCTTTAACTTTGGGAATCATCGGATAGGCACTTGCTATTACATTGAGCTGTTCCTGAAGCTGCTGCACCTTATCACCGGTCGATCCAAGATCCAGATCATATCCCGGCCACGAGGATGGGATTCCGGAAATTTCTTCCGCAACATTAATATACATATCATCCCCATAAAAATAGCGCAGGATTTCAATTGGAGAATATCCCTGATCCCCCAGAGCTTTGCTTCCCCACTGCGTCATCCAGCCTCTGTTTCTGCACTGTACCTGCCTGCCATCACAATACTGTGTCAGGATCGGCTGCCTGACATTCGGTCTGGACAGATAATTTTCAAAAAGTTCATCTACAATCCTTGAAATGCTGTCAAATACATTTCTGCCACGTATCCATTTGTGATCATAAGCTGTGGAAGAGGTGATCGTAAAATCTTTGCCTTTATTCCGGTACGTCGTGATAGTCAGTAATTCGGGGTAATGTAAAGAAGTCATTCAGATTGATTTTGAAGCGGATATTGATATTGGTCTTTGTGATATCAATTCTTTCGATCAGCTTATTTACCAACACTCTCTTCGTTGAGGTGTCTGCATTCCAGAACACATCCTGCCATGTAGGAATCCTGGTACGGATACTTTCCCAGTCATCCATGGAAACCTTCATTGCATCAAGTTCTGCTTTCTTTGCCTCTACACGGCTCCTGTGCTTCTTTTCCAGTTCCCTGTGCTTTCTGATGATTCCTGCCAGCTCTTCCAGACTTAGAGGATACTCTCCTGTCATGGCGTTCGGGATGTTACTTTCCATAACAGCAATCTTACTCTGAATATTTTCCAATTCACTCTGTTCCTTATCCAGTTCAGACTGTTTCATCATTTTCTGATGATTCTGATTTTCCTCTATCTGAGTGAATACATCCTCATTTTCCTGAAGCTTTCCGATATATTCAGCAATCGCTTCAAACACCACAGGCTCGATCTGATCCGCGCGATACTGTGTCGTCTTGTCATGCGGAACCCCAATCCAGGCATTCTGGCATTTATAAATAGCAATTTTACTGGTTCGCCTTTCTCCTGTATCCTTGATCGTCCAGTAATTATATTTACTGCCATTGGTCATTTTTCGTCCACAATAACCACAATGCAGGACATCGATCAGTGCAAGCATCCCACTGTTCCTTCTTATTACAGTGACATTCTGATTTTCCAGTGTTTTTATATACTTGTCTGCTCTCTGTTTTCTGGTGTCCTGTACCCGGTTCCACATATTTTCATCTATGATGGAAATTTCCAGATCAGGCTTTTCAGCAAATATCCAGTCTTTCCTGTCCAGCTTGTGATACTTGCCATCTATCCTTTCTCTCCGCTTGTATGCCGTATATCCTGCATAGATTGGATTCGTAAGAATACTGGTAATGGTACCACTCTTCCAGATATCCCTGGGTGCTCTGTTTTTATAGACCTCATGCTCATTCAAAAGCCTTGCGATCTTCGTTGCTCCAAATTCCTTATGTAAAGAAAGTTCATAGATATATTTTACCACTTCTGCCTGCTCCGGCACAACTACTAAATGATGTAAAGCACGACCATGTTTACTGACTTCCCCTGAAAGTTCCAGTTTATATCCATATGGAGCCTTCCCACCCATGAACTTGCCTTTCTGCACCAGTTTCTGAGCAGTATCCTTTACACGCATACCTGTATCAGAGCTGCTTTTCTGAGCATTCCCATATCTCAGTGCCAGCATCATCTGTCCCATGATATCGTCAGATTCCGGAGAGATACAGCCATCCTTGACTGTATAAATATCTACACCGAAGCTTTTCAGGCTCATAACATAAGCTCCGATTTCCCACATACGTCTGCCGATACGGTCATCCTTATATACTACCAGAATATCATATTCTTTCGCTTTTGCATCCTGTAACGCCTCCTGCAGAACATCTCTGTCTGCTACTGCATTTTTGTAACCACTGTTACTTCCCTCGAAATACTCCTTTTCATCCAGCTGCCAGTCCGTCTGACCGGATATGTAGTCTTTTACAAGTTGTCTCTGTACACTCAGATCTCCGTCTGCCTCCAGCTGCTGATTGGAACTTACACGGAGAAGCATTCTTACTCTTTTCATCAGCTCTGATCTCCTTTATATAAGATATGGGACAGGAAGCATCCTGTCCCACTGTTCTTAACCCACATGAATCTCCCGGGATTTTTCCCTTAACTCTCCCGATATAATGGCTTTAACTTCCTGCCCGATTATCTGATCCCGGGCTGATTTTGGTGGAAATTCAAAGCTGATCTGCATACCAGACCGTTTGATCTTTACGGTGTCATATTTTTTGTCCGGCATTTTGCCCCCTATAAGAACCGACCTTTTTATATGATTATTCCCTGATGACTTGGCATATGTAATTTTGTTCACTGCTGTTACCTCCTATAATCAAGCGGATATTCGCAATCCGCATTCGCTACGTAGCTCTACACCGAATAACTGCTTCGCAGTTTATCGGTTAAAATGGATTTTGAATTCATTCAGGCATAGTATTCCTTTCTGTCAGACGTTCCAATGACATTGTTGTAATAACCGGGCTAGTTATTTTCCTTCCATTACAACTCAATGTCCCTATGGTAACTGCCTGTCCAATTTGAAGATTTTTCAGAATTCTTCTCCATGTATCTTTGTCGTCAAAGCTCATAAGCTTCAAAAGTTTCTCCAGATCATTAGCAGCGGACTTAAACAATAGCGTTGTAGCGCATTGATTCAGTACTGAAATCTGCATTCTGTCAAATACGCTTATCGACTGTGTTGCTAAAATCAAATGTAGCTTATACTTACGTGCTTCTGTAAGCAATTCAAAAAGGACTGACTTACGGGACACGGACAGATTCTGTAATTCATCAACCGACAGTGTTATACCGCTAGTTGTAGCCGGAGAGTCTCCTACTCTCAACTTACACCATAATACACCCATAAAAATTTCAATGAGATGACATTGGGTAGATGGACTGATTCCTTTGAAAGACAAAATATTAAGCATACCTTTCTGAAATGGTTTCGCTTTCTTTCTGAAAAAATCCCCTTCCAGAACATCCCATAACCGATTGTATACTCCAATAGAAACATCATCTCCCTGTTCTTTTAACATGTCTGCTATAGCAGCAATATCTGACGCATATCTGTCTCTGAATCTCATAGCAGAATTTATAGCCTGACGCAAAGCATTAATTTGCTTTACGCCCATATTCTGTCCACGTGTAAGGATATCTGCAATGTATGTAATTTCTGTTATTCGATCTACGTTAGTAGGATTGCTGAAAAAATTTAGCTTAATCCCATCCTTGCATACATCTATAACATTCACATACCTTGATGGAACTGGACTATGCTGACCATTAGTATCTATCGCAATGACAGTCTCACCTGCTTTAACCCGTTCAAGTTCAATTCCCGCCATTCTTACTGACTTTCCTGCACCACATAAGCCAAGCTCTAAGATGTGACGGTTTTCGGCATTATCGCTGATTATGATTTCTTTCCCTGTTTTTTCTCCGATAAATGTATTATTCATTATACGTACTCCTCCCTTTTGTTTCCGTCCATCGAGTTCTGTGCATGATACACCCGTATAATATTTTTCTTCTTTTTATATGGCTTTGGGCATATTACCTGCTCCGGAAATTCGTTGTTATCTGAAATAAAATACTTCTTATCCAGCTTTATCATACGCATACGTTTACTCCCTGATGGAAATCTAAAGGTGATTTTACTTGTATAATCAGCAGATTGATCAGAATATAAAACCCCCACTTCCTCCATTTTCTGTTTTAATTCCCGTAGAGAATATATACTCAGAAGTTCACTACATATCTTGGCCAACAGACTTTCCGGGCAATAATAAAAGTCATCATCGTAAAGAATACATTCCTGATACTGTGCCATCTGGCTGTTTTCTTCTGTTAAATTATCTCTATCTGCAAGCCATACCCTATGTGTTTCATTCTTCAAATATTCCCAGAAAGAGTCCGATATTGCCTCTCTTATGTCTATCCCCCCTGCAAATTCACCTATCTGTTTTATCCATTTCGAAGCTTCACTGACATATTGGGTCTGGATTGGTTCCTTGTACTGTTCTGGCATGAGCCTACAAAGAATATTTCCGCAAATAGACACATTCAAATAAAAATTTTGCAGATTCCCATAGTCGTTTCCTTTTTCTTGCTTTAAAGCAATAATTTCTTTTATCTGCTTTGAAATATCCTGTCCATTATTAAAAATATAGTTTTCTATCTCTCGAACGTTATCTGTAAAGTTTTTACGTTTCATCTTGTTTATATCTCCCTTCGTCACGCGTATTATATAGGTTTCGGTCCTCAGTTCTTCTGGCACGCATCCGCCAAACACGATAACCGGAAAGAAACCATCCTCATATAGAAACCCTGATAATGTATCCACGCTTTTCCGCCTCGCACTCATGATGCCCATCATGTAGTTTCTCAGTTCCACCTGTTTGGGTTTCTCTACTTTCATTATGTAGTCAAATTGTCGTGACAGATACTCTACAAACTGATCTGCCTGCTGGTTGTTATCTACAACCAGCAGAAGACCTTGTTCAAGCCCCATCCCAGAATTTACAAACAAGTATCGAAGCAAAGGCATCAAAGTAAGAAAAAAGCCCAATGCTGTATTCCACTCGCTTACTCCGCCATTCTTAACAGGTCTTTCCACAGTACATCCCCCCTCTCTCACAAATACAACTTCATTCTTTCCGGTCAGATTCCAACCATAATCATCCGGATAATAGACCGGTTCAGCAACGCAATGTGCCAAACAATAATGCCAGAACTGCTGTATGTAACTCTCGACCTGTGACTTTTTCCCATAGACTGTTCCTCCAAGCACTGATATTTTTTCCAGCAGATACTTCACATTTCCACATTTTCGCTGCTTTAAATACAGTTCCTGCCTCGTCTGATCTATTGTAACCATCAACTTATAGATACCTCCTTTTCCCTTGTAGCTTAAGCATCTTTCAAGAACAGGTGCCTGTAAATTCAGTGCAGCTCTTTCCTTACTCGAAATCAGTAGATTACGTGTCACTGCCACAAATCGTCCCTCCTGATTCATCAGAAGTTCTGAATACTGACTTCTTCTAAGTTCTCTTTTTGCATCATCCAGATATACCTTCTGTATCTCCAGATCCAGTTTCGAGTCATGCTCGATTTTCTTCTCTGCCGCCTTTCTCTGGATAGTTCGCATATCCTTCTGTGCTTCTACCTGTTCCTGTTCTGTAGTGTTATACATATTCATATTTTTACTCCTTTCTGCTCTGTCGTGCCCGGCTTTTTTCATGGAAATGATTTCGTTGTTCCAAATTTGGAGGTTTTCCACGTATTTTGGAATGGGATTTTTACATTTCTGTATTTTCCTGGGCTTCTTTGAAACTTGTGATCACTTCGTTTCTGGACTGATCATACAATATAGGCCCATATAAGGTCACGACCCCGGGGGTGCGCCAAAGTTATCAAAAATGTTTTCATCGATCTGATATCGTAGTATAATAAACCGTATCATTAATCCATTAAGTAATACAAGCAGGAGGCATACCACAAATGAAGCATGGTCGTAATTTATTTCCTGAAATTATTGATGCTATTCAAAACAGCACTCGCCAGATTCTTTGTCCGGAAAATATTATGTTGTATCTATTAGGATGTATCTCAAATTCTGATAACGATTATCGTGACCTTTCAGAACATATGCAGGAGAATATACTACATTCCGGCGAAATCAAAGATATAAAAATGCTTTGTGACATTGCCAATTCACCACAAGAGAATTGGGAACTTGATAATCTATCAGAAAAAACCAACGAAGACACCCTTTATTCACTACTTCGTACTTTACCTGAATTCACGTATTCCAAAAATATCGACATATCATCCTGTATTCAAGGACTTGTATTCTTCACTCTATTCGGAAAAAGTGATATTCATAATCTCTTTTCCCCTTATCAAGGTATGCCATGTAAAAATCTCGTCTTTCCTGAAGGCAAAGAAGCAGAACTTGAACAATTACTTCAAAAAAACTCTCTTGTGCTTATTACTGGTATGCCTGGTACCGGAAAAACGCAATTTACAAAAACTTATATTCAAAATCATATTAATGACTATATTGACATAGCCTTTTTAGAATGCGATACCCTTGATGATGCTATATCAGAAGTTTCCTTTTTATGTAACTCAGTTTCTAGCTCAAATGATGAACGTACAAAAATTCTTTCAGAAAAAGATTCAGACTCCTTTATGGTTATAAATCTTCCTTTTGTTTCCGATAATGATATCACCTATATTCAAAAGGAACTGCTCCATAATTCTTCTCAAACTGAAAGCTCAATGCGTATTGTTATTGTTACACGTTATGCTCAAGCAGTTACTTTACCGTTACCTATATGCAATATGGATTGTTATGACGAGTTTGTACTTAGAAAAATATATACAGAAATACTTTCAGAAAATGGCTTGAATGGCTCTTGTTTTTTCTCCGATGACGAATTCAATCTGTTATGCAAGAATATAGATATGAACCCATTTCTCATCAACATGATATCAAAAACCATCCGAACAATGTATTTACCTACAGGCAGCACTTACGATTCTCATTATTTGCTGTGGGAAAATTTTAAAAGAGATTTATTAGACACTCATGAACATTTATGCATCAATACATCAAAAATTGCAAAAATTCATGCCAACTATAACTGGAAAGACAGCAAAGCTAAAAGTTCCTATAAATTTCAGACTCTATTTTTACATATATTTGATTCTTATAAAACATATGGCTCTTCTTCCACTGATTTTTGTAATGCCTGCACTAATTTATCTTTATATACTTCTGTTCCTATTAAGCAATCACTTCTGGAAAGATATTTTGATCCTTCTTTTATTCAAAACTGCATTGAACGAGGTATATTAACCGTTTGTGATAAAAACTGTTTATATATGCCTTCTCTTTTGATTCATTCTTTATGGAACAGGACTATAATGCACCTCCGCAATTTCGATTCAGATGAAGCATTTGCAGAAAAACTCAGTTCAGAAATCCTGTATATGCGTTTTCTCTTAGATCGAATGGCAAAAGCTGATAATATGCTCTCACTGCCTACCAAACAGACGTACGCTATGCTAAAAATATTTACAGAAAATCTTCAATATCAAATTATGTACATGCGAAGTCAACCATTAAAGCTACAACGTACACAGTTCTTCCAATGGAATTCAATTTTGTTAAACATAATTGTTAAACATAATTCTGAAAGCATTTTCGGCAGGGTATTACAGCTTAGCCAAAGATTTACGGTCTCTCTTGTATTTAAGCCGTACTAAAGTAACCAAAAACTCTCAGGACTATAAACAGGATATTTGGGAAGGAAAAGAATACCATAAATATATTTGCGACATGGTCGATCTACTTCTTATGCAATATGACACTCCTGATTTTCAAAGTTTTTATAACACTATGTCTTCCATTTTTCCGAAAGCTCTGCAGGCTCTTCCTAAAAAAAATATATCACCGGATTACTATGTGCTTTTAAAAACAGCCATGCAATTATTACTTGAACTCCAAGTAGAATTTTGGGATTACGCATTTCTTTTCAGAAAAATGAGCTATCTTACACCATCCATAAATATATTCCAACAAATGAGCGATGTTTTTCTCACTGATTTGCCAGAATATGACTACTGTATGAGCCAACATGAAATATTACAGGTTCTCATAAATAGTCAAGCCACACCCGAAAGAGCCTTGCATAATTTGGATACTTCCATAAATCGTCACCAAAACGATTTGCTTTTTTATGTAAAATTACGTCTTCAAAAGAATAAGTTAAGCATAATGACCTTTCAGCCCCACTTATTCCTTACATTAAACGATCTTGCTGCGAATTACGCTGCATGTGTAGACGACTTATTAGACATATGCAACTATTGTCAAACATTTCCTGTAGATAAACATGTTCGCCAGAAAATCACATTTAATTGCGTTTTATTGAAAATGATATACACTTTGGCTTCATCTGTAAATGGAGAAATCTCTGGTTACTGTCAAAAAAAATATGATCTACTCGATCAAATTGATGATTATGATTTTATGAAAAATATATATAAATAAAAGACTGGGGATGTGAAAAAACTCGATTGAGTTTTTTCACATCCCCATTTTGTCAATAAGAAATTATGCGTAAATCTTGTGATTTTTCAAGAAAGCTAATCTGAACACTTATTACAATAATCGAAATTTTCTTAAGTTAATGACATTAGAGCACTGACCCCCCCCCTTATTTTCCTAGAAAAGTGTCTTCTCCTGTTCTTCTTCATAAGCTGCGCGATTACCGCGTTCAATTCTGATAAAATCATCATCTATCTGTTCAGCATATTCTTTATCCGCTGATGATTTCTTTCTATAAAGCATATACTGCACATTCTCTGTACAAACCATACCATTCAGATCTGCAGCGATCGGAAGGAATGCCCACAATCTGATATCATATTTTTCACCATCTGCATCCAGAAAAATATGCTTCTCCTCTTCGATTTCTTCAATCATCACCTGCCTGCAGCAAACTTTTGCATTCTCCAGAACTTCTTCCACAAAACTTTCAATCCATCCGTTTGGGTTATCTGCCTGCATATTGTTAATAATCTCCATTGTTATCTTCTCCGTTTCTGTTCATGGTATTTTCCATATCTATTATAACTGAATTCTGAAAAAAATAAAACGATTAAACCACTTCGATCTAATCGTTTTATCATGCTAATTTCACTCTTTGTAATGATTATACATTAAATTTTCCTGCTTCAATATCCCGTGTCAGGCCAATACGGTTTGTCTTAAAGTGGAAAAACGGTCTCTCCGGAAGAGCAATAATATCAACAGGCTGCATGTACGCCTCAAGACTTTCCTTTACCTTTTCCCTGATATCATCTACCGTATAACCTTTATTCAAGACCACAAACAGGTACGGAACAAAACATCTGTGATGCTCCGGATCCGGAACGATCACAAAAAATTCATCATCTATACCCTCTACCTCCGCATCTGCAAGAAGATTCTCCATAGGCAGTGTCGCCAGAGAACCTCCGCCGTATCTTGGTGCTTCACCTCTGGTTAATGCATAAATTGTTCCATCCTCTGTCATATAACCAATATCCCCTGTATGAAGCCAGCGGCTGCCATCTGAATGTATTTTGATTGTCCTTGCCGTCGCTGCCGGATCATCATACCCTACCATTGTTCCCGGTCCGCATTGGCAGATTTCACCCATCGTATTGTACGTCAATTCTTCATCTGTTCCCGGCTTAAAAATAGAAATGGTTGTAAGCGGCATCGGTATCCCCACATTGCCGTCTTTGATTGGATGTGCTGTTAAAGGCAGTGACATATTCGATCCCGCTTCACTGCATCCGTAGCCAGTCGTAAAACGTGCCTTACATTGATGATCCTCCAGGAATTTCTGTGCACGCTTCAGCTGATTATTGTTATAAGCCTCGCAGCCTGCACCTGCTGAAAATAAATGAGACATATCATAATCATCCGGGACACGGCCATTTCTCATCACAGTTTCAATAAACATCGGAATCAGCGGCCAGCAATTCGGACGATAATGCATCATTTCCAGATCTACATCTTCTGCCGCCACAAAAGGACTAAGTATCAGCAATTTATCTGATGCCAACGGCATCAGCAGCATCGCAACAACTACCGCAACCAAAGAAGGGGTCAGCTGTGTAACCATCCATGTCGGTCGGAATTCCGAAGATGCACCATAAAAATTCATCTGATGCATATTGCCGATCATCGTATGGGCAGAATGAATGACCTGCTTTGACGGACCCGTGGAGCCGCTTGTATAAGCCCTGAATAACGGTCTGTCAATATCTTTCGGTGCCTCCACTTTCCCTGTAAACTGATCTCCGATTGCCACAAAAGCCTCCCAGGACATCGTGTACGGACCGTATGCCGGATAATCTGTATAAAGAGATTCCAGATAATTCCAACAATAGTCCGGTAGCCCCGTTCTCATGGCGCTGCGGATCGGGCTTAACAAAACAGCACCTCTGATGCCGGCTTCCTTTCTGTAACGATTAAGTTCTTCATGAGAAAGGAAGTCGTGGGCGATGATCATCTTTGCACCTGATTTCTTAACAGCCTCTATATTCTCTTCAAGCGTATTGTCTCTGCACAAAACAGAGGCTCCTATTTTCTCCGCAGCAAGCAGCAGGTAAATAAATTCCGGAACTGCTCGCAAAAATATCGGTATCTGATCTCCCTCGCCAAATCCAATGGCACGCAGCGATCTGGCAGCAAGATCCACCTGCTCTTTCAATTCTCTCCATCTGATGTCTCTGCCATAATAATGGATGGCCACAACATCATCTCCCGGACACCTTTCCATTAAATACTCATAAACTGTCTGTGCAGGAATTGTAAGTCCCTGAATCAGCTGCGGCGGATAGTACTTCATCCATGGTTTATCAATACTCGGTTTTCCTGTCACTTGTTGATTCATAACATTTTTCCTCATCTTTCTATAAGATGAGGTCAGTTTAACATGAAAACAAATGAATGGGATTGAATCATCATGACAAAATACATTAAAAACTGAATGAAATTCCTGACTGAATTTCTGTACTTTGAATCATATGGTCGAAAAAATGCTTAATCTCTGTAGATTCTGACAGACATTTTCCATCACTGCTTTCCCATACTTCATCAAAAAAAAGGCCAAAAATCTCCGTCATATCCAGATGATTAAATAAAGCCAGATTATTTTCCCTGTTTTCTGTATTGAGCCTAAGATAAGAAATACTGTCTGAAATGAAAATACATTGTGTCATTTCATATTGATAATCCTTCACAAATTTGCCTATAGCCAATTTTACTTCCAGGTTCAAATGTTTCAGACATGTATGCTGCAGGCATTTTAAATATGTCTGAATCTGACTCAATGAAAGCTTCAGTCTGCATCCAAAGAAACTGATGGTCCTGCCTACCACAAGATCCGACAGCGCATCTTCATAGATAATTACCCGGATATGACTTTCCTCCAATGTCTTCCGGGTTAATGCATGCAGGTATCTCAATTGTGTCACATCCATCTCCAGGTTCATTTCTTTTGTCGCATGCATTAACAATTCTTCAAATAATTCATCCGGCAAAAAGCACTCCGTCATATGCCCTATATACCATCGCTTATTCATAGAAAGCATGGAATATTGATATCCCTGTTCCTCTACCAAGCTTCTGATTGTTGACGGGCGATAAAGCAAAGCATCCCTTGTGCACAATTCACTCAGTTTTTCAAACATCCACCGGCAATTATCTTCTTCTGTGCTGATATTGACAGCCATGCAGCGCTTATCATCTGCCAGCATGCCGCTGATCATAAAATCATCCTGTACTGAAAAAATCATTCTGCCTGCCGCCTGACTGTTTTTGTACAGTCTAAAATCGATTCTGGACATATCTGATATCATATTCATTAAAAATACAGTATCTCCGATGACATTCATTTTGTCTGGTTCAATCTGAATAATAAGCGAAAAGTGAACATCCGGATAGGCCCGGTAGACTTCCCGCCTCATATTGCCTTGTACAATCTGCATCCGGTACTCATGCCTTAATGCCAGCAGATCCATTTCCGCTGTAATATTTAACCGTTTCACACGCCTGAGAACCGGATGATGCATTTTTGCAATATACTGTGCCGGACTTAACGACATAAAAAAGCTCATCTTCGGTGCAATGAGTGTACCATATGTTTTCTGCAATTCCAGAACATAATTATACTCCGCTTCCAAATGATCATAGATCACCGTTTTGAGTTCTTCGCAGTCTGATATCTGATAGTCCGCACACAAATTCTCCAATCCGCTCTGCGTACTTTGTCTGACAATTTCCTGGCTGATGCCTCTGAGTACTTTCCGTTTTGTCTTTTCAGCCGGAATCATCCGACCGGTAATCCATTTGCTGATATAGCTTGCATCATATCGAAGTGCTGCTGCCAAAGATGCATTCTTCACTTCTCCTGTATTAATCAGCTGCTCAAGTAAAATACTAAATCGATTCTTTTCTGTTGTTTCCATATATGAACCCCTTTTGCATATTTATCATTTGCAGGATATTTTTATCATATCACAAATGTCTTCCCTATCCAGCAGCTTCAACAAATATTTTTATGCATCTAACTCAGATTTTAATTTCAAAATTATCGAATTAATATGGCAAATGCTGATAATATCTGATAGAATACTTAAATGTATGTTAAGATTAATTTAATTTTCGGAGGCCGCAAATGAACCTTATTATTTTGCTCTTGATCATATTTCTCCTGATGATCTTTCTGACCAGTTTTTTCCTGACCATGAAAAAGCGCCTGATCGGATGTCTCATGCTCCTTATTATGATGGCCGGCAGTGCAGCACTTTCCTATCTTTTGATCACTGGCGGAATTACATTACCGATTTAATAACTTTTCATATGAACCATACACAACAAGATGAAACACGATTTGCGAGTTTCTCAAGTTATCGCGGCAGTCGCCAAGGTCTCGTGCAAGCACGGACTTTGGCTCGTTGCTCGCGTAAATAAAAGGGGGATATCGTATACTTCTGTACAAATTTCTTCATTTAATTCAAGGCATATCAAAATTTTTCACCAACATTTCTCTCGCCTCTTTATGTCCTTGAACTGCAGCTTTTCTATACCACATAAGAGCCTTTGATTTATCTATTGCACATCCTCTTCCAAAATCATAGCTTATCCCCACTTTATATTGAGCCTCCATATTTCCATTTTCAGCAGCTTTTTCATACCAGAAAAGTGATTTTTGCTTATCTTTCTCGCATCCGTATCCAAATTCATAACATTTTGCAAGTTTACATTGTGCCGGCTCATATCCAAGTACAGCAGAATCCTCATAATATTTTACTGCCATTCTCTGATCAACCTTGCACATCCTTCCTAAATCCAGTTTATATCCATTCATCGGCATTCCGAATCAAGTCTACGATTTCGTCCAATGAACGTTCGCTTTCCACGTATGCATCGTACAATGCCTGCTTTGCCCTCTCGATTTTCCGTTCCGGATGTCGTTCGTCCAACAGTGCGGAAAGTTCCTCAGCAAGAACACTGTATTCCTTATGTTTTTTGATTACTTTTTCCTGAAGTCTTTCTATTTTTCTGTCCAGAGCTTCTAAGTGCTTCCTTTCTTCCTGCTCCTGCTTTTCCATATCATTCTTCCTCTGCTGTCGGTATCCGTTTTTCCCTGTATAAAGCTGAGGATCTCCTCATAACTTTTTTCGCTTCCGGCAATAGCTTTTAAAATTTTTTCATTCTGAATCGCTTTTTTCTTTTTATGCAGGTCTTCCAGTTCCGCTGTCAGACGGTCTATGGAAAAGGTTTCCCTGTGCTCGTCGTAATATTTGATCCGTTCAGCCAGATAATTGTTATGGACATACCGGCTGTTGCCGATGTTCTGGTTGATGCGGGAGGTCTGATCCCCGGGGATCAGTTCCAGGAGCAGGCCGTAGCTGTAGATACATTTGCCATAAGGCTCCAGTGCCTTATTCTTGCGCTCTGTGATATTGTGTCCGCCCTTTCCTCCATGGAATACGAATACCCCGTCTGCTGCCTCCACCGTAACAGGGGATTTGGAAGGCTTCTTCTCCTTCTCCTCAGTAGCTTTGCCCTTACTGATGATCTTCTTGTTTGCGTTGGCCATGCCCACACCTTCTTTCCATAAATCTAATTGTTTTTATTATGATAAAAAATCGATATTATGAAAAACTGCTACAGAGGAGTCAAGACCACCCGCTTAGCGGGTGGCTTGCTCTGTCCCTATAAGGGACTATTCCCTGCTTGCGCCCGGAAGGCGCACTGACAGTCTGCCAACTGCACCACATTTACAGCAGCCCCTTCCAGGGGCTATTTCAGTGCTTCCTTATTCCGGCGCTGCCCCAAAAGGGGCTTGCTGGTTTGCTTTGATTTCCTACTACTGCTCCAAGCAGTTTATTTCTTGTTTTTCTTCACCGGCTCACCCGTAAACGGGTCGATATACTCTA
>OLRJ01002329.1_pt1 | contig 14319 bp, 12 predicted proteins | sample 1672741 | NCBI WGS metagenome assembly OLRJ01 (sample SAMEA3136719, study PRJEB25190) | human gut metagenome | biome: human gut; feature: human-associated habitat; material: faeces | place: Austria | collected 2013
CCCATACTGCCGTGCGCTCCGCCTGTTGTTTGCCATCCTTTTTCTAACTATCAAAACAAAGAAGCACCATGGAACACCTCTTTCCACTCCGCGCTGCTTTCAGCGCACTGACCCCTACTCTTTCCGGGAGGTTCCCTCATGAAACACCCCCGCCGTTTCTTCCCCCTGTGGCTCGCCGCCACCCTGATTTTGCTTTTTACCATGCTCCTTTGCACCTGCATCGGCAGCGTGTCCATTCCCATAGATTCTACCCTCGCCGCCCTGTGGAACGCCCTCCGGGGGCTGCCTTTGCCGGAGGGATTCCCGAAAGCCGTTGTTTTTTCCGTGCGGCTCCCACGAGTGCTGTGCGTAGCGCTGACCGGCGCTGCTCTCTCCCTGTGCGGCGCAGCCATGCAGGGACTTTTGCGGAACCCGCTGGCCGACGGCTCTACGCTGGGCGTGTCCTCCGGCGCGTCGCTGGGCGCGGTCATCGCGCTGGCGCTGGGCGTCACCGTGCCCGGCTCGGAATACGGCGGTACGATGCTCATGGCGATGGCGTTTGCGTTTTTGTCGCTGGTGCTGATTCTCTCCCTCGCCTACGCGCTGGACCATTCGCTGGCGACGAACAGCATCATCCTCATCGGCGTGATTTTTTCGATGTTCATTTCCAGCGTCATCAACCTGATTTTGTCGTTTCTCAACGATCAGGTGCGCTCCATCACGTTTTGGACGATGGGCTCGCTCTCCGGCACGGGGTACGCGCATACCCGCATTCTATCGCTGGCGCTGCTGATTTGCGGCGGCGTGATCTTCCGCTATGCGCGCGAACTGAACGCGTTCGCCATTGGGGAAGATAATGCGCGCCACATCGGCGTGAACGTCAGGCGGGTCAAGCTGGTGATTTTGATTACGGTGTCCGTGATGATCGGCGTGTGCGTCTCCATCGGCGGAAGCATCGGCTTTGTCGGGCTGGTTGTGCCGCATATGGCGCGGATGATCGCCGGGCCGAACCACAGGCGGCTGCTGCCCGCGTCGATGTTTTCCGGCGCGATCTTTTTGCTGCTGGCGGATTTGATTGCGCGCACGCTGCTCAGCCCGGTGGAACTTTCCATCGGCGTGGTGACGTCGCTGGTCGGCGCGGCGGCGTTCGTCGTCATCTTTTACCGGGCGAGAAAGGCGGGATGAGCGGCATGCTGAAAGCCGAAAATGTAACGGTTCGCTATGGCGCGCGCACCGTGGTGCAGGATCTGTCCTTTGAGCTGAAAGAGGGAGAATGGCTGATGCTGGTCGGCCCAAACGGCGCGGGCAAATCCACCCTGATCGAGGCGATTGCCGGGGGTGTGCCATACGCGGGAAAAATTACGCTGGCGGGCCGGAATATTCGCGCGTTCCGCGCTTCGGAATTGGCGCGCAGAATCGGCGTGCTGGCGCAGAAAAACGCGGTGAGTTACGCCTATTCCGTAGAAGAAGTGGTCAGTCTGGGACGTTATGCGCATGCGTCCGGCTTTTTAGCCTCGCGCGACGACGACGGGGGGGAGCGCGTCGAGCGCGCGCTGGAACTGACCGGCCTGACTGAGTTGCGCCGCGCCAGCGTGCTGACGCTCTCCGGCGGCGAATTGCAGCGCACGTTTCTGGCGCAGGTGTTCGCCCAGAATCCGCAGATTCTCATTCTCGACGAACCGGCGAACCACCTCGATCTGATTTATCAGAAGCACATCTTTTCGCTGATTGAAACGTGGCTCAGGCAGCCGGGGCGCGCCGTGGTTTCCGTCGTGCATGATTTGAGCCTCGCCAGAAAGTACGGCACGCACGCTGTGCTGATGCACCGCGGACAATGCGCGGCGCAAGGGAAGATTGGCGACGTGATGACGGCGGAAAAGCTGCAAGCGGTCTATGAGATGGACGTTTACGGCTGGATGCGGGAGATGCTCGGCCAGTGGGCATGAGCGGACAGCATGCTGACATAAAGAAAATTGGAACTGAAAGAAGCTGTTTCGTAAAAAGCGAATAGCTTCTTTTTTGACGCTAAAGAGAAGATTGAGAAGGAAGCATCAAAGCGCTCCGATACTTCGGGAATCTGAACACGGGATTTTTGAGTGAAATGGGTGCAGTAACGCCTGAAAACCGGAAAAGTCAAAAGAAAATCAAAAAAAGTCAAAATTGTTTATGAACAAAAAATCAAGCAATATCAAGTAAAAAATACGCACCTATAAATTGAATTTTATTTTTTCAGAAAAAGTTAGCACTCGCCTATTGACAGTGCTAACAGACGGTGCTATAATACCTCACGTAAACGGAAGGAAGCCGAAAGGAGCGGCGGACGGACGAAAGTCCGAGAGCCGCGCCGAGGCGGAAAACCTTCCGCGACAATCAAAACGAATCGATTTCAATGGAGGGATTGTTATGTTGTTCAGCAACGTTTTTTCCGATATGTTTGATGATATGTTCGATATGCCGACCGCCAATCAGAATGCCAAGGGTCTGATGAACTGCGATGTGAAGGAATATGACGATCACTACGAGCTGGATCTGGATATGGCCGGTTTCAAGAAGGGCGATATTAAGGCCGAGCTGAAGGACGGTTACCTGACCATCAAGGCTGAGCGTAAGAGCGACGACGAGGAGACCAATCAGAAGGGCCGCGTGATTCGCAGCGAGCGCTTCATGGGCACCTGTCAGCGCACCTTCTATGTGGGCGACCATGTGAAGAAAGAAGATGTGGCCGCTGCCTATGAGGACGGCGTGCTGAAGCTGAACGTGCCCAAGAAGGTCGAACAGCCGAAAGTGGAAGAAAGCCACTACATTGATATTCAGTAATGGATGACCGCCGGAGACGGCGGGGACAAATGCAATTTACGCCGGGTGCGAAAGCGCCCGGCGCTTTGTCGTTTTGGGGCGAAAAAAGCGCGTTTGAAAAAAATCCGTAAGTTACCAAAAAAGCAGGATTTTTGCGGGTGTGAGGCGTACATATAAAAGATACTATCGAAAGGAAGTTATATGATGCGGAAAATAGCCATTCTGATTCCGTGCTACAACGAATCCAAGACGATTGCGAAGGTTGTCAAAGATTATCATCGGGTGCTGCCCGACGCGGAGATTTACGTTTATGATAACAACTCGTCGGATGGGACGGATCAGATCGCAAGGGAAGCGGGGGCGATCGTCCGGTATGAGCGCCGCCAGGGAAAGGGCAACGTCATTCGGACGATGTTCCGCGAGATTGAGGCGGACTGCTACCTGATGATCGACGGCGACGACACATACCCGGCGGAAAACGCGCCGGAGATGGTTTCGCTTGTGCTCGATCAACACGTCGATATGGTCATCGGGGATCGCCTGTCCTCGACGTATTTCACGGAGAACAAGCGTCCCTTCCATAATTCGGGCAACATGCTCGTGCGCAATCTGGTCAACGGCCTGTTTCACGGCAATGTGACGGATATCATGACGGGCTATCGCGCATTCAGCCGCACGTTCGTCAAGACGTTCCCCGTCCTTTCCAAGGGATTTGAGATTGAGACCGAAATGACAATTCACGCGCTGGATAAAAATCTTTCGCTCGCTTCCATTCCGGTGGGCTATCGGGATCGGCCGCAGGGGAGCGAAAGCAAGCTGAACACGGTATCGGACGGATGCCGGGTTTTGAAGACCATTGTGCGCCTGTTTAAAGATTACAAGCCTCTTCTCTTTTTCGGCCTGCTCTCGCTGATTGTCTTTGCGGTGGCTCTGATTTTGTTCATCCCTGTTTTCATCGAATACGGCCGGACGGGATTGGTTCGCCGACTGCCTACGCTGGTTACGGCCGGATTTATGGGCATGGCGGCGCTGCTCCTGCTGGTCTGCGGCCTGATTCTGGATACGCAGGGCAAGACGAGCCGCCAGCAGTATGAACTGCAAATGAACGCCATGCAGATGCTCTATGATCTGGGCAGACAGGAGAGGCAGGGCGAAGCGGAGGGCAAAAAAGCGTCATGACACAGAAAAACAGGCGCCTGCGGAACGTGAGAAACGGGATTCTGTCCGTGCTGACGGCGCTGGCAGGCTGCGCGGGGATTCTCTGTCTGCTGCCGCGCAAGCTCTCGTATGCCGCGACTTTCGCGGTTTTGGCTGCGGCTTTTTTGGTGCTGGGCGGAAGCGCGATGGCGGCGCTTCAAAAGGAAAAGCGCCGCAGCCCGGTCTGTCTGGCTTTGACGGTCAGCCTGCTGACCTTTGGCGCATGCGTGATGACGACGCTGCCGATTCAGGTGAGCCGGCCCGGCCGAGGGATTGAAATTGAACCGATTGCGCATGAAGGCGCAGTGCTGGATGGAGAGGTCTATTGGATTGACGCGAGACTCAACGGAAGACAGATTGCGCTTAGCGACTTAAATGTTCAATACGGCGCAGATTCCGGCTGGGATTATATTGCGGAGTATGACGATTACAAACTGACGCAGGCCAATCTCCGAGATCCGCAGGAAAGCAGACTGTTTCTTGACGTGGGTTGTGCAGATCGGCTGACGTTGATTTTCACTCAAAACGCATACGGAGCGGGAGCGCGGATTCGGCTGGACTCGGATAGGGAAGAAGTCATTTCCCTGTATACGCAGGAAGATGAGCAAACCTGTTCGCTGGAAATTCCGGCAGGGGAATACGGCCGCATCTGGCGTTTTGTGATCGCGATTGGCGTCGCTGCGGGCGGCTGGGGGCTGGCGCTTCTGCTGCTGGAGGCTTTGTGGGACAGGCATGCGGGAAAGGCGGATCGCGTGCTGGATGAACAGGGGCGTATGCGCCTTCAAAAGGGCTGGCTTGCGGCCTGCGCAGTGATGTCGGCGGCATTTGCGCTGAGCTGGGTTGTCGGCGGCGGCTGGGGCGCTTTCCCAAGCCGTGACGTTGCGCTTCCGTCCGCCGGAGGATGGGGAATTTTCGTCGTCATGGCTGTGAGCGGAACCGTCATGCTGTATGGAGGCATTCCGTTCATTCAGGCGTTAATCAGGCGAAAGGAACATGCCCGAAGCGTGGTCTTCAGAAAGCGGGAAAAAGCGCTGATTTTTCTGGCGCTGGCGCTTGTATGGATTCCGACATATCTGTGTACATTCCCCGGTCTGGTTTATGCGGACAGCGTGGATTCTCTGCATCAGGCATGGGGAGATTACAGGCTCAACAACCACCATCCGATTCTGTTTACGCTGTATTTGAAGGTTTGGATCAATCTGTGCAGCTTCTTCGGATTTTCCAATACGATTGGCATCGGCATGGCCGCGCTGGTTCAGATGTTTGCCGTCGCGCTGGCATGCACGGGTGCGGTAGCGGCTCTGAATCGGCTCACCGGGAAACGCGCGGCGCCGCTGCTGCTGACCCTCTTTTATGCGCTGTATCCGCTGTTCCCCGTCTATGCGGTGACCTTGTGGAAGGATATTTATTTCGGCGTGGCGATGACGGCGTTTGCCTTGCAGTGCCTTGATATGGCGCGGAGTAAAAAGGACGCTGTGAACGGCAGGCGGGTGTGGGGCTATTGCCTCAGCGGCGTATGGGTCTGCTTTGCGCGCAACAACGGCCTTTATATCTTTGCGGCGACGACGCTGATGATGACGGTATTTCTGGCCGGAAATTCCCGAAAAAAGATGCTTGCCGCCTATGTCAGCCTGGCGCTGGTGGGGCTGATTCAGGGACCCGGCTATCAGGCGCTCCAGATTCCAAAAAGCTCGTTTGCCGAATCGGTTTCAATTCCGATGCAGCAGATCGGTTATGCAGCCACGCATGAGGAAATTACGGCGGAGGAAAAGGCCGCGATCGAGGAGTTTATTCCCGTGGATGTGCTTGAGGAGGTTTATGTGCCGTGGACGTCGGACAAAATCAAATTTAACGAGCATTTCAGCAGCGCGGCGATCAACAACGATCACGCGGGATTTTTTAAACTGTGGCTTTCGATGCTGAAAAAATATCCGGAAAGCTACGTCAAAGGATTCCTGGGCGTGACGGACGGGTTCTGGAATGTGCGTCGAGCCATCGGCGCGTCGCCGACGAAAACCGTCAATGAATATGAATACGAAAAACTGCCGTGCGAATCTGTGGATCTCATTGAAAAAGTGACCGGCTATTCGGCTTATGAAAACTGGTTCGCATCGGGAAAATGCGCGAATGCACTCGCCAAATTCGGCATACCGATCAGCGGCACGGTGTTTCTGACGCTGCTGGCCTGCCTGCTTGCGATCTATCGGAAAAACTACCGCCAGCTGCTGGGCTTTGCGCCCTGCATTTTCCTCTGGGGAACGCTCATGATTGCGACCCCGATTGCCTATGAGCATCGATATGTGTTTGCCCTGTATATCTTAGCGCCGTTCATGGTTTTGTATGCGGCGCTGAGCCGTTCGGAAGCTGAACTGAAAGGGTAGGATCTGAGCCCGGAGCCATGCTCCGGGTTTTTCGTATGCCGGAAAAACTGCGTCGGCTGTCGCTGAACCGGAAGCAAAAATGTCCGCATGATGGGTTGCTTTCGCGGATGAACAGGGGGTATAATAAAAATAGTGCCGCTTAAAAGCGCGTGCCGAAACCCAAAAACAACGAGCGAGGAAAGGAACATCCCACGCATGGATATACAGGCCGTTTTATCAAGCGAATTTCAAACCGCGCCCGCGATCATCGGCAAAATTGTTTCGCTGATCGACGAGGGCAACACCATTCCCTTTATCGCCCGATACCGCAAGGAAATGACCGGCGCGATGGATGACCAAAAGCTGCGCGAAATCAGCGAGCGGCTGGACTATCTGCGCGGGCTGGATAAGCGCCGGGAACAAATCGCCGCTTCGATTGCGGAACAGGGAAAGATGACCGCTGAGCTGGAAAAGAAGCTCTCGGCTGCGGCGACGCTCTCCGAGCTGGAGGATATCTATCGCCCGTATAAGCAGAAGCGCCGCACCCGCGCGATGATCGCCAAGGAAAAGGGCGTTCAGCCGCTGGCGGATTTGATTTTTGCCCAGCAGCGCGGGGACGACCCGCTCGCGCTGGCGCAGGCGTATGTGAGCGAAGAAAAAGGCGTGCCCGACGCGGAAACTGCCGTTCAGCTGGCGCAGGATATCCTCGCCGAGCAGATCAGCGACGACGCGGCGATCCGCGCCAATCTGCGCGCGCTCTACCGCCGCACGGGCGTGCTGCGTTCCGTCGCCGCCAAAGAGGGCGAAAGCGTTTACGCGCAGTATGCGGATTACCGCGAACCGGTTCTGCGCGCGGCGGGACACCGCATTCTGGCCATCAACCGCGGCGAACGCGAAGAATGGCTGAAAGTCGCGGTAGAATGCGACGACGAGCAGGCGATGCAGATCATCTGCCGTGCGGTGATCCGGCCGGGCAGCGCCTGCTGCGACGTGGTGCGCGCGGCGGCGAAGGACGCTTGGGGCAGGCTCATCAGCCCATCCCTGGAGCGCGAAATCCGAAACGAGCTGACGGACAAGGCGAACGAGGGCGCGATCCGCGTCTTCGGCGACAACCTGCATCAGCTGCTGATGCAGCCGCCGATCCGCGGCAAGGTGACGCTGGGCGTCGATCCGGGTTTCCGCACGGGCTGCAAGCTGGCGGTTGTGGATGAGACGGGCAGGGTTTTGGAGACGGGCGTGGGCTATTTCACCCTGCCGAACCACGAGGCGCAGAAGCCCAGAGCAAAAGCGCAGATTTTGGGCATGATCCGCCGCCACAAGGTCACGGCTGTCGCCATCGGCAACGGCACGGCCTCCCGCGAGAGCGAACAGTTCATCGCGTCCCTGCTGCCGGAAGCGCCGGGCGTGGCTTACGTCATCGTCAGCGAGGCGGGCGCGAGCGTCTACTCGGCTTCCAAACTGGCGGCGAAGGAATTTCCGGAATACGACGTTTCGCTCAGAAGCGCGGTTTCCATCGCGCGGCGCATGCAGGACCCGCTTGCCGAACTGGTGAAGATCGACCCGAAGGCCATCGGCGTGGGGCAGTATCAGCACGATCTTAAACAGGCCGAGCTGGAGAACGCGCTCTCCGGCGTGGTGGAAAGCTGCGTGTCCAGCGTCGGCGTGGATGTGGAGACGGCTTCCGCGTCGCTGCTGACGCATGTGGCGGGCATCGGCGAAGCGCTGGCCAACAACATTGTGGCCTATCGGGACGAAAATGGAATTGCCTCGCGCGCCCAGCTCAAAAAGGTGCCGAAGCTGGGGCCGAAAGCGTTTGAACAGTGCGCGGGCTTCCTGCGCGTCCACGGCAGCAATCCGCTGGACGCGACGGCGGTTCATCCCGAAAGCTATGCGGCGGCAAAAGCGCTGATGGAGAAGCTGGGCTATGCGCCGCAGGCCTTGAAACGCGGCGGCATCGTCGGCATTCTGGCAAAGGCCGAACAGGCGGGCATGGCGAAGCTGGCGGCTGAGCTGGGCGTGGGCGAAATGACCCTGCGGGATATCGCTTCGGAATTGGAAAAGCCGGGGCGCGATCCGCGCGACGAACTGCCCGCGCCCGTGCTGCGCACGGATGTGCTCAGCATGGAGGATTTGAAGCCCGGCATGGAACTGACGGGCACGGTGCGCAACGTCATCGATTTCGGCGCATTTGTGGATATCGGCGTGCATCAGGACGGCCTGGTGCATATCTCCCGGATGGCGGACAAATTCATCCGTCATCCGAGCGAGGTGGTGCATGTCGGCGACGTGGTGACGGTCTGGGTCGTCGATGTGGATGTGAAAAAACAGCGCATCGCGCTGAGCATGGTGAAGGGGAGAACCTGACATGCGAAAAAAGATGCTCGCGGTGTTTGCGGCGGCGGCACTGGCTGCCGCGCCCGCGCTGGCAGAGCCATGGACAAAAGGCTATGGCGGAAGCGGCGCGGACCGCCTGACAGAGCTGGTGGAATACGAGGGCGGGCTGATTGCGGCCGGGCAGACGTCGTCGGAAGACGGCGATCTGGAAACGCGCACGCGCAGCAATCAGGCCGGCTGGATGATGCGCCTGAACGAGGCGGGCACGCCGCTTTGGAGCTGCTGCACGGCGAAAAACGGGCGAAACCGGATGCGCGCGCTGTATGCGCATGAAAACGGGCAGATTTCCACGGCGCTGCAAGGCGAAGGCGTCGAGGGCTTCGAATGGCTGATCGTCAGCGGGGAAGGCAAAATCGTGCGGCGCATTGAAGCGCCGGAGATCGAGGCCGTCTGCGCGCACGGCGGCGGGAAGATGTTCGCCAGGTTTTACGACCGGGATGGGGAACCGCATGCGGCGCTGATTGTCCGGCATGAAGACGAAACCTGCTGCGTGGCCGACATGGATGCGGCCGGGCGGGTTTCACGCGGATTGAGCTTCGTGGTCTGCATGGAAACGAGCTTTGCGCCGTGCGCGGACGGAAGCGGGCGCGTGGCGATGGCGTACAGCTATGACGGCGAAGCGGGCGTGCTGCTGGTGAAGCCCGGCACGGATGAAGCGCCTGAAAAGGTTGTGATCGAGGGCGTGACATCGGACGCATCGCCGATCCTCATGCCGCTTGAAGACGGTTCTGTGGTCGTCGGCGGGCAGCAGGAATCCGGCGGCGGATATCTGGCGCGGATCAACGCGCTGGGCGAAACGATGTTCGCCGTTTCGATCGACGATCCGCCGGACAGAATGGCGGTTACGCCCAGCGGCTTTGTGCTGCACATGATGCAGCTCAACCGGCTTTATGATTTTGACGAAGACGGCAATCTGCTGGGCATTCGCGAGGTCGAATACGAGCGCGACCCGTATATGGAAGTGCTGGAGGACATGGCCAATCTGGGCGGCGAAACGGCGCTGCTGATGGATGCGGAGAGCGTCGGCGGCAGCCGCGCGGAAATCGTCTTTGCGCCGGGCGAAGGAATCAGCGTGCCGGACGACGAATACAGTCATGCCCTTTATCATGAATCCGGCTGCGCGCTTCAAGACGTCTGGCCGCAGGAAAGCGGCGTGCTTGCGCTGATTGAGCGCAGCGACGGCCAGCGGGTCGGCCTTTCCATCGACGCGGACGGCGGCGTTCAAGAAGTGGAAGCGCCTGAGCCGCGCGAGCGGAACCGGCAGGCGGTTTCCGGCGGCACGCTGTCGTGGAGCGAGGAGCCGGGCGGCGCGGCGGTGACGCTGGAAGATGGGCAGGGCCGCGAAATCTGGCGTGTGCGCACGATGATCCATATCGCGGCAGACAGGCTCGAATGGCTCTGCGCACAGGAACTGCCGGACGGGAGCTTTGCCCTCGGCGGACGATACCTCACCGGGGACGGCGCGGTGCAGGAACAGGCGGCTACGATGGCGGTCATTGGGCCGGAAGGCGTGTTGCGCGAGATTGTCCCGATTCAGTCCGGCGAGGAAGATATGCCCGTCGGCTGTGTGCGCGATATGGTCTATGACCCGCAGCGCGGGCTTTTGCTGCTGACTGCGCGCGGCGGGCAGACGAAAAACGGCGTCTGCGATATTCAGACGGCCGACGGCAGTTTTGACGTGTATGTGCATGTCGGGTTTGAGGCGGAGGACGCGAGGCTGACGCTGGATGATTCCGGCTATGCCTATGTCTGCGGTACGGACCGCGACAATGGGCAGAACATCACCGCCGTTGTCCGCGTCGATCTGGATGCCGGAGAAGCGCCCGTTAAAAGATAAGTCATCATCGGAAATCCCGATTCAGGGAGCAGGAGGAAACAACATGAATACCGATATCGTCATCGTCGGCGCAGGCCCGGCGGGCATCTTCACCGCGATCGAAATGATTCGCCGGGGAAGCAAAAAGCATATCACCATCGTGGAAAAAGGACAGCCGATTGAAAAGCGCCGCTGCCCGAAGACCGTCACCAAGCAGTGCGTCAACTGCCGGCCATATTGCCACATCACCACCGGCTTTTCCGGCGCGGGGGCGTTTTCAGATGGCAAGCTCTCCCTCTCTCATGAGGTTGGCGGCGACTTCCCGACGCTCATCGGCGAGCAGAACGCGCAGGATCTGATCGATTATACCGACGGCATTTATCTGGAATTCGGCGCGGACAGCCACGTTGAGGGTATCGGCAACACCGAAGAGGTGCGCGAAATCCGCCGCCGCGCGATTCAGGCGGGCCTCAAGCTGGTCGATTGCCCGATCCGCCACCTCGGCACGGAAAAGGCGCAGACGCTCTATCTCGCGCTGGAAAACTATCTGCGCGACAACGACGTGGAGCTGCTCTTCGGCTGGGAATGCGAAGAACTGCTGATGGACGGCGAAACCTGCCTCGGCGTTTCCCTGCGCAAGGGCGACCAGACGCAGGAAATCCGCGCCGGGCATACCGTCGTTGCGACGGGCCGCCGCGGCGCGGATTGGCTGGAAAAGCTCTGCGCCGAGCACGGCATCGCCCACCAGCCCGGCACGGTCGATATCGGCGTGCGCGTGGAGTGCCGCAACGAGGTCATGGAAGAGGTCAACCGCGTGCTTTATGAAAGCAAGCTGATCGGCTACCCGCGCCCGTTTAAGAACAAGGTGCGAACCTTCTGCCAAAATCCCGGCGGCTTTGTCAGCCAGGAAAACTATGACAACGACCTCGCCGTCGTCAACGGCCACAGCTATAAAGACCTCAAGAGCGACAACACCAACGTCTCCGTGCTGTGCAGCCACAATTTTTCTATCCCGTTCAACCAGCCGATTGCCTACGCGCAGAAGGTCGGCGAGCTGACCAATATGCTCGGCAACGGCCACATTCTTGTGCAGCGCTTTGGCGACATCCTCGACGGCAAGCGCACCTGGCAGAAGGAACTCGCGCAGAGCAACGTGCGCCCGACCCTGCCGGACGCGGTCGCGGGCGATATCACCGCCGCGATGCCGTATCGCGCGATGACCAACATCATCAATTTCATTCAGGCGGCGGACGTCGTCGTGCCGGGCTTCGCCTCATCCGAAACGCTGCTGTATTCGCCGGAACTCAAGTTCTATTCCAACCGTGTCAAGATGGATGAGCAGCTGAACACCAACGTGCGCGGCCTGCATTGTCTCGGCGATTCCTCCGGTTGGACGCGCGGATTGATGATGGCTTCCGCAATGGGTGTGCTGATGGGCCGCAAGCTGGCGGAAAACGAGGCATGAGGGTCTGCGGCAATCCGGACAGCGGCCTGCTCGTGATTCAGGCGATGGATGCGCGACAGCTTGAGCGGCTGGAGGATGAGGTCAGGGCGCTGCAAGACATGGGCGGCGCCCTGCCGCTCTGGGCCGCGTTTGCGGTGGAGGATTGGAACGATGCGCTTTCTCCGTGGCCCGCGCCGCCCGTGTTCGGTGGGCACGGCTTTGGCGGACGCGCGGAAGAAACGCTGGCATATATTCAAAACACGCTGATTCCCGAATGCTTTACGGCGCATCATCTCGCGGAGCAGACGAAAATCATGCTGTGCGGCTATTCGCTTGCGGGGCTGTTTGCGCTCTGGGCGGGCAGTCAGAGTGAGCGGTTCAGCGCCGTTGCGGGCGTTTCGCCGTCGGTCTGGTTTCCGGGCTACGGCGATTATGAACAGGCGCACCCGATTCGTGCCGAACATGTGTATCTGAGCCTCGGCGACCGCGAAGAACAAACAAAAAACCGCGCGATGGCGGCTGTCGGAAACGAAATCCGCGCGCTGTATGCGCGGCTGCAAACGCGAAAGACGGATTGCGCGCTGGAATGGAACGCGGGCAATCACTTCCGCGAGCCGGAACGGCGTGTGGCAAAGGGCGTCAAATGGATGCTGGATTCACTGTGAGGGCTGCCGTTCGTTCGGCCTGAGCGTATGCACGGCGTAAAGTTCGCCCAGCGCGTAGGCTTCTTCCAGATCCTCCGGTTCGGTCGGCGTCAGGCCGGTGCATTCCGTCGTGCTGGCGACGTCTTCGCCCGTGCGGGGCTTGCCCTTCTGTGCGGGCGGATTCCACGCTTTCGCTGAATTTTTGCTTTGATGAGCCATTAAAATTTCCCCCTGTCTGCGTTTGATACCCGTATCATGACGCGGCAGGGGGATTTTTATACACAGAGGAGTTTTTCCATCGCTTCCGGCATCGGCTCGACGATGTTCACCGTTTCGCCCGTGACGGGCTGGATGCAGCGCAGGCGCGCGGAATGCAGCGCGAAACGATCTTTCAGCTCCGGCAGTTCGCGGCCATAGAGATAGTCGCCGCAGATGGGACAACCGATATGGGACAGATGCACGCGGATCTGATGGGTGCGCCCGGTTTCCAGCCGCAGGCGGACGAGCGCGCGGTTTCCGGCGGTTTGCTCGACGCGGTAATGCGTCACGGCGTGCTGGCCGCCGGGGCAGACCGCGCGCTTTGCGCCCGCGCCGAGGCGGGCAATCGGCGCGTCGATGACGCCTTCGGGCTGCGCGGGAATGCCTTCAGTCACGGCGAGATATTCGCGGATGAAGCTGTCCGTGTGCAGCTGGCGGGTCAGCAGGCGCTGGGCATGGGCATGGCGGGCGACGCAGAGCAGGCCGCTCGTGCCCTTATCCAGCCGATTGACGGGGTGATAATCAAACGCCGCCGCGTCCTGACCGAGCAGGACGGCAAGCTGTTCGCGGAGCGTGCCGGTGTGGATGTGGCCGCAGGGGAGCGTAGCCAGCGGCGCGCCCTTGCTGACGACGATCATATCCTCGTCGATGTAGCGGATGAAAGAAGGCGGCAGGCCGTCCAAACCGCTGTCGGCCGGCGCGGCCTGCACCCCGCCGTTGTCCATGCGGACTTCAAGCAGCTGACCTGCGCGCAGAACCGTGTCCGCACGAAGGGGCTTGCCGTCGCAGAGAATGCCGCCATCGACTTTGAGCCGCCGAAACGCGTGCGTGCCCAACTGAAAACGCCGGGGAACGACGCTTCGCGCCGCGCGGCCTGCGTCTTCCTCGGTGGTGATATAGGTTAAAATGCGCATGAAAAGCACCTCAAAGCCTTTGATGCCGTATCAATACGCCGCGAAGCGGCTCAAATCCTTTTCAGGAGGCAAAAGAAAACGGCGGGCGCGCCCCTCTACGCTCAAACGGACAATCGGCTTCAGGGTGCTGTATAAAAGACTCATGCGGCGTTTCCTCCCGGTTGAGATTGAAGTTAGAATTATCTAATGATGGAGCGTTTTATCCTATTTTGTCAGAGAGGTAAATCCTGTTTTTGCGGATTGCCCCCATCTTTCGCGGTCAATTGACAAAGACGGCGGATGGGGGGTAAAATGAACATATTCAAAATCATGAAGAAACGGGAGGCGCCTATGAACGCAGTCGCCGCTTTTGAAAACCGAAAGGATACGCTTCGGGAGCAGCTCGAAGCGAGCGAAAACATGCCGCAGGCGATTTCCGCCGCGACGATGACGCTGGAACAGATTGCCTGCGATTTGGCGCAGGACGAGCAGGACGATTTTGCCCGCCAGCGGCAGCAGGCCGTCATGGCGCTGGCCA
>OLRJ01002331.1_pt1 | contig 14317 bp, 14 predicted proteins | sample 1672741 | NCBI WGS metagenome assembly OLRJ01 (sample SAMEA3136719, study PRJEB25190) | human gut metagenome | biome: human gut; feature: human-associated habitat; material: faeces | place: Austria | collected 2013
AATTAAATAATATCCATCTTCTTCTCTAAAAAATATCGGATATGCTTTTGTCTTTCCCATTCTCCCCCCTATCTGATTATATAATAGCACATTTTTGTATATAACGCAATCTTTATATGCTGTTTTTTATTTTTATTAGATAGAAAATTATCAAGAAATCACATTCATATAATAAATTTTAAAAAAAGAACTACAGGAAGATATAAATCTCTGTAATCCTTTTTATATAATAAGTAATTTACTTACATTGTTTCCCCTCTTTTTGATTATAGATATTTATTAATCCATCTTTTAACACTTCGGAAAAATTAATACCATTTTTTTCGGCAAAAGTATTTAACCATGCTGGAATAGTCGTATTTTTTCTAATCGCCTTTTCGCCGTACTTTTCGGCATATGTATCTATGTCTAATGTAATTAGAGTTTTAAATGCTTTACCGTTAATATTCAGTTTATCGTCTATAATTACATCCGTTATATCGGTTGTTTCTGGAATGGATTCCCCATCTTCTAATTCCCCCAATATCCAACCCGAGGCGGCATCAACAGCCATTTCTAACGCTTCATTTAAATCATTGCCAAATGTTGTACAGCCTGGCAAATCAGGAACCGTTACCGTATAACCTTTTCCAGCTTCATTTAGATAAAAGCACGCTGTATAAATTAATTTCATTTTTTCCATTTCTATAATAATTCAATGAGATTATAAGGGCTTCCCCTTTATAAAAGCCCTGCTTGCTGTAATATACTTTTAATTGTTGTATTAGGTATATCTCCGGGATGATTCTGTATTGTAACCTTACCTTTTTTTACAGGATGTTTATAGTGATAATGTGACCCTTTTGTTTTAACTCAATACCAACCATCATTAATAATTATTTTTCAATTTCTCTAAATCTCATTGTTTCCTCCTTTTATTATATTACACGCATAATGCGTATAATTGTCAAGTAAGAATATGATTTTTATTTATTTTTCTTCTATTCGATACAAAATGCAGACATAATATACTATTTTTGTAATTTTTAGATGATATTGATTCTTTAACAAAAAATCAATATCTACATCTTCAACTTGTTATGCCGTGTTAGGGTTGCAATGTGCCATATTATACATTATCATTTACATGTAGAACATTTGTTCTTTTTATAGGAGGCGGAAGTTATGTATATAGAAAAATTACCAAATGGTAAATATAAATGTGTCGAGCGGTATAAAAATTACATGACGGGTAAGGTTGAAAGAGTATCAGTTACCGTTGAAAAGAATACAGCAAGCAAGAGAAAGGAAGCTCTTGAAGTATTAAGAAGTAAGATAGATAAAGCGAATGAGTATAGATCTAATCAAGATTACACCTTATCTGATATCGCAAAACTCTATCTTAAGTACCAGACGCATCACATTAAAGCAAGTTCGTGCAATACATTAAGGAGTGCTATTAACACACTCTTGCAAGTCGTAAACGGTGATGTATTGATTAATAAATTAACCGATGCATATGTAATTAATACGCTAAGCAAATCGTATAAGTCACCGACTACGATTAATAATAAAATTACTTTAATAAAAAAATAATTAATTGGGGATATTCGCAAGATTTGATAGATAATATTGAATGGCTGCGTAAGATGAAGCCTCTTAAGAAGAATAAGAATAACAAGATTGAAGATAAATATCTTGAATCTGATGAATTACAAGAACTGTTATCGCACATACGGAATAAGCAATACAAGGATTACTATATATTTCTAGCACTGAGTGGATTAAGAGCAAACGAAGCGCTTGCATTGACTATAAGTGATATTGATTTAGATAACCGCACTATATCAATTAATAAAACGATCAGTGCGCACAACAAGTCTGTAACTTTTCCGAAGAGTGCCACATCTAACAGAGTGATCTACATTCAGGATGAATTACTTGAATTCCTTAAACGCAAATTAAAAGACAATCGACTGATTCAACTTGCTTTAGGTGTTCGCACAGATTCAATCTTCTTCAATAAAAAAGGTAACATATATGATTATGTTAATTTATATAATTACTTCCGCAAGGCTTGCCGTGAGTATATTGGTCGTTCTCTCGGTCTTCATTCGCTAAGACATACACATGCATCGCTGATGTTTGAGCGAGGGATGAGCCTTGTGGCTATCTCTGAGCACCTAGGTCACTCAGAAAGCGCAATCACTAAACAAGTATACTTGCATATCACTGATAGACTGAAAGCGAAATACAATGAGGAAATTAAGAATGTACATATTTTATAATCTGCCCCATTTTTGCCTCATTTCCAGACTAAAATAAAAATAAACCCCACGCAAACAGCTTGTTTACCGGGGTTTTTGAAAGATACATAATAATTAAATGATATACTATAATTGATTAATTTTATCAAATTAAGTATATAAAACATAAAAAACGACCTCAGTCGATCAGCCTTATGTATCCCATATTCAGGTTACATACAGTCTGACCTTCAGAGGTCGTTATTAAATCATTTACATGTCAAATACAAAATGTATTATTTACGATTTCTTCTGTTTCCAAAGAATTGGAGTACGAATATAAGTGCAACACCTATTGCAAATGCAAGCCAGTTAAATGTTGCAAATGTTATAGGCGGCTGTGGAGTTGTTAATGTTGTAGGTCCCATAATAATAGAATAGATTGATCCAATCATAAGGCCTAAAATAAAGAACATTGTGACGGTTCTAAACTTGGCCATACATATTTCAATTATCTTAACAATAAATAACGCTCCAACTACAATACCTGCTGCGAAAATAATCATTCCAGGAAGATAAGAAAGATGTAATTTAAGTAACTCTCTTCCCGCAGACATAACAGGTAAATATAATCCCATAATTAAAAGGATTGTTGATCCGGAAATTCCTGGAAGGAACATGGCAGATGTAGATGCCATTGCACCAAAGAATATCAGAAGTCCGCTACCCCATGTGATGCTGCTCATGCTCACACCGGTTGAAAAGCTGTGCTTGTTAAGCATTGTGATTAAGATAACAAATGCTATACCTACACCTAATGCTATAAAGCCTCCAACAGATGGCTTGAATGACTTCTTTTCTTCTCTTATTAGCATCGGAATAGATGCAACAATAAATCCTATAAATAATGAACTTACTACATACACACTACTTTCAAATGAATGAGTAATAACGAGAACGGAAAGGATCATTCCTACGATCCATCCAATTCCCAGCTTTATTAAATATTTAAATGCTTTCTTTCTCTTTTGACCACGCTCATAGAAAACATCGTGTGTTCCGCCTACAAAGTCATTATAGAATCCCATAATGAGGGCTACTGTACCACCCGACATTCCGGGAACACTATCTGCGATAGCCATACAGAAGCCATTGATAATAGTCCTTATCATCTGGAAACCTCCATTAAATAATTAGACTTATTCTATCACATTATTATGTAGATTTGTAGAGTTTATAAAATTTGTATTGCATTTATATTATACATTGTAATGTTTATGTATAATATATGAAGTTTTCCTGGCTTAATTAATACTGATTAGTTGTACTTGTAGAAGCCTTCTCCGGCATTAATACCTGTTTTGCCTTCATCAATGTACTTCTTAAGGATTGCTGCAATCTTACCGTTATCAGTTGCAGGATCACTTGCATCATGGCTATTCATAATAATATGGTAAGCAGTTGTTAAACCTACTATATCAAGGATTTCAAAAGGTCCCTTTGGTGCTCCTGTTCCAATCTTCCATGTTAAGTCGATTGTCTGTGGATCTGCAACTTCTCTTGCAAGTAATGTCTCAGCAGATCTTAAGAATGGAATAAGCATTGAGTTAAGGATATAACCAGGCTGCTCCTTCTTCATTAAAAGAGGTACCATCTGAATCTGTCCTGCGAACTCTGCAACAGCATCATAGTACTTCTGCTCTGTTCCTGCATGGCCCATAACTTCAGCTGTATTGCCTCTCCAGATGTTGTTAGCAAAATGAAGAGCAAGATACTTCTCAGGTCTTCCTGTATACTGTGCGAATGCACTTGGAAGCATTGAAGAAGAGTTAGTTGCAATAACTGTCTTCTCAGGTAATACACCTGCAAGCTTCTCATAGAATTCGATCTTAGCCTGTGGATTCTCAGCCATTGCCTCAATTACAAGGTCTGCATCCTTTACTGCCTCTGCTAAATCTGTTACATACTTGATGTTCTCATATGCCTTTACTGCATTTCCCTTAAGTTCATCAATTTTCTCTACTGTAAGATTCTCAGGATTTGGGTAAAGTCCCTTTCCGAACATTTTAATAGCGATTGGGTTACCAAGCTTAGACTTAAAGTCCTCTAATTCTGCAAGGTAAATGTTGTGAAGTCTGTCAATCTTCTTCTTAGCTCTGACAACTGACTCCTCACTTCTTAAATAAATAGTTACATCAAAACCACAGTAAGCAGACTGATATGCAATCTGACTTCCTAATACTCCACCACCTGCTAATACAATGTTTTTAAAGCTCATAATGTTCTCCTTTTATAAAATTTAACCAATGTGCAAACAAATTAATATTTATAAAAGTGTAATGTAATTTTGAAGATACTATGTTTTTATACATCTGTAAAGATGTATTGAAATGTATACAATTGTACATTTTCAGTTGTTTTGTCGCATAAAACAAGACCCCGAGTCAGGCCTTTGCCATTCTCGGGGTCTTTATAGAGCTGAATATGTATAATCTCTTGAGATTTGTTATATAAAATATCTTAAAATTAGTTATCTAAGAATTCTACGGCACCTGTCTCAATGTTGTATCTTGCACCAACGATCTTAACTTTGCCTTCCTTCTGAAGCTTCTTTAATGTAGCACTTTCATTTAACTTTGAGATAGAATTCTCAATGTTGTAAAGCTCCGCCTTGTCTGCTACTTCATCTGTATGATTATCAGGATCCTGAACATCGCTTCTTGCCTTATCTACAGATGACTGAATTGTTGAAAGAATAGTTCCTAAATAAACTTCGCTGCTGTCAACATGTCCGTGACCTGAAGCAGCCTCAACAACGCCACCAACAGCTCCACAGTGAGTATGTCCCATTACAACGATAAGAGGTGTCTTTAAATGACTTGCTGCATATTCTACACTACCAAGTTCATAATCACCAATAACGTTACCGGCATCTCTGATTGTAAAGATCTCACCTAAACCTGTATCAAAAATTAATTCTGCAGGAACTCTTGAGTCTGCACAAGTAATAACTGTAGCGTATGGCTTCTGACCATCAGTTGCTAAGTCTTCTCTTGTTGATTCACTTGTATCAATTGTCTTTGCGCCCTTAATGTATTCTGCATTACCATCTTTTAAGGCCTGTAAAGCCGCATCAGCTGATGAATACTTATTCACATTCTCTGTGTAAGTGCTTGAATTACCTGATTCTGTTGTTGTCTCTTCAGCTGCTGTAGTTGTCTCTGTATTATTAGATGAACCACCACCTGAACAACCTGCAAAACCAATAGTTGCTGCAGCACCTGCGATTGCAATTGCCATCGCCTTGTTAAATCTGAATTTTTTCATAATTAAGAACCTATCCCTTTTCCCAATCTTAAATACAAAATATAGAGTAACAATCTGCATATTTGTTATTTTAATTTGTAATTTAGTTAATCTATAACTCGCTTTTGGTCATAACAAATATAAACAGCGGGTATTAGATTACCCGTTTTCTATCATAACAAAAAAGTAATTACTTAGCAATATTTTATACATTTTAAATATTTTAATAAAATTATGTAGAAATTACATATGATAAATTATATAAATCCTTGACAAATTCGCCCTTTACTGCTAATCCGGCTTCCAGATCTAATTCATCAACTTTGCCGTTTTTGTATATAATCATTTTGCTGTTTTTGATACCATCTCTGAGAAGTCTTGCAGCAAACTCTCCCATTTCACTTCCGATAATTCTGTCCTTTACACTTGGGCTTCCACCTCGCTGAACATATCCCAGTACGCACTCTATTGATTTAATCCCTGTACGCTCTTCTATTCTTTTATGAAGATTATCAATACCTTCGGTGCCTTCTGATGCAATAAAAATAAAATGTTCCTTACCTGTTGATTTTGTAAGTTCAATTCTGTCGATTACATCCTTCTCAAAATCAAATTTTACTTCAGGAATAAGTATGCCTGTGGCACCTGTGGCAATTCCAACTCCGATGGCCAGATTTCCACATCTTCTTCCCATTACCTTTATAACACTGCATCTGTCATGGGCTGTCATGGTGTCTCTTATTTTATCAGCCATCTCTACAGCATTATTCATGGCAGTATCAAAGCCTATTGTATAGTCTGATGCAGCAATATCATTATCAATAGTTCCAGGGATTCCTATACACTGAATTCCTCTCTTTGATAATTCAAGTGCACCTCTGAATGAACCGTCACCACCTATTACTATCAAGGCATCAAGACCCATTTCCTTACAGTTTTCGGCAGCTTTTGCAAGGCCTTCTTCCGTTGCAAATTCCTTACATCTTGCTGTATGAATCATAGTACCGCCATTGTTAATGATTTCAGATACTGAGCGGATATCAAAATCCACATATTCTTTTTTTAGTAAGCCACTATAACCTCTTATTATAGCCCTTACATCCATACCATATGCAAGGCATGCTCTAGTTGCAGCTCTGAGAACCGCATTCATGCCCGGTGCATCACCACCACTTGTTAAAATTCCGACACATTTTTTCTTCATATTACTCCTTACCATCCAATAAGAGGCTGTAAATATCCATAAGCGATTCCTGCCGCTGCAGATATTCCTATTATTATAATCGGGTGAACTTTCTTTAACGCCAGTATCAGCATTGATACAAATATTATAACAGAAGTTATAAATGCAAATGTCCCCATAACCTCCAGTTTAATTCCTGTAGGGAAAAATACTGTTATGCCCGTTGATAATACAGCTGTTGCAATAAAGCCGATAACTGCAGGTTTTAAGCCACTCATGGCCCCCTGTACATATTTATTTGTTTTAAATTTATCATAAAGTTTTGCAACTATCAGAATAATTATAAACGAAGGCAAAACTACACCTAAGGTTGCAAGTACAGATCCGAATATTCCTCCTGCTTCCATACCTACATATGTTGATACATTTATTGCAAATGGTCCGGGTGTACTCTCACTAACTGCAATAAAGTTAAGTATCTGGTCATCATCCATCCAGTTATTTTCTGTAATGCTCGCCCTTATGAGCGGAAGCATTGCGTAACCGCCTCCGAATGTAAATGCTCCAATCTTAAGGAATGTAAAAAATAAGTTAATATATATCATAATTCATCTCTGTTTCTAAACATTACTGTAATTTATCCTTCACGGCTTTTCCGGCTATTATTGAATAAATAATTCCCGCTGCCGCACATGCTATTGTCATGTAAATTACATTTATATTGAAAAATGCCACCGCAACAAATGCCGCTGCCATAATTACATACGAAAATACATTTTTAGGGCATGATTTATACATTGAAACAAGTCCTTTTATAATCAGTGCAAGTACACCTGCTCTAATTCCCCAGAAAGCATATTTTACAATTTCAATGTCTTCAAACTGTCTGAGTACAAATGATAGTCCTACGATTATTCCAAACGATGGCAATACAACTCCTAATGTTGCACAAAATGCACCAAATACCCCTGCGGTCCGATACCCCACAAATGTTGACGTGTTCAGAGAAATTGGGCCCGGTGTACTTTCCGCTATGGCCACCACGTCCAGAATATCCTCATCAGATATCCATTTCTTTTTCGTTACGGTTTCTTCCTGAATGATAGGAATCATGGCGTAACCGCCTCCGAATGTGAAGGCTCCTATTTTAAAAAATGTAATAAACAATTCCCAAAATATATTTTTCTTTTTTGGGTTTATTACATCATTTTCTGTATCTTTTTCCATATAAACCTTCTTTAAATTATTGAATCCAAGTTGTTTAATTCTACTTATATAATCCAAGCTATTAAATTTCAGCTATATATTTTCTGCATGTTTACAGATAATTATCCATTCTTTTCTATAAAAGAAGTAATTGTTTTGTAAACGTCCTCGTTATTACGCTCATTTAAGATTTCATGTCTCATATTTTCAAATGTTTTTCTTTTTACATTTTCAAATCCCGCCTTGCGTAAGAAATAAACTGAAGCGTCACTGCCTCTCTTACCGCCAATACAAGGATCATCCGCTCCGCCAATGCATAATATTGGAAGAGTTGCATTTACATTTATATAGCGCTTAGGATCTCTCATATTTTTTACGAGTCTGAATAAATCGTTGAATGCTGAAACAGTAAAACCATTTCCGCAATATGGATCATTTATGTAATTATCCACATTTTCCTCATTGGCGCTTAACCAGTCCACATCTGTTCTTGGATTTTCTATTCTGTTGTTAAATGCACCTACTGACATTTTCTCAAGCATTGGAGAATATGCTTTTGCACCCTTAATTTTTCTTAATATGTTGGAAATCACAATTCCCATTGATGATTCTTTTACGGGCGCAGGATAACCTGAAAGAATAATACTTTTATAGTTAAGAGATTCTGTCTGAAGAAGATTTCTTGTAATAATTGTTCCAAATGAATGGGCAAATATATCTACTTTATCCACATTGAGTCTTTTGAAAATATATTTTGTGATGATTTTCTGATCTCTTAAAAGCTCATTATGGCCATCTTTTTCTTTGAAAAACCCCAAAACTTTAGCCGTTTTTCCGTGTCCTCTTAAATCTGAAGTAACAACGGTATATCCTATTTTATTTAATTCAAGGGCAAGTCTCTCATACCTTCCCCTGTGCTCCATCATTCCGTGGATAACCTGAACGACTCCTTTGGCATTTGGAACCTCATATACTGATAATGCAAGATCTGTACCGTCTTTTGCTTTTAAAATTACATTTTCCATAAGCACACCCCGTTTATATGCAATAAATATTTATCTGCAACAAACATTTATCTGTAGTCTGTATTTTATAGTTTAGTATTTTACTTTTTAATTTTTAATAAGTAACTTTTTATCTTTTATACAATTAATAAACCGCTTAATTAATATCTTCAGTAAATTAAACGTTCATGATTAATATCGTTTTTCAGTATACAACCTTTAATGGTTTTTTCAAGTTTGGCAGGGGATGATTGGAGTATATGTGACCAAAATAAAAAAGCCCCGACAGTGCAGGGCCTGAAAAATGATTTACATGGCGAATCATCTGATTCTTTCATACTTATATTGTTTATACGGAATATCTCCGGTAACATCTCCTATCATGGTTTTAATATAATTTTCTTCACAAATCTCAGGGAAAAATGTATCTCCTTCCACATCCAGATCTATTTCCGTCAGGTAAAGCACATCAGCAAGCTCAAGTCCTTCCTTATACACTGAACTTCCACCTGACAGATAAATATACTTATCAGGCGCTATATCTGATGCGAGCTTTACGGCTTTATCCAATGTACCTACAGTGTAGAGATTTCCCCCGCTGTATTCCCTGGACTTTGAAATTACTATGGTAATTCTGTTTGGAAGTGGTCTGCCTATTTCGTCATAGGTTCTTCTGCCCATAACTACTATATTACCTGTAGTCAGTTCACGAAACAGCGCCTGTTCTCCCGGAATATTCCATGGAATTATTCCATTATTTCCTATTACCCTGTTATGGGCAAATGCAGCTATTATACCAATCATTTTTTATCCTTTAAAACCTCAGACAACAAAGCTGACTGTGACTACAACAGCCATACTCTGCCTGTGTCAGATTGAGTCTATTTCCTCATGCTCTATTTCATTATTAATCATATCATCATTACTTTTCTTAGTATCAGAAAGTAAACTGTCATATCCCTTTAACGCTGAAAATGGCATAAAATGTGCCGCTCTTTCGCTAACATCCATTCTCTTATGCTTCTTTGAGACCTGATGGGGTAAATCGATGATGTCATCATAATTATTTGTTAAATTTAAATTGTTATCGTTTTTCATATATCGTCTTTATTACTATTTTCAACATACTGTGAATATATATTTTAGGCGTGCACTTTAGGCATATACTTCATGTTTCCGCATGATATATTCCTGCTTTTACGCCTTATGGCCACCCACCTGGCCATTTCGCTCCATTCCCGTAGCTCCTTCTTCCAAACTTGTACCTTTTACAAGTATGTTACTTCCATATTTGCTTTTCAAAGATAAAAGTGTACTCTGAAGCCTTTTCAATTTCTCTTTGGAGTCAGCTTTACCGCATTCCACATTAATGTCTTTATTATTTTTATCCTTACGAGCGTTTTCTTTTGAAGAAACAGCTGCAGATTTTGTTTTTATGCCATTTCTCGGATTTTTATTGTAATCACCCGATCCGGTATCAGTTTGGTTATTAACATTATAGCCTGCTTTACCACTGACATTACCATCTGTTTTTTTAGCAGTATTTAAAGCAGATTTATTATCGGCTTTTTCATCAACATTTGCAGACGATTTATCATTATCTTTATTAACGGTACTTCCACTGTATTCTGCACTGTCTTCTGAGTTACCACAACTCAAATCAAAGTCATCGAAAAAAGAAAGCTGTTTTCTGGTATTTTTCTGAATATTCTTTACTTCATCTTCATTTATTACATCATCCGCAACCAGAGTCAGACGGCGTATAAGAAGCCTGCTGTCCGTAATTGTATGATACAGCTTAACAAATGCATCTATAAGATCTGAAGATATATATGTATATTCATCCAGATTGGCAGTTCCTCTTGAATGCTTAGGCTTTAACCGGCCGTATCTGTCCTTTACGATTTCACCTTCATATGAATCATCCAGTATATACATATTGTCGATGTCATATCCAACCATAAGGACAATTTTCTTTGTCATAAGCTTCTTTTTCATAAGTTCATATGACAGATTTTCCGCCATCTCACGGACTATAATCTCCGCTCTTGTATTGTCATATGCACACTGTAAAACCTGACCACTGTTCACGCTCTTACTCTGAGGCTTATATTGCTTTACATCTTTTATGGTACATGGGTCATATCCCCAGGCGTGATCTATTAAAATCTCAGCATTTACACCAAATAAATCATAGAGTAAATCTTCATTATAGAAATCATTTTCCTTACCGATTGAACATCTGGCAATGTCGCCCATTGTATATAATCCCACATGAGCAAGCTTTTCTGCATAACCTCTACCGATTCCCCAAAATGCCATAAGAGGCTTATATCCCCAGAGCTCCTCTCTGAATGAGCGTTCCGTAAGCTCTGCTATTCTCAAACCGTTTTTATCGGCCTTCATGTGCTTGGCTCTGATATCCATGGCAATCTTAGCTAAATACATGTTGTCGCCTATACCTGCAGTCGCTGTAATTCCCGTAGTCTCATATACATCATTCATCATTTTACGGACAAAATCGTATCCGCTCATGTTGTAATAGTTCAGATAATCCGTAATATCCATAAATACTTCATCTATGGAATATGGAAATATATCATCTGAAGAAACATATTTGAGGTAAATGTTATAAATTTCCGCACTTTTCTTCATATATAAAGACATTCTGGGTTTCGCAGCAATAAACTCCAGACCGATACCCGGATCACTGTCTACAACTGACTTAAATGCAGATGTCTCTGTCATATTTCTTATTCTGCCATTATATGCTTTTATGGTGCTTATAACCTCAAATAATCTCGGTCTGCCTGGAACTCCATATGATTTAAGAGCCGGTGAAACAGCAAGGCAAATGGTCTTTTCTGTTCTTGAAGAGTCTGCAACAACAAGATTTGCATCAAATGGATCAAGCCCCCGTTCAACACATTCAACGGAGGCATAAAATGATTTTAAATCTATTGAGGCGTAAACTCTCTTTTCCATAAAATTCACCAAAAAAATACTATCATACAAACATTTGTTTATATGATAGTATTTTATCTATATATTGTCAACGACTGAGGATTACACCATTATCGTATTATTTATCCCATCCGAGCTTCTTTCTGCTCTCTCTCATGTCATCTAAAATCTGTTTAGCAAGAAGCTTTGGATCCATGTTTACAACCATTTTAGATCCGAGAAGTTCTAAGCTTCCTTCTTTAAGATATTCACTTACATTTCTTGAACCGTAAACCTGCTGTTCAACACAGTGATATGAATTAATGCCAAGTAAACGGAAACCTAAAGCCGCATCAATGGCCTTTTCATTTGACCATTCAGGAGATGTAAATGCATATGGCATATCTGCGATTGGAACTCCCATTTCTCTGGCAATTGTAGCCATAATTCCTGAAGATCTTGTATTATCAATACACTCTCCAACGTGTAATACAGGTGGAAGATCACCCTCAAGGAATTCCTTTAAGCCTTCGCCTGCAAATTTATCGCCTGCGCCCTTTTCACAGAATCCCATCTTCATAAGAGGATATGATGCACAGCCATTTGTAAGTACGAGTACATTATTTTTAATAAGCTCCTCTGCCACATCAATGATACATCTTTCAAATGGAACCTTTGGATTGTTACATCCAACCATATTTACGATACCAAGTATTTTTCCTGATTTGATGGCCTCAGTAACAGGTCCGATACCCTTGAAACGACGGCTTAAGTACTCAAGTGAGAAGCCAACTTCTGCAGTAACTTCTACATTAGGAATGTGTACCTGAACGCCTCTCTCCTGTCTTTCCTTAAATCTTTCAATTCCCTTTAAAACGATTTCTCTTGCTATTTCATTTGTCTTATCAATGTTGCTGTGGTAATGATCATATTCGATTCTCTCAGCACCAGGAAGTCTTGCTGACTCACTTGTTGTAACTACCTTTGTATGGAAACAGTTTGCAACATCCATGATTGCAGGATAAACGTCCTGAACATCCGCAATCCAGAGGTCGATAGCACCTGTAGCAATAACAAGCTCTGCTGAAACTGCATTTGAAAGAGGAATAACTCCGCCGTATCTGTACATTGCAGCAAGTGATGAACAGCAGATTCCGTAAAACTTAATGCCCTTTGCTCCATTTTCCTTAGCAAGCTTAACAAGCTCTTCGCTCTGTCCTGTCTCTACAATCTTACTTACAAGAGTTGGTAAATGTCCGTGAAGTGCGATATTTACATATCCTTCTTCAAGAGCTCCCAAGTTAACTTTACCTGTTACTCTGTCACCTACACCAAATAATGCATCTGTTGCAATTGATGAGCCCATAACGCCTGAAAATGTAAATGCTAATCCACAACGGTGGAATTCTTCCATAAGGCTCTTCCAGTCCGCATCAGTACCTACACCTGATTTGTGGAATGCTTCAAATACTTCATGATATGCACTAATAGGAATAAGACCGAGATCCTTCCAGATTTTCTTTCTCTCAGGCGGAGCAAGTGCCTCAAGAGTCTTGTATTCTCTGTTTGGATCTGTATTTGATAAATCATCTAAAAGAACATCTGCAACATCCTTTGCAATGTTGTTAAACTGTCTTCTCTTAGTCTTAATGCCAAATGAATTTGCAACGTCAATAACCTTCTGCTTTCCAATAATAGGTAAATCGAGTTTACCCTCAGCTGCCCATTTAAGTGAAAGAATAACCTCTCTTGCGTGCATTCCGTGCTGTGAAACACCTGCTGCCGCTCCTCTTAAAAGGTTTCTTGCAACGATAGTATCCGCATCGGCACCACAAGTTCCCTTAGGTGACTTGGCAGTAATCTTACAAGGACCCATGTTACATGCTTTACAACATGTTCCCGCAAGACCAAAGCTACAATGTGGCTTCTGCTTGTCAAATCTGTCAAATATATTTTCAATGCCCTGCTCTTTTTCATACTCAAGCATATCCTTAATTGCAGGGTCCGGTGTCTTTTCAATTACCTCATTCCTTGTAGGAAATGTCTTCTTATATGTAGCAATGGCTTCCATATAATCCTTTATGAAATCTGTATCTGCTGAATCATCAGTTTCATATTCTCTGTATTTTACATTTGGATTATGAACATGGTCATTTCCATAAGCTTTTTTATTACCGTCATGTTCATGGTCATGTTCGTGATGTGCATCAGCCTTGTGGATAATAACTGATACACCATTTTCATCAAAGCCTATTATATTTCTATGTGTGTGAAATTTATCTATCATATGCTCACCCGTTTATTTTTAATAACCTATTTATTCTATATGTATTATATGTATTAATTATAATACTACACATGAAATAAAAAATCCACTAGCGGTCATTAAAGGTTACCTAGATATGTTTAATATTGATAATAAAGAAAAATCATTAAAATATCTAAATATA
>OLRJ01002336.1_pt1 | contig 14299 bp, 13 predicted proteins | sample 1672741 | NCBI WGS metagenome assembly OLRJ01 (sample SAMEA3136719, study PRJEB25190) | human gut metagenome | biome: human gut; feature: human-associated habitat; material: faeces | place: Austria | collected 2013
TGAGCCCCTTATAGGGGCAGTGCAAACCACCGGCTAAGCCGGTGGTTATGATTAATCACCAAGGAAAAAACGGGTGATTTCCTCTCTGGATTTCAGATTTTTTAATGTATCCATATCCAGAGAAGAAGAATAAAACAGAATTTTCAGATAAAAAAGCATCCGCAGGTCTTCCTTTCGGAAAAGTGCCATAACAATAACGCGGATTTTGTAGTCATTCCACATAATTCTGTGATTCAGGCTCATAAAAGACAAGCGAGTCTGTGCGGCAGGTAGATGAGAACTGAGCAGAACAATTCCTGGTTTCAGTACAAAGCTGAAGTGCGTTTCCCGGCTCAGGATATCGAACAAATGCTGTTCTTCTGCAATTCCGTCATGAATAAAGTCAGATGCCAGTTTTTCAATAATTGAAAAGACATCCGTAAAAGTTTCACATTCATGCCAGTAAGCAGAAGTAAACAATTCTTTGAGTGAAAAAGGCGGAAGGTGACAGATTTTTTTCATAGAATGCATCCGAATGGGATCGGACAAATAATCCAGATTCGCTCCCGGATTCGGATCTATGAGAAGTTTCTTATCTTCCGGGAATGCCCATGCTTTTCCACTAATTGTTGTCAGGAGCAGATCAGTGTCAGAAAAATCAAAGGTATCCTTACTGTGTATTGGCAGAAGATCGGTAATCTCAACATAATCATGATAACGAGAGAGAATTTGCCTTTTCAGAGCCCAGTTAGTAGTAAAGTTTTCATGGCAGCATAAAACAGTACGCAGCTTCTTTTCAGGATGAAGAGCCTGATAATAGTTCAATGCTCCAGAAAACAGGACAGCCAGATTCGTCAGTTCAATCTCATTCAGCATCCGGCCCATATAGGAAACAGCAAATTTCTGGAACAGATAGGCAAATTCGCATTCGCCAAGCAGAGTGCGTTTAATATGGGTGAGGTTTTGCTGATGAGAAAAAATACATTTTCCAGACTGAAGTTCACGAAGATATAAAACCAGTGTTTTGTAAAAATCTTTGTCGTTAGAAAAATCAATCTGAAAAACATGGTTCACCTCCTGAATATATGCATCAGCAGTTTCCAGGGTAACAGGACCGAAATAGGCGGCAGCATTTTCGCTGTCGATGGAATTTCCATCCAGAACATGCATGAAAAATAGAAAAGAGTAAATTTCATCTTGTTCGACAGATGAAAAAGAACATTTACAGTAGGCTTCCAGAATATCAAACAATTCTCTGCAGGCAAGATAGATACTGGTATTTTCCTTTACTATTGGGACAGCGGAAGAAAGCTCATGCCCATTTTGGATGCGATAGTACATGATCGCTACAGACAGTTTAAGAGCTATCAGGGACGGATCCTCCAGATAGATATTATACTTCTGCAAAAGTTTTGGCAGTTTCTCAGCCAGAAAAGAAATCAGATCTTCATCCAGAAAGTGAAAACCATAGAAGGCATTTCCCCTAAAATTATAATCCCATCCTTTATGAAACAGATCCAAAAGAACCGCGCGCAGTTTCCGCTCATCTGGTTCAAATGAAACTTCATTTTTGGACAGAATCATATGAATATATGGATCAGACATGGCGCAATTTTTTTTAATGGCATGCAGGTCGTACAACAAAGTGGTGTGGCTTGTGAAAATTTCATCTTCCAGATCGTATAAATTCAGGGGTGCATCGGCCAGACAGAGCCGGAATGCCAGATAGCGGATCCGGTCTTCCTTGGTAAAAAAAGCATGGTCGATCCTGTTCATCTGACTGATAATTCCAGGATTTTCGGCTTGAAACAGATATCCCTTACTTTGTACAGATATGATTTCTGCCTGATAAGGCTTCAGCATATGATTGATCTCGACAATATCATTTCGAATGGTACGGGCAGTGACTTTAAACATATCTGCTAGGGATTTCCCGGTAATATAAGAATCCTGCTGCTGGACTGTGTAGAGTATTTTGCGCTGCCGCAGAGAAAGTGCAAGGTTTTCCATTTCTTCATCTCCTAAACTTGGTTCTGTGTTATCAACTCTTATTATTATATCAGAAAACATTTCCGCTTTAAAGAGGAAAAAGCTAAGTTGAGATAAAAGCCATGAAAAGTTAGTATTAAGATATCAAAAGAAAATGACGAGAAATGGAGAGGAAAACAGATATGAGTTTTAGCTATTTCTGCAAAAGTAATATTACGTTTGGATGCGGATCTGTTGCGAAACTGCCTGAGCTGATAAAAAAACACGATTTGCATAAAATCATGGTGGTTTACGATAAAGGTGTGAAAGCAGCAGGGATTGCAGAACGGGTTTTGGAGCAGGTAAAGAAGACTGGTGTGGAATACATCATATTTGACGATGTTATTCCAAATCCAACAAATCAAGTAGTGGAAATGGCATATGGAATCGCCAGAAAAAATGAAATAGACGGCTTTGTGGCTGTGGGTGGCGGCAGCAGTATTGATACAGCAAAAGCAATCAGTCTGCTGATGACCAATTCGGGAAAAATAGAAGATTATGCCGGGATTGGAAAAGTGAAAAATGAATGCCTGCCACTGATCGCAATTCCCACAACAGCTGGAACATCCAGCGAAATCACAAATGTAAGTGCCTTAATTGATACAGAAAAGGTGATCAAATATGTAGTCATTGATAATAAGCTCGTTGCAACAGATGTCATAGCAGATCCGGATTTTACTGTTACAGCGCCTCCCGGAGTAACCGCTGCGACAGGAATGGATGCCATTACACATGCAGTAGAAAGTTATATCTCAAGAGAGGCAACACCGCTTACGGAATATCATTCGCTGGAAGGTCTTCAGATTTTATATCGAAATATTGTAGAAGCAGTGGAAAATGGAGCAAACAGAGATGCAAGAGAGCAGATGATGCTGGGATGTATCATTACAGGGTTCGGATTTTCCAATGCCAATCTTGGACTGGTACATGGAATTGCACATACATTAAGTGCTCATTTTGGACTGGCACATGGAATGGCAAATGCAGCGGTTTTACCATATGTCATGGAATATAATGCAGAGAGTTGTCCTGAAAAGATGGCAGAGATGGCGAGAACAATCGGACTTCCGGTGACCGGAAATGCAGATGCAGATAAATATTTTCTGGCAGAAGAATTAAAACACCTGATTCGTAGGTTGAAGATAAAGACTCTTTCAGAACAGGGAATTTTACGTGATGATTTTGAAATGCTGACAGAAGATGTGTTGAGGGAGCCTGTTCTCGGATTTAATCCCAGACAGAATATTACAAAGAGTGATGTAATAACGATCCTTGAAAAAGCCTTCTGAGAAGGAGGTATTCAGTGAAAAAAGAGGAAAAACGTAAAATTTATCTGGTTATTGTATGTATTTCTTTTTTACAGGGATTGCAGTTCTGGGTATCACCTTTGCTGGGACAGATTGCAGAAAAGTTTCCTGAAACAGATATCAGTCTGATACAGATGTTAGTTACGACACCTGCGATCGTTTCTGTGTTCGTTGCTTTGGGATGCGGATGGCTCTGTACAAAAGTTTCGAAAAAGAAGTTGCTGCTTCTGGCAGCACTGATATCCGGAGTTACAGGGATCATGCCATGGATCAGAGACAGTTTTGAATTATTATTTTTTTCCAGAATCATATATGGAATCGCACTTGGATTGGCGACAACGTTGAATACGGCAGTTGTGGCAGATTTCTTTCATGGAAAAGAAAGAGTGACAGCCATGGGAATTCAGGCAGCCAGTATTGGAGCAGGAATGGTATTTATTACGACAGTGGCAGGAAAAGCCGGGGCTGTGGAATATCGCCAGGCGAGCTGGTTGAATTTTCTTGGATTTCTGGCATTTGCGGTGATTATGATCTGTCTTCCGAATCAGCACAGAGAAGGGAAGACAAGTGGAGCAATACGGTTAAACAGAGAAGTATGGATTACTTCAGGCTTGGCTTTTCTGGAATTTTTCTTTCTGATTACATTTTCAACGAATATTGCCATGCATCTGAGTGGGGCATTAGAAGGAAACAGTACGGTATCAGGAATTTTGACAGGTGCTTTTTCCGGGATACAGATTGTAGCAGGATTCATACTGGGATATGTCACTAAATGGACAGGAAAGCTGACATTGTCAGCAGCAATGCTGAGTTTTTGTATAGGAGCATGCTTCCTGGTTCTGTTCCCGTCCAGCCTGCCAATGCTGTTTACAGGAGCTTTGTTTTGTGGATTTTCGCAGGGAATTTTTATTCCAACCGGGATGGTGGATGTGGCAAATGCAGTAGATACAACATCCTGTGCAATGGCTTCTGCAGTTTTTACCTGTGCGATGAGCCTTGGTCAGTTCCTTTCACCGACGATATTAAATAAGGCGGCAGGTATATTACTGGGAGCAACAACAACAGAAAATGTATTTATCATAGCAGCAGCCGGGATGGCAGCAGCCGCACTTATGGCAGCATTTTGGAAGTTATCAAATAAAAATTATATAAGGGAGGTTTGAGATGAAAAAAACATTAGCATTATGTACCCCAATTCCGGAAAAGATGATGGAGTTTATTCAAAAAGAATGTGATGTGACAATCTGCGGAGAATTGAAGCACGGGAAGGGAAATGTCACAGAAGAAATGACCAAGGAAGAATGTAAAAACCATGAGCTGGTTGTTCTGGGAGATGAATACGCCGGATCAGAAACGATTCAGACCTGGGTAAACTCCGGCATGAAATTCATTGGTGTGGCAAAAGGAACGCCTGCAACGGTAGATTATGAAGCAATCGCGGATGCCGGACTGGAATTATCTTATACGCCAGGAAGAAATCGTGTTGCGGTGGCAGAATATACCATCGGTCTGATGATTGCTGTTGCAAGAAAAATTACACTGAGCGCTGCAGGACTTTCCAGAGGAGAGCATGTGGGAGATCCGGTGGAAAATATATATGATGTTCCGGATGTAAAAAATGTAACCTTTGGTCCATTGGATGAGAAACATCCATTTATGGATTACGGAATTGGATTTGAATTATATGGAAAAACACTGGGAATTGCCGGATACGGAGCAATTGGCCGTGAAGTGGCAGTAAGAGCACTTGCTATGGGAATGAAAGTTCTGGTGTACGATCCGTATATGACTGCTGAGAAGATTGAAAAAGATGGTGCAGAGAAGGTGGAACTGGATACCATGCTTACATTGTCTGATATGGTAAGCGTGCATCTTCCGGTACTTCCGTCAACAAAAGCAATTGTAAATAGAGACTGGTTTTTAAAAATGAAACCTTCCGCATATCTGATCAATACAGCAAGAGCGGCAGTCATTGATCAGAAAGACTTTGTGGAAGCGCTTGCCAGCAGACAGATAGCAGGTGCGGCTGTGGATGTATACTGGCAGGAACCGGTACCGGCAAATCATCCACTGTTAAAGATGAGAAATGTAGTCTGCACACCGCATATGGCAGGTCTGACCACAGATGTGGATTCCTGGTCAGGAACCATGATGGGGGAAGAAATTATGGCTTATTTAAAAGGGGAACCACGTAAATACATCTGGAGACAGAAAAAATAGGGGGATAAAAAGAAAATGTACGAAGCAATTCGAAAAACAGTGCTGGATGCAATACAGGAAGCGGTAGAGAAGAAACTGATTAACGGAACATCTGGAAATATCGCTTTCCGTGATCCGGAACATCCGAATATTCTTGCAATTACGCCAAGTGGAATCTCCTACACGGGAATGACACTGGAAGATATTGCAATCGTTGAAATGCAGGAAGACGGAACGAACAAATGGATAGAAGGAAATTATAAACCATCTTCCGAAGTACCGATGCATACGGCAGTCATGCGTGCAAGAAAAGATGTGAATGCAACGGTTCATACACACAGTATGTATGCAACCATCTGTGCAATGGGAGAACATCCGCAGCTTTTACCGATTACGCCTCCACAGTGTGAATTTACGCCGGTCTCTATTGTAGGATTTACCATGCCGGGTTCGGATGAGGTAGCCGGAAAAGTAGTATCGGCACTGGGAGAAAAAGGAAAAGTCTGCCTGATCAAAAATCATGGAATGTTTTCCTGCGGAAAAAATATGAAGTCGGCAATGCATGCAACCATATATACCGAAGAAATGGCAGAAACAACGGTCATCGCAAAAACATTAGGAACTTATGAACCAATGTCGGAAGAAGCTGTTGCGGCAATGAAAGCATTAATCGAAGCAGATCAGGCTGTATAAAAGAATTATTTCGCGTAAAGGGGTGAAAAGATGCCAGAGTCTGAGAAACAATATGTGATAGGAATGGATTGCGGTACTTCTAATATGAAAGCAATCATTCTGGACAATACAGGAGAAGTACTGGCGGAAGAAAGCAGACCCGTAACGTCCATAAATCTGGGAAATGGAGCGGTAGAACAGAATCCGGATGAATGGTGGAAAAATGCAGTATCTATTTTCAGAGGTCTGATGAGAAAAATCGGAGAGAATCAGAAAGAAAGAGTAAGCGCTCTGGCAATCAGTTCTCATACAGTTACCATGCTTCCACTGGATGAAAACAAAAGACCATTGAGGAATGCATTAACCTGTCAGGACGGACGATCCGGAAAAGAAATGCACAGAATTGTGAATCAGATCGGCAAAGAACGATTTTCCGAAATCGTAGGAGGACAGCCGGCAGTTGCTTTTCTTCCCAATAAAATAGAATGGTATCGAACTCACGAACCGGAATTATTTAAAAAAACAAAATACTATATTCAGGCCAGTTCCTATCTGAACATGAAACTGACCGGAGTAATGGTGACAGATCTGGATCAGGCTGCCAGGACGCAGTGCATGGATGTGAATACACAGACCTGGTCCAAAGAGATCGGGGAAATTCTTGGAATAGATCTGAAAAAAGTAATGCCGGAACTGAAAAATGTGGATGACATGATAGGAACCGTCACAAAAGAGGCTGCCGGGGAAACTGATTTACCGGAAGGAATACCGGTTCTGGCAGGATGCAGTGATGCGCTGGCTTCCATGTATGCTATGGGATTGTGCAGAATTGGTGAGGCAGGAGAATCTTCCGGTACCACTTCGCTGGTATTTGCCGGAACTACTGAAAAAAGTGCTTCCAATCTGCCACTGGTAACAAAACCGTGTCCAATAGAAGGAATGCCGTGGATCTATGATGCACCGATTCAGTCCACAGGTTCTTCCATAAAGTGGTTTATTGATCATATGGCAGAAGAAGAAAAGAAAGAAGCAGAAAAGAGAAATCTGAATATCTATACATACCTCAATGAACTGGCACTGGAATCAGAGCCCGGTGCCAATGGCGTGATTTTTTACCCTTATTTGCTGGGAGAACGGGCGCCACTCTGGAATGAATATGCCAGAGGAATGTTTATCGGTCTTGGCATGGATACACAAAGATGCGACCTGGTGAGAGCTGTTTTTGAGGGAACGGCATTTGCACTGCGGCATGTGGCAGAGACGATCAAAGCGACGGGCACAAAGATAGAAACACTTCGTATTTGTGGCGGCGGTGCAAAAAGCCGTACCTGGTGTCAGATAAAAGCTTCCATGCTGCGAGTACCGGTTCTGCTTCTGGATGAAAAATCAGGGGATGTCCCGGTGGGAGCAGCACTTCTTGCAGGGCATAAGGTGGGGATTTTCCCGGATCTGGAAAAAGCAGTGGAAAGCATTATAAAAGTAAAAGAAATCATATATCCGGTAGAAGAGTGGGCAGATGTCTATGATCAGCTGTATCCATTTTATATAGAAATGTATCAGAAATTGGATATCAGTTTGAAAAATCTGAGAAATACGGCAGAGCACATTTCGGTTTGTAATAAAAAGAAAAAACAATGTTAAAAACAAATGAAAGAAAGGAAGATGAAACAAATGAAAGCAGTAGCCAGTTTTGGAATTGTGAATGCAGATACCAGTGGACCTGGCGCATTCCTGAGAGCAGCAAAATGGTACTGGGATGAACTGGTTGATATGTTCGCAGCAGCAGGATTTCAATCGATTATGATTCCGATGGTGCCGAATACAGAAAATGTATCCAGAAATGGTGCACCAATCTGTACCGCATCAATCAAGACAAGATTTGGTTCTGAAAAATCATATCTTGATTTCCTGAATGATAAAGGAATCGAGAATATCGAGGTGATTGGAATTTCCGCGCAGAGTCAGTATAACAGTCTGTTTGAAACAGGACTTCCGATGGAGAAATTTTTTGACGGATTTTATGACTATGCGATGGATAATATTGAAGCATTGAAAGAATTTCACGGAAGCACACTTCTTGTTTCTCCAACACCGGGACTTGGTTTCCTGGAAAAAGAGTTTGGCGGGGATCAGATAAAGATACAGACGTTTTTTGAAAATGCAGCAGAATGTATGAACAAAATAGGAGAGCGGTGCAAAGAAAACCAGATTCATATGGCAATCCGCAATGAATTCTGGACACTGATGCGTGGAAGTAAAATTCATGACTTTATGAACCTCGTGGATCCGAAACTTGTATCCTATGCACCGGATCCGGCACATCTGTACATTGCCGGAGAAGATTATAAAAAAGTAATTGCAGAATATGCAGCACAGGCTCAGGCATTTTGCTTTACAGATACAAAATTCACAGATGAAAATCAGGCTTATCGTTCCATATCCCCGGAATTCCCACAGGATGGAAGAATGCAGAGAGTATATTACGATCTGGGCTATGGGGAAATTGATTTTAAAACCATTTATCAGCGGTTAAAAGAAGCTGCGTTTGACGGACCGGTAGTGCTGGAGTCCAAGTATTCTCTGGATATTCCGAAAGGAATACTGAGAATGCGGACATTCTGGAATCGTCTCGAGAAGGAATATGCTGCAAAGGAGGAAATCTGATGGAAGAGAGAAACATTCAGTATACTTATATGACCAATCTCTGGGGAAATATCAACTACAAACAGCTTAATAATTTTGATGAGTGGTATATGGGAGATTTCGGCGCAGCTTATTATTATCAGGACTGGGATAAAATACTCCGATATTTTGCAGGGGCAGGATTTAAAGGAATTGAACTTATGGTATTTTCGGTTCCGAGTATTGTAAATGCATTTGGTTCCATGAAAAATTTTAAGGAGTTTGCACAGGAAAGAGGAATCGAACGGATTACCGGTATGTTTTCCCATCATGTGGGGTCTCAGGATAAGAGAAATCATCCAGGTATTTTTGCTTACGAACAGCAGGCCATCGATGCACTGGCAGAATGTGAAGGCATCAACCTGATTGTACAGCCGGCGGGACAATATTACGGCACAGGTCCACTGGATGAGGAAGGACTGAAAAACGTAGCTGAATGCATGAATACAGTAGGCCGTATGTGTGCAGAGAAAGGACTTGCCGTTTCTATTCACAATGAGTTCTGGTGTGCGGTAAACAAATATGATCATGAGAAATTCTTGGAGATGACAGATCCAAGATATGTATATTACTGCCTGGATACCGCACAGGTTGCTATTATGGGAAAAGATATCTGCCATTTTTATGATACCTACCATGACCGGGTACAGTATTTCCATATAAAAGATACAACGTATGTGAATGCACCGGATGAGAAGAGATTTGGACCGGGAGCAGAATTTGATGAAAAAGGTGGCAGATGGTTCTGGGAACCGGGAGGAGGTCTTCTGGATTTCAAAGGTCTGTGGGAGTTAATGAAGAAATATCAGCATAAAGGCTGGATCGGTATTGAATCGGATGGAACACCGGATCCGCTTTCCACCATACTTCTTACTAAGAATTACATTGATACTGTATTAGATCCAATTTATAAATAATATTTTCAGGGGGAAGAAGAAATGAATACACAGTTTGCAAAATTTTTACAGATCGGAATTATTGTAGAAAATGTTGAGGAAGCCGTAAAACACTATGAAAAGGAATATGGCGTTGGCCCATGGAGAATAAGTCCTCTGGATTCAGCACAGTTCCCGGATTTCACCATGAATGGAAAGAAAGAACGTTTACAGACGATCATGGCATTCTGCGACTGCTGGGGATTTGAAATTGAATTAATTCAGCCAATCAGCGACAGCCCATACAAGACATGGCTGGAGGAACATGGTCCTGGTATGCACCATATTGCACTGATTACCAGAGATGATTTTGGAACTGTTCTGGAAGAACATAAAAAACTGACAGGCAGAGATCCATGGTTGTTGTGCAAAGATCCGGTGATCGGAATGGAATTCGCATATCTGGATCTGCACAAAGAACTTGGTTTATATCTGGAAGTATATAATGAAGAGAAAAAAGGCGGTCTGGATGCAAACTTTAAGCTCCCGGAAGCAGAATAAGAACAGCAGAATTTAAATAAATAAGATATGTGAAAATGAGGAGAACAGAATATGGAATACGTAAAATTTAATGGAATCGAAAAAAAAGTAAGTAAATTTTTCATGGGAACATTTGGAATGTTCCCGGATAACAAAGAAAAACATTTCCAGACGCTGGATGCAGCCTATGATCTTGGCATTACAGCAATTGATACAGCACGTGCCTATGATTCAGAACCGACTGTAGGTGAATGGATTGAGTCACGTGGTGTCAGAGAAAATATTGTATTACTTTCTAAAGGGGCGCATCCTTCCGATTACCGCCAGAGAGTGACACCTTATGACATTGATTCAGACCTGGCAGAAACACTGGCAGAACTGCGTACGGATTATCTGGATATTTATTTACTTCACAGAGATAACACAGAACTTCCGGTAGGACCAATTGTAGAAAAGCTGAATGAGCATCAGGCGGCAGGAAGAATCAAAATCTTTGGTGGTTCCAACTGGACACATACACGTCTGGAAGAAGCGAATGAGTATGCTTATGCACATAATCTTACACCAATGAGTATTTCTTCACCAAACTTCAGTCTGGCAGAACAGGTGAAAAATCCGTTTGCTCCTGGATGCGTTACTATTGCCGGTAACAAAAATGCAGAAGCTCAGGCATGGTATATCAAAAACCAGATGCCGGTTCTTGCTTATTCTTCACTAGCAAGAGGGCTTTTCTCCGGAAGAATTACACGTGAACTTCTGAAAAATGATCCGGAAAAAATTGATATGTTCTGCCGCATTGGCTATTGCTATGAAGAGAATTTTGTCAGACTGGATCGTTGTAAAGAAATCGCAGAAGAAAAGGGATGCACCATTCCACAGGTGGCTATGGCATATGTACTTGACAGTCCGCTGAACGCATTCCCGATTATCGGAGCTGCAAACAGAAGTGAGATCGAATCTTCTCTCGGAGCATTAAATGTAAAACTGACACCACAGGAAGTACTTTATCTGGAATTGAAAACAGACAGCAGAAAATAGGAATAAAAATAAGGAGGAATACAGGATGAGCAGATTATTAACCATTATGACTTGCCAGTGGGCAGACCTTGACATGGAAACCATGTGTAAGAAAGCAAAGGAAATGGGCTATGACGGACTGGAGCTTGCCTGCTGGGGAAACCACCTGGATGTAAAGCGTGCAGCAGAGGATGATGCATACGTGGCAGAAATCAAGGCACTGCTTGCAAAATATGATCTGAAATGTGAAGCACTGGCAACTCACATTATTGGTCAGTGTGTTGGCGACTACAATGACCCGAGATTAAATAACTTTGCCCCTGCAGAACTGGCTGACAAACCGGCTGAGATCCGTACATGGGCTGTTGAGACCATGAAATATGCGGCAGTGGCAGCAAAGAAGATGGGATGCAGTGTGGTAACCGGATTTACCGGATCCCCGATCTGGAAATATTTGTATTCCTTCCCTCAGACACCTGAGTCTATGGTGGAAGCAGGCTATCAGGAAATTTATGATCTGTGGACCCCGATTCTGGATGAATTCGTGAAAAATGGAATTAAATTCGCTCTGGAAGTACATCCGGGAGAAATTGCATTCGATTATTATTCCACGAAGAGACTTCTGGAGAAATTTGCAGACCGTCCGGAATTCGGCCTGAACTTTGACCCGAGCCACCTGATCTGGCAGGGCATTACCCCGCACCTGTTTCTTCAGGATTTTGCAGACAAGATCTATCATGTGCATATGAAAGATGCAGCCGTTACCCTGGATGGAAGAAGTGGACTTCTTGGTTCACACATTGATTTCGGGGACTTAAGAAGAGGATGGAACTTCCGTTCTCTGGGACATGGGGATGTGGATTTTGAAAACATCATTCGTGTATTAAATGCCATTAGCTATGAAGGACCGTTGTCTGTAGAATGGGAAGACAGCGGAATGGAAAGAGAGTACGGCGCAAAAGAAGCTGCTGAATTTGTCAGAAAGATTGATTTCCGTGCATCTGATTTCAAATTTGACGATGCAATCGCAAACTAAAGGGGGAAGGAAGAACAATGGGTGACAGAAAAAGACTGAGATATGGTATGGTTGGCGGTGGCCTTGGCGCATTTATCGGTGCGGTACACAGAAGAGCCATTGCACTGGAGGAAACAGCAGATCTTGTGGCAGCCTGCTTCAGTTCCAGAGAAGAAAAAAACGAAGAAACCGGAGTGTTTTATGGGATTGCGCAGGATAGGCTATATAGTTCCTATGAGGAAATGGCAAAGGCAGAAAGCGCAAGGGAAGATGGAATTGATTTTGTATCTATCGTGACCCCGAATGCGACCCATTATGAAGTGGCGAAAGCGTTCCTGGAGGCGGGCATTCATGTGGCATGTGAAAAGCCACTCTGCTTTACTATTGAGCAGGGAGAAGAACTGGAACAGATTGCAAAAGAGAAGCATCTTATGTTTGCAGTAACCTATACCTATACCGGATATGCAATGGTAAAACTGGCAAAAGAACTGGTAGCAGCAGGTGAAATCGGTAACATTGTAAATGTAAATGCGGAATATCTGCAGGACTGGCTGATTGATGAAATCGGCGGCGGTAACCAGACTACAACGAAGATGTCTGTCTGGAGAACGGACCCGGCCAAATCCGGCATTTCCAACTGTGTGGGAGATATCGGAACCCATATCGAAGATACGGTTGCCTATATCACGGGCATGCATCCGAAAAAAGTAGCGGCAGTGTTGGATAATTACGGAATGGATCTGGATCTGAATGCCAATATCCTGGTGGAATATGACAATGGGGTTCATGGTGTATACAGCTGTTCCCAGGTGTGTGCAGGCCATCTGAATGGTCTGGTGGTACGGATTTTCGGAAGCGAAGGATCCATTGAATGGGTGCAGGAAGAACCGGATTATCTGAAAGTAACGAAAAAAGGACAGCCAGATCAGATCTATCACAGAGGAACCGGATACATAACCGGAATGGCGGCAGAAAGAAACCATATCCCGTCCGGTCATCCGGAAGGACTGACTTTTGCATTTGCCAACATCTATCATGGATTTATGAAAGATGTTATGAAATGTGTAAATGGACACTGCCCGGAAAAGAACGGAGATTATCCGACAGTTTCTGACGGTATGGCAGGGGTAAAATTTATTCATGCGGTAGTAGACAGCAGTAAGAATGCTTCTGTATGGACAGAAGTGTAACTTAGATTTCTTGAACAGATAAAAGAAATACCCTCTTCGTGGCATGAAAATGTCACAGGGAGGGTATTTTCTGCTGTATGGCAGAAAAATAAACCACCTGCTCGGCAGGTGGAGGGAGTAGCTTTAGCTTCAAGTAAAAAACCTCCTGTGATAATATAAAAGTGGGTCCGCAAAACTCACAAAATATAATCAAGGAGGTATCCAAAATGGATAAGAACAGTTTAAGTCATACAACATGGGAATGCAAGTATCATTTGGTTTTTGCACCGAAATATCGTAGACAGGTAATATATGGACAGATTAAAGCAGATGTAGCAGAAATATTGAGCATGTTATGTAAGAGAAAGGGAATTGAGATTATTGAAGCAGAATGCTGTAAAGATCATATCCATATGTTGGTAAGAATACCACCAAAATATAGTGTATCAGAAATAATGGGGTATTTAAAAGGAAAGTCATCGCTCATGATATTTGAGAAACATGCAAATCTGAAATACAAGTATGGGAATCGCCATTTCTGGTGTCGAGGATACTATGTAGATACGGTAGGGAAACATGCAAAGAAGATACAAGAATATATTCAGAATCAATTAAAAAATGATTTAGAATATGATCAGTTAACGTTAAATGAATACATAGACCCGTTTACGGGTGAGCCGGTAAAAAAAGGCAGAAAAAAATAAGCCTAAAAGGCTAAGCCGGGAAAAGAAGCAATAAGCAAATCCCAAGGGGATGCGCAGGAAGTAGGAGGCACTGAGAAAGGCCCTTTAGGCCAGCCTGTGAAAGGCAGTGCAA
>OLRJ01002340.1_pt1 | contig 14280 bp, 9 predicted proteins | sample 1672741 | NCBI WGS metagenome assembly OLRJ01 (sample SAMEA3136719, study PRJEB25190) | human gut metagenome | biome: human gut; feature: human-associated habitat; material: faeces | place: Austria | collected 2013
ATTTAGCAGCTGCAGCGATACCAACTGTTGTAGGTGCGCAGATAACTTTCAGATCCGGATATTTCTCAAGAAGAGCTGCTGTCTGGTCTGTGGATTTCTGTGGCTCGTCATCGCCGTATGCAACTTCTACAAGCTCAAGCTTGGAATATTTGTCATCCTCTTCCATGATCTTCTTCATAGCGTCGATCCATGCGTTCTGGTTTGCAGCCTGAGAAGTAGCGGAAAGAATTGCGAACTGTCCCTCTCCACCTGCGATATCAAGGCAAGCATCAAGAAGAGCCTGTCCTACAGCAACAGTACCAGCCTGGTTGATGAAGATCTGACGGCTGTCTGGGTTTGTAGCAGAGTCGAAGCAGGAGATCTTGATTCCTTCATCCATAGCTTCCTGTAATTTAGCCTGAAGAGCGTTTACGTCGTTTGCGGAGATACAGATTGCGTCATAGTCCTGGGAAATCAGGTTGTCAAGAACTTTGATCTGAGCATCTGCTGTAGCTGCCTCTGGGTAAACAGTATCAACAGTAGCACCCTCTGCTTCAGCTGTCTCTACGAAGGATTTTGCAGCGATTTCGAAGAATGCGTTACCAGCGGATTTACCAACCAGTGCGATTTTCTTTCCGTCAGCGGAACCTGCCATAGCCGGAACTGCGGATCCAAGGATCATTGCACCACAAAGAAGTGCGCTTACGATTTTTTTGTTCATGTTTTTTTCCTCCCATGGAATAATATAGTTTTTGTATTTGTAACTGCCCCGCCTTCTGCGAAGCAGTTTACAAGCTTTATAAGGTTATATATGAGTTCGTTAAGGATTTTTTATTTTGCTGTTTTTGCTTTTTTCTGAATCTCTTTGATGATGTTTGGAAGTGCAACTGCGCCGATCAGAAGCACACCGATGATCAGCAGGATAACCTGCGGATGAATGTTTCTCTGTCCAAGACCAACACGAAGGCAGACGATGATAAATGCGGAAATCAGACCGCCGGCGATATTACCTTTACCACCTGTGGAGGAGATTCCTCCGAATACTGCCATTGCGATGGCATCCATCTCAAATCCGTTACCGGTTGTGGTATTTGCACCGAATGAGGAAGACATCAGAAACAGTGCACACAGTCCGGAGATGGTTCCCATCAGGGTGTAGATCACGAAACGGATCTTCTGTACATGGATTCCGGAGTAATAAGCTGCAAGACGGTTGGTACCGATTGCATATACTCTGCGTCCGAAGGTACATTTTCCAAGGATAACAGCTGCGATGATTCCAAGGATCAGAACCAAGAAAAGAATGTAAGGAACACGTCCTACTTTTCCGCCAAGTGCTGCAAAGCCTTCTGTGTTTGTTACGGAAATACTTCCGCCGCTTCCAAGAACGATTTCTGCAATACCTCTGAAAATAATCTGGGTTGCAAGTGTTACGATCATTGGAGGTAGTTCTTCAAATCTGGTAAGAACAAATGCGTTTACAGCGCCGCAAAGGGATCCAACCAGAAGTGTGGCAAGGATTACCACGATAAACGGGGCTCCTGTGTTTGCCACGATACAAGCCATTGTTGCGGAGAGACACACGATAGATCCAACGGAAATATCGATCTCGCCAAGTACCAGAATGTATGCCATCGGCAGCATCAAGAAGATTTCTGCCAGATAAACAGGCATCTGACGGAGCAGACTCTTCAGATTATAGAACTCGGAAAAGTTTGCACAGAAAATATTTACTGCAATAAACAGGAGTACCAGAATGCCTTCCCAGCTGAAGATCATCTGTTTCACAGGGCTTTTCGGCACGTTGTTAATACTTCTTCCAGATTTTCCAGCCATGATTACATCTCCCTTCCCTTTAATGCATTTTTGTCAGCTGTACGCTGTAAAACAATGTTTACAACAACTACTACAAGAATGATAACACCCTTGATGGTATTCAGCCACAGCTGATCGAAGAATGGAATCAGCGGAAGTGCCTTTGCAATAGTTGCAAGGATCAGGGATCCAAGAAGAGCACCAAGTACTGTACCACGTCCACCACTCATGCTTACACCACCGATAACGCAGGCTGCGATAACATCCATCTCACCGCCCTGCTGCATATCAGGCATTGCAGAAGCGTAAATGGAAACCTGAAGAGCTCCGCCAAGACCTGCAAGAAGACCCATAATGGTATAAACAAGAAGTTTAATATTTTTTACATTGATACCGGAAACCTCAGCTGCACTTGGGTTACTTCCTACTGCATAGATTCTTCTTCCGATGGTAGTCCATTTCATGAATACGAAGAAGATCACATAGCAAAGGATGATCACCCAGATTACAAGGCTCATTCCCAGGAATTTTGTTGTTGCAAAATCTTTAAATTTACCAAGGGCTGCTGCACTTGCCCACTCACCGTTGTGGGAAACCAGATATCCCATAGCACGGTAAATGTACATGAAGCCCATTGTTGCGATGATCGGAGGAACATCTGCTCTGGAGATCACAAGACCTACCAGGAAACCACATGCGATTCCGATTGCCAGTGCGATCACAAATGCCAGGAAAGTACTGGAAATGTGTTCATATTTCAGAAGCATACCAATTGACATACCAGTCAGTGCCAGAGTAGACATGATGGAAATATCAATTCCGCCTACCAGCATAACACACAGCATACCAAGTGACATTACCATTGTTACAGCATTGTTTTTCAGCATATCCGTCAGAGACTTGAATGTAAGGAATGACGGGCTGATGATTGTGATTACTACGAAAAGCAGAACCAGGATCACTGCAAGCAGTGCTTCACGGGAACCTGTCAGCTTTTTCATGAAAGATTTCTTTTCCATTATTTAGCTGCCCCCTTTCCTGTTGTACCTTTCTCCATAGCCAGCTCAAGGATCATCTCCTGGGTTGCCTCTCCTCTTCCAAGCTCTCCTGTCTTACGTCCGTTGCACATTACAACGATTCTGTCAGACATTCCAAGGATTTCCGGCATTTCTGAGGAAATCAGGATAATTGCATAACCTTTCTTTGCAAGGTCACCCATGATCGCATAGATTTCAGCCTTGGCACCTACGTCAACACCTTTGGTAGGCTCATCCATGATAACAACTTTCATTTCCTGGCTCAGAGCCTTGGCAACAACAACTTTCTGCTGGTTACCACCGGAAAGAGAGCTTGCCGGCTGGAAAATATCAACTGCCTTTGTATCAACTTCTTCCAGAAGTTTCTTTGCAAGATCACGTTCTGTCTTTTCATCATTGATACCACTCTTGGCATATTTGCTGATGGTAGGAAGGGTTACGTTTCTTCCAAGTCCCCAGCTCATGATCAGACCTTCTTTCTGACGGTCTTCCGGAAGAAGGATGATACCTTTTTCCATTGCATCAGACGGCTGTTTGATGTGAACTTCTTTTCCTTCCAGGTAAACTTTACCGGAATCCGGCTGTGTGATACCGCATACAGCTTCTACTGTCTCAGTACGTCCTGCACCTACCAGACCGGTCAGTCCAAGGATCTCACCTGCACGAACGCTGAATGATACGTCTTTGAAGTAACCTGTTCTGGAAAGATTTTCGATGCGGAGCATTTCGTCTCCAAGTTTAACTTCCGGTTTCGGGAACAGATCTTTGATCTCACGACCAACCATTGCCTTGATCAGATCTGCATTTGTAATTCCGTCTACATCATAGGTTCCGATGTACTGGGAATCACGAAATACAGTAACCCGGGAAGCCAGACGATACATATCCTCAAATCTGTGAGAAATAAAGATAATGGAAACTCCGTCAGCTTTCAGTTTGTCAACCAAAGTATAAAGTTTTTCGGATTCGGATCTTGTCAGTGCTGCAGTAGGCTCATCCAGAATGATGATACGTGCGTTGGTGGACATTGCTTTTGCAATCTCTACCATCTGCTGCTGTGCAACACTTAAAGTACCCATTTCTGCTGTTGCATCAAAATCTGCATCCAGCTGTTTCAGAAGTTTGTTTGCTTCTGTGTTCATGGCTTTCCACTGGATCATTCTGTTTTTGATGATCTCATGTCCCATGAAAATATTTTCTGCAACGGTCAGATGCGGATAAGATGTAGGATGCTGATAAACAGCCGCAATACCTGCTGCCTGGGCATCTTTTGGTCCTTTAAAATCCACCTTCTGTCCATTTAAGAACATCTCGCCTTCTTCTGCCTTATGTACACCGGTGATAACTTTGATGAAGGTTGATTTACCTGCACCGTTCTCACCCATAAGAGCATGAACTTCACCAGGTTTTAACTGAAACTGTACGTTGTTCAGTGCTTTGACACCTGGGAAAATCTTTGTTATGCCTTTTAACTCAAGAACATATTCAGACACAGCTCTTTCCTCCCTTTTCTGTTATCTTGGTTTCATTTTACCATTGGTTATTTTTTTAGAAAACAGGAATATATTTTGAAACAGGGTAAAATATTTTGCAGTTATCTGCACAAAAAAAGCAGGAAGAACATTTCTGTTCTCCCCACTTTCACTAATTTTTTTATCATATGTAGGAAATTATTTATTTGTACAACCAAACTACTACTTTCTCTTATCGAATATAAACCCTTTTCTTTATTGTAGGACCAACACCGTTCTTATAATATGGAGTGATGTAGAGTGTTATATTCTTACCCTTCATGCTGCCGCTGGTTCTCAACCTGCCTGAGTATCTGGTCTTATTTCCTTTCATATTATAAGCTCCGCCAATATCCTTAGTAGTTCCTACATAGATTCCCTTGATCTCCGGCATTGCCTTGCTGAAATTAATGGTAACGGTGAAATCTGTGTAGTAATACTTTCTCCAGGTCCATCCACTGCCCCATTTTTCCCATTTTTCATTGTACCATACTCTTGCATTGCTGCTCTGTGCAGAACTTACAGGAGCTTTCGTGCTGCGGACAGTTTTGGCAGTTACATAAAGAGGATCGGATTGGATCCAGCCTCCGTCGGCGCGTTTAGCCCTGCCAACAATCTTGAATTTATAGGTTTTGTTTCCTTTCAGATTCTTGACAGTATAGGAACCCTGGTTCATATTGTCTGTTTTCTTCTTCCAGTTTTTTCCATTCTGGATATAAAGGGTGTATTTCATATCTCCCACGGTATTCTTGGAGCCGGTATGTTTGAACACAATCCTGTTATAAAAACATTTTTTTGTTACAGTAGGTTTTCCAGGTTTGGCAACTATTTCAAGAGCCTTGGACTTCTTACCGTTAGTAGTCTTGACCTGAACGGTGCAGTATCCGGCTGTATAACTGCTGCTACTGGCAGAAAAAACAACTTTAAAAGTTTTCTTGTTCTGTCCTTTCACGCTGCCCTTTACGGTTCCCTGGCTGCCCAGCCAGCGCTCTTTCAGTTCAATATCGCTGAGTTTATCGTCACTGTTGGATGGTACTGTCTGGGCTGTGAAGGTCATGGTTTTGGACTTCTTGATGATTCCCTGGTCAAGGAAACGCTTGTTGTCAGAACAGGTAAGCTTCACCCCTGTGACCGATATGTAATCTCTACCTGTCAGTGTAAACTTATAGGTTGCGGATTTACCATCTGATCCTCGGTGAAGTACCCGGATAACATAAGTACCGGGGTCAAGAAGCATTTTGTTTTTTATTGTTAACTTTCCGTCAACCCTGAAATCCTTTAACACAGGATATCGCATCTCCGAATCGGATTTATTATAGATATCCATTAACAGGGTTCTGTTGGCATCGTTACAGGTAAACTCGATATTCAGGAAATGTCTACTGGCTGTATTGATCTCAAAATATCTGGGTGTTGTAGCCGGATTGTTTCCATAGGTGGTAAGTACACCGGCCTGTGTTCCCTCCAGAGAGATTTTCTTGGCCTGATGGAAATTCTTTCCTCCATTATCAGTCACATCTGCTTTGGTTGCATAAATATGGATCAGTGTGTCCCCTGAATAAAAGGACTGGAAATCCATTGTCAGTACTGTACTTTCATTGCTATCCAGATAGATATATCCACCTTTTACCTCCAGCTTACTGGAATAATAATAAATTCCAAATTGTTCCATTTTACTGTCAGGATATATTTTGGTCTGGATCGCACTTATGGTGATGTCCAGTTTCAGACGGATAGGGGAAGTATTTTTGATAGTCACCTTATTTCCAGTGGTGTAGGCATACTTCTCTTTTGAAAAATCCGCACCCGTTTCCTGATCCGGATAACTGATCGTTATGGTACTGTCCGTAGGTCTGCCGGGACCTGCTGCCTTTACGCTCACTGCCATAGCAAAAATCATGGTGAACATCAGGACAAAAGCTCCGACTATCCTGAATTTGCTTCTTATTGCTCTACTCATACTGATTCCCTCCTTTACAAAAAATATAATACCTCCTATAAATACATTATATCTTTAAGTAAAAGGTTTACATCACCTGAAAGTATTATTGCCCCAATATTTATTACTTAATCGTCCAGGTTTACTGCGATTCCTCTGATCCGTGCCTCTATGGCTAGTTCTGTCCTGTTCTCATATCCTGTTTTATCCAGCATATGCTGAATATGGACCTTAACCGTATTTTCGGAAATCCCCAGTTTTTTGGCAATTCCGGAATTGGACATTCCCCTGGTCATAACCCTTAAGACTTCCAGTTCTCTTTCCGTAAATTCCAAATTGTCAGACTGGCCAAGCTTTATACGGGGAGGATGATCCGGATAGACAGACTCTCCATTCATAGTTCTGTCCATCACATCCAGGATCGTCTCCCTGGAAGATTCCTTATACCAGAAACTTTCTATTCCTGTTTTCCGTGCTCTTGAAAGCCAGGATTTTTCTGCCATAGAGGTCATGGCGATGATCTTTATTCCCGGACGCTCCTTCTTGATCCGGGCGGCACCTTCCATTCCATTGGAATGATCATCCAGAAGAATATCCATCAGGATCAGATCCACTGGTACATTTCTCAAAAGCTCCGCGATGCCAGACGCTGATTCTAGTGTCCGAACAATCTCATATTTCTCACTGTCTTTCAGATATAACCCAAATAACTGCCGAGCCACGTACTGATCTTCCACAAGCACTACTTTATATTTCATTTTTTTCTCCCTTCAAAACTTCAATGATCATGACAAACCTTGGCTGACTTATGATTTTCATTCTGCCTCCTGCTTTTTCCACTGTGTTTCGCAGATTTTTTAGTCCTCCTGCTTCCTGTACCTCTTTATCCGGCAGATCCCCATCATTTGTAAAGATTCCTTGATAGAAAGTGCCTTTGTCTTGTATTTTTAAATATACTTTTTCGGCTTTCGCGTGCTTTACAGCATTATTTATACATTCTCTGAGAGCTTGTCCCAGGATTTTATCCGCGTCTCCCCACTTAGGTGTCTGTCCATCCAGAACCACAGAAATATTTAAAGATTCTGCTTCTTTTATCACAAGAGCAAGACTTTTGCCAGAATGACTGAAGCTGCCACTTCTGATACCTGTGACAATGTATTTCCACAAAAAAGCTGTTTCTTTCCAGTCACGATCACAAAAAGGCTGTTCCAGACAGGTTCTGAATATAAGAAGAGAACGCCCAACTTCATCATGAAGACGAACCCTTGTATCCAGGATTTCTTCTTCCCGGATAATGTCAGCCACCTCTCGATTAAAGATCTGTAACCGCGCATTGATCTCATTGAGTTTCTCATTTCGGTCTTTTAACTTCTGATTCAGCTCATACTGTCTTGTGATATCACAGGCAGTCATCTCCCATAAGTTTTTTTTCTGCAGGTAAATTCTTTTTCTCTGAAATTCCCATATACTTCCATCAGACAATTTTATCAGGATAAAGGGATGCTCTACATAATTATCATTCTCTGATAGCATTCTTGCATCTTTCAGACGATCCCATATCTCCTGACCGTTTGTGATTCCAGTTCCCAAAATTTCTCCACAAAGGTGGTTCATGGATATATTGCTGAGAATAGGAGTCCCTTCCTCTGTGTAGAAACAAACTCCGTCCGGCAGATTATCAAGGCTTTGCTTCACTGTATCTGCACCTGTGTATTTTTTTTTAAAGATACCTTGATCATATAATGCCAGAGTACAGGCAGTGATCAAAATCCAGATCATGACCATCCATCTTTGGGAAAGATTCCCTGTAATCCTGGCCAGACAGGATCTCTCTTCTATTTTCAAAATTAATATCTCGTTATCTGCCATTCCCTGAAGAAGCAATGCACTGATAAAGAAAAGCACTGTTCCAGGTATATATATCCTTTTTTCCCTGCCTGTGACAGCATTTTTTAAAGTAATATATACTATCGCAGTCATTATTGACATTCCATATACACACACAATGGTTCTTAATTCCCATGGCATTTCATAGTATAAATTCATTTTTTCTCCTGTATTCCATCTGATGGGATCTGCAATGTGATAAACTCTATATTTCCCTCTCTCTCATTTACAAGTCTGCCAGAAACCTCTGTAAGTTCTTTTTCCATAAACTGTTCCGGCAGTCCTTTTTTGGTGCCGCCTAATTCCATGTAAAACCGCAATTGCCGACCACATTCCAATATGATCAACAAAGTATCTGTCTCCTCCCAGAATAATTCCATTACACTCTGGAAAAATTCATATAACAAAAGTGCTGCCTTTCCACCAATGTCACAATCTGATTCCATTGAAAAAAATGCCTTCACTCCCCAAAGCCTTATGTAATTCAGAGATTCTTCTATTGCCAGACAGATTTCTCCTGTAGAAACCTTATGATCCTGATGAACATGAAGAACCAGATTGGAACACCTTTTAATGTACGCCATAAGAAATGCTCCATATTTCATTTTTTCTTCGGCTGTTTTTTCTTCCTTAGGAAGATGATCTACCAGATAATCCAGTTCCTCCAGTCTCCCAGATATTTTTTCATACACACAGTCATAGATAATATTTTGCTGACGGATCCGCTCCTGTTTCTCTGCCAGACGATTTTCGCCTTCCAGCATCTTATTTTCTTCAGCAATTATGTTTCCTGTTTCTTCCAACTGTTGGTTGATATTGTTTATTTTCTTCATATCTCTGAACCAGTATACATACCCCTCCTCCAGTTTCTTACTTCTCAAAAGATAATCCTGGTTCTCAATCAGTAAAGATCTATGGGCAGCTTTTTTAATCTCTTCCAGAGTAACTGCTATCTCTTTTTCAGATCTGCAAAGGATCCTGCCCTGGCTGTCCACAATTCCCCCACAGATATCAGATTCCTTCCACATTTCATCATAGCAATCATTGGAAGGAAACAGTCTCGCCTGGATCAGTCCTTCCATAAATGCCAGGATCACAAAGCAGATCACATCTGTAGTTTTATATAATCTGCTGAAGATCCCATCAGGATCTGCCAAAAAGAAGGCTGTATATACACCACCTACAGCCAGCGGCAGGAACGGTATCCAGATATTTTTCCTGTTTTCTTTTGAAGTACATTTCTTTATTGTTATCACCAGTGCCATTCCAAACATCAGTACCATCCACAACAGTGACAAAAAATAGACAGGTCCATGTACATAATGGTCTTCCCAATTTTCCAGTCCTGCCGTAAAAAAGAAGGCTTTCTGATGAAGATCATTTAAAAATACCCCTGCAGAGATTATAAAGGCCGGAATATAGAGAAGTTTCCACTTAGAATCTATTTTTGTATCATAGGCTTTTCCAATATGAACAACTGCCAGCAGTAAAAAAAGCACAGCAAATGTCTGAGGAAAATAATAAAGATACCACACATATCTTGCTGCCGTGGAAGTCCTTGGAATAAAAATAAATTTGACTGTACGGATTCCCATAAGAAGCAGCACAGAAGCAATAGTCAGAATCAGATATTTTCTTTCTTCCGGCTGAAGCACTCTGGTCTCAACACTGACCATCCACAAAAATCCCGCAGGCATAAAAATCATAAAAAGAAGCATATTACATTCTGTCTGTGGAAAATCATTTCTTGTCAGACGTATCAGACCTGCAAGTACCATAGGCATCAGACACAAAAAAATCAATACTTTTGTTTTTCTGCTTATATACATAATTGTCCCTCTCTGTCTCATCTCTTTTCTTATCATAACATACCAGATCACTCAGGCAAAGTGTTACTGTTCACAGGTAATATTCCGCTTACATTGACATGAGTTTTTGCATTTGTTAGAATGATTATATTGTATATATGGAGAAGCTACGATCAGACTGCTGCCGAAATCTGCCGCAAAGTTATGGAAATGATATGATACTTATTGTTTTGCATATGCAACAGCTTTTTTACTATTATACGAAGTCAGTGTTAAGGAGAATGTTATGAAATTACTGATTGTAGACGATGAAGAACTTACACGTACCGGTGTGATTGCCTCCATTGACTGGAAATCCCTTGGAATTGATGAAGTCTTTCAGGCCGATGACGGTGTAAATGGTCTGGAAACAGCCAGAATCCATAAACCTGAGATTATTCTCTGTGATGTACGTATGCCGCGAATGGATGGAATTACCATGTTGGAGCGAGTGGAGAAATTTCTCCCTGATTCCGTTCCTATTTTTATGAGTGGTTACTCTGACAAAGAATATCTGAAGGCGGCAATAAAGCTGAAAGCGGTCAATTATATAGAAAAGCCACTGAATCCTGTTGAAATACAGGCAGCTGTAAAAGAAGCTATTCATCTTTTTGTTCAGAAACAGCATTCTCACAGAGGTGAGTCTTTACAATCCCTGGAAAAAGTTTCCAGGCTGGCCTTGGAACTCACAAAGCCCAAACCAGAAACTAACGAAATCATTACTGAACTAAGCTCTGAACTTAATCTGACATTAGACAGTAACACATATTGTACTGTGTATCTTGTAAAAACAGATTTACCCATTGATCTGGCCATCACAGCTATGGAAGAACTGTATAAAGACTTTTGCAAATATCTGGCCCATCAACACATTGATTGCATATATATTGAAAAAAAATCCCAGTATCTGGTATATTTTCTCTTTAGTCAGATTCGGCCCAGTTCCCGGATTCTTCAAGATGCCGGCAACTACCTTAAGTCTGCATTTACTGGATATGGTAAATTTTTTCTAACACAGGGAGATGTTTTTTGTGGGATATCAAAGGTCTATCAGGCATACACCTCTGCTGTTATCCTTTTACAGAGCAGTTTCTTTTTTGAACCCAACATGCTTTTGACCTCTGAATTTTTACAACAAGCTCCTAATAATACTACTTTTTCTGATGAAACAGAGCGAATTTATTCGGAATGTCTTTCTCATGGAGATCAAAAAGGCAGCACCATAATTTTAGAGAAGCTTTTTCAGACTCTTCATCAGAATCACAGATATATGCAGAATCCTGTCCGGGATCTTTATTACCGGCTGTTTCTTAGTCTGGAAGAAGCTTACCACCAACAGAAACTCTCCCTTCCGGAAAACAGAGACAGTATTGCTGAAATAATAGAAAAATGTTTTTGTTTTCAGGATCTGCATAAGGCTCTTGCAGAAAGAACTACTGACTTTTTTCAGTCCACAGCAAAACTTTCCGAAGAAAACTCTACTATTTTTATGATCAAGGATTATATTTCAAAGAATTATATGGAGGACTCACTTTCTGTAAAAGACATCAGTGCACATGTATTTCTCTCTGCTTCCTATGTGTGTACCTTTTTTAAAAACGAAACAGGGCAGACCCTGAACCAGTATCTGACTGAATACCGCATGGAAAAAGCCAAACAACTTCTGAAAGACGGACGGTTTAAAATCTCTGATATCTCCTCCAGGGTGGGATACAGTGATGGTAATTATTTTGGCAAGAGTTTCAAAAAATACAGTGGTCTCTCGCCATCCGAATACAGGGAGAAAAATCTGAAATGAAGCTCCATTTACAAAAAATCAAACAATCCTATGGAGACATGAAGCTGGAATCTAAGTTCACTCTGGTATTGATTTTGGCTGTCACCATTCCTGTCATTCTGATGGGATGTTTCTTCTATGGGAATGTATACGAAATGGTAGTTTCCTATACTATCCGTCAGGAGCAGGATGTGTCTGCCAAGACAGCTCCCCTTATCGAAGAGTCTCTTCAGCAGGTGATCGATGCACATGATACCATTACAGATCTGGATTTTTTTCAGACACTGTTCCATCAACCTGTAAATTCGCCCTTTAAGATGTTTGACAATACATCAGAAGTAAAAGATTTTCACGATCAGGTTGAACAGTTGATTTCTTCAGAAAAAATCACAGGCCTTCAGATTTATATTGATCTTCCCTGCACTTCCATACGGCTGTTTCAGAATGAACTCACCAGAGATTATTTTGCCCCTATGTCAAGAGCCCGGGGAACTTACTGGTATGGTATTTTTCAGGGAACCCACAATTCTACACTGTACTGTCCTCCTTTTTATCTTGGTCAGCGTGAGATCCAGAATCTGGGAGATATGGCCTACATTACCGCTACCACTTTTTATTATCAGGGTGTTGCCTATCCTGCCTATATTGCCACTTATTTTTCCGGCGACAATTTTACCAGAATTCTTCAGGACAATCTGACACTCAGCGGAAGTGTTTCCTATATTGTAAATGACCGAAATGCAGTGGTTGCCTCTTCAGATATTTCTCTTTCCGGTATTTACTGGCTGGATTACAGCTCCATTCTGGATTCCTTCATGTCCTCCAACAATTTTATAGAACGGGACATCCTGGACACTAAAGTTTATGCTGGTTTTTATAATATCAAACAGGCTGGTTGGTTTATGGTAACTGTGCTCCCTTCCGGACCTCTGATCCATCAGAGCAATATGATTATGTTTCAGTATTTTCTTCTGTTTGGTATTTTTCTGATCATGGCGCTTCTTCTTTCGCACTTTATTGCCCATTCTGTCACCAGACGTATTTCCTCAGTGATCGCACAGATGAGCCAGGTACGAAAAGGAACCTTAAGCCCAATGGAAAGTCCTGTTTACCATGATGAAGTGGGGGATCTTATTGATACCTACAACTATATGACCCGCAAAATGGACAAGTTAATGGCAGACCAGGCAAAGGCCGCGGAGGAACTTCGCATTGCAGAATTTAAGTCTCTTCAGGCACAGATCAATCCTCATTTTCTGTACAATACCATGGATATGATCAACTGGCTTGCTCTTCAGGGAAGAAACAATGAAGTTTCCAGTGCCGTACAGAAACTATCCAGATTTTACAAACTGACTCTTAGTCGAAAAAAAAGTATCAGTACCATAGGAAATGAAGAGGAACATGTTTCTATTTATGTAGATCTCCAAAATATGCGCTATCATGACAGTATCGATTTTGTTTCGGACATTCCTGATGAACTGACGGAATATCAGATTCCAAAGCTGACCTTACAGCCGATTATTGAAAATGCCATTCTTCATGGTATTCTGGAGAAGAGCAGTAAATCCGGAACTATTGTTCTTACCGGATGGATGGAAGATGAAGATATTGTTCTTCTTATCTCAGATGACGGTATTGGTATCCCACCTGATCTGCTTAAAAACATTGTTTCAGGGGAGGTAAAAAGTTCTTCCGGAGGCACCAACATAGCTATCTACAATACCCACAAACGCCTTCAGGTCCTGTATGGAGAAAACTATGGTCTTAAGTATTCCAGCACTCCCGGACAGGGCACAGAAGTAGAAATCCGTATTCCTGCCCGCCGTCAGTCACCGGTGATCGACAATACATAACAAGACAAAAGACACCCTGCCAGTATGACAGAGTGTCTTTTTTTGAATATGTATATGGATATAGATGGCTTAGCGTGTAACGATATCAACCGGCACGTTAAAGATTTTTGCTACTTTCAGGATTGTGTCGATATGACGTCCTGTTGCAGCTGCCATATGATGTGTCGGGCCTGCTTCACTCCAACGGTTTACAAACTCTCTTGCTCCACATGTGAAACGTGTTCTCATGTTGGTATCACCGAAGGAAAGGATCGGTCCTTCTTCGTTTACGCCTTCTGCTACAACGAATTTGAAGCGTCCGTCAGCATCCTGTGTGATTGCAAGATAAGTAACCGGACCTGTGTATGGATAGAACTGTGTCAGATATCCGCCACCGGTCTTGCCATGGAATACAGGTACGATCTTCATGGTAGGTTTCTTGTCGGAAATATCAGCATCTCCACTTCCGGAATGTCCGATGATGCAGATATCATCGTTGAAGTCGATGGAGTACATCTCAGAAAGCTGGCCTGTACCGGAAATAGTCTTGAGGATACTCATAGCCATGGCAACTTTCATATCACCTTCTACTGCACAGGCTGTACCCTGTTTGATCAGCATGGAGAATGCCGGGATCAGCATACTGTCAAGGA
>OLRJ01002344.1_pt1 | contig 14247 bp, 15 predicted proteins | sample 1672741 | NCBI WGS metagenome assembly OLRJ01 (sample SAMEA3136719, study PRJEB25190) | human gut metagenome | biome: human gut; feature: human-associated habitat; material: faeces | place: Austria | collected 2013
GCAAAGGGGATAAGTATGCATGTCTCACGTTTACAAACAGAGTGACGAAAACAGAATTATTAGAAGAAGCCACCGTTTTTTCGGAACAGGAAGCGCGGAATATTCTGAGGCGGGCAAATAGGAAGTTGGAGGGATTTATTATGATACAGGTGGAATTCCCTTCTGCTGAATTTTATGGGGATGAAAACGAGGCTGTAGAGATGATGGTTGAAAGGAAAGTGTTTTCTATGGAAATGCGAAATAATGTGTATGAGAAAACCAAGGGGAGATGTGCGCTGTGTGGGAAATTTGTACGCTTTGACTTGTTTACAATAGATCATATTATTCCACTGGCGAAAGGTGGGACTAATGATATTGAGAATCTTCAGTGTACCTGTAAACATTGTAATGCCATGAAACAGGATTTTTCAGAAAAAGAATTTCTGGATAAGATGATTAAAATTTTAGCTTATCAATCAAAGAAAAAAGAAAATAAAACATACAGGAAAAAGATAAAGAAGTTGTATAAGTTATTATAAAGAGGGATAAGCAAGATATCTGAAAAGGGTAGGAAAAGGAGCAATAAAGCCATGACAGTTGAAGAAATCAGGGAAAAGTTAAAAACCCCAGAATATGATTTCCTAAGGAACAACCAACATCTTGGTTCGAACATCATACTTTTAGGTCTGGGCGGCAGTTATAGTTATGGGATGAATATTGAGGGAAAGTCGGATATTGATATTCGGGGTGTGGCGTTGAACAGTAAGGAAGAGATACTCCGGCTACAGAACTTCGGTCAGGTTGTGGAGGCGAATACAGATACTACAATTTACAGCTTTAATAAAATGATAGAGCTGCTCTGCAAGGCAAATCCAAATGTAATGGAACAGCTGGGATTGAAGCCGGAACATTATTTGTATATTCACCCTATTGGGCAGGAACTTTTGAATAATTCACAGCTGTTTTTATCGAAACGAGTTGTTCACTCCTTTGCAGCTTATGCGAAAGATCAATTGACAAAACTGGATCACCAATCTTCTCAATTAATGGATGAAGATTATATGGGAATGGGTAGACGAAATCGCTATGCAGCTGCTCACAATAAGTTGGGAAAGCATATGGCACACTTGATCCGTCTGTATTATATGTGTTTTGACATCCTGGAAAATCAGAAAATTGTCACCTACCGCGACCAGGAACATGATTTGCTGATGAATATTAGAAATGGAGAATACTTAGACAAGAACCAACAACCAATTTCTTCATTTTACGATCTGCTTTCAGAGTTGGAAAAAAGACTGGAGTACGATGAAAAAAATACCTCTCTTTCGGAAACTCCAAATTATCAAAAAATTAATGAATTCCGAATGTTTATAAATGAGAAAGTTGTAACTGGAAAAATTGAGAAAGAAAATGAGAAAGGATTTTGTTATGTTTGATAGAAGAGAAAAAAATATTGAAGTTTTTGAGAATTCTGTGAATATGATGAAGAATAATTTAAAGCTAAAGAAGGCAGTGGCGGATTCTGTTTGCATGCAAAAGGTGTATTTGGAAGCAGATGATATTGCAATTCCAGAGAATCGGAATTTAAACTGTAAAACTGTTATTTCCAAAGAGAGAAGCTTCGAAGCTGCTTCAAAATATGTAAGGGAAGGTAAAAAAGTCTGCGTACTTAATTTTGCATCTGCGACAAACCCTGGCGGCGGGGTGACACGGGGAAGTACAGCACAGGAGGAGTGTTTGTGTAGATGCAGTACGTTATATCCATGCCTGAATAGTGAGAAAATGAGAATGCTGTTTTATGAACCACATCGAAAAACAGAGAATCCTTTATATAATGCTGACTGTATATATACGCCAGATGTTACGGTTTTCAAAACAGATACATCAGTTCCGGAAAAAATGGATGAGAAGGATTGGTATCAGGTGGATATTCTGACCTGTGCAGCGCCGAATCTTAGAAGAAAACCAAGTAACAGCATGAATCCTCACGCGGGAAAGACTGCTGCGAAGATTCGTAATAGCGATTTATATGATCTTCTTGTAAAGCGAATTGAGCATATATTTCAAGTTGCGGCTGTTAATGGGGCGGAAATTCTTGTACTGGGGGCATTTGGATGTGGGGCATTTTGTAATCCACCAATGATTGTGGCAAGGGCTTTTCGAAATGTTCAGGAAAAGTATGCTGGATATTTTGACTCAATTGAATATGCAGTGTTTTGCAAAAAAAATGAAACAGAAAATTATGATGCGTTTTGCAGAGAATTTCCAAAGACAAAATTCAAGTCATAGAAAATATATATCATAAGGTCTATCGTGGGAATATGACGAAAGAGAATGGAGATGAGTAGTCATGGCTGTGTACATAACAGGAGACTGTCACCGTGAGTGGAGAAAACTAAGGTTATTTAGTGCGCTGCGAAATTTGACTGAGGAAGATTTTATTATTGTATGCGGTGACTTTGGAATTTGGGATGATTCAGATGGGTACGAGAGGAAAGAACTTAATAAGCTGTCTGAAATTAAGCCAACAGTGGTATTCGTATCAGGCAATCATGAAAATTTCGACCGGCTTTATAGTGACGAGTTTAACACAGTAGATTTTCATGGAGGAAAAGCGCAGAGAATACGGGACAATGTTTATCACTTGCTGAGAGGCTATGTATTTGAATTTTGTGGAAAGAGATTCTGGGCCTTTGGAGGAGCAAGCAGTCACGATGTGGAGGATGGGATTCTTGATCCGAACGATTATGAATCACCAGGTGAATTCAGGAAAGTTGTGAAAAAATGGCAAAAGGAAAATAAGATGTTTAGGATCAAAGGCGTGTCCTGGTGGGAGCGGGAGCTACCAACAGAGGAAGAGATGAACCGGGGAAAAGAAGTACTGGCTGCGAATAAGAATCAGGTTGATTTTATTATTTCGCATTGTTGTCCGCAGCAGGTAGCAGCTGTTTTTTCATGTGGTTTGTATAAAGTGGATCGGTTGACAAATTATTTCGATGAGATTATGGAAAATACAAAGTTTACCCGGTGGTATTTTGGCCATTATCATGATGACAGGGCGATTATGGGGAAATTTGTTATGCTATATGATTCATTTGAGAGGGTAGTGTAGTGAGGAATCACTGATAAAAAGGAGAATTGCAGGGGATGTGACCACCAGATGTATACAAGAATTATTTATGAAAAGCAGGATTTGAGAAAATTATCCTGGGAACGAATTTCTTCCGCAGGCTGGATTTGCGGATCTTTTTTGAAGGCTGTGGATTTTCAGAATAAGCCTTTTCGATATTATAAGTTGTCTTCTTACGATCCTGCAAAAGGGATTGTAGGACATGAGAGTGTGAATGAGTTAATTGCAGACAGGCTGTTGGATATACTTGGCATTCCCCATGTGCATTATCAGCTGGTAAATGCCAGCATCAAACTGGAAAATAAAATTCTTGATACCTGGCTTTGTGTTTCGGAAGATTTTCGGAAAAAGGAAGAGAGTAAGATTGCTTTTGATACTTTTTATGAGTTGGAAAAAAAGGGAGGAGAAACACCGCTTTCGTTTTGTATTCGAAATGGATGGGAAGATCAGGTTTACGAGATGCTGCTGGTGGATTTTTTGATTTTGAACAGAGACCGTCATGGGGCAAATCTGGAAGTGGTAAAAAACAATCAGACAAAGGAATTCTATCTGGCACCTCTGTTTGATCATGGATTATCTCTATTATTCAGTTGCCATAGTGATTTGGAAATGAGAAATTATAGTGTGCTTGAGGATAAACCTGTGCAGTGTTTTCTGGGAAGCTGTTCAACAGTAAAAAACCTGGATTTGATTCCAAAGGATAAGTACCCGAGGGTGAATCCACTTCAGAAGAAACATAAGGCAGACATATTTGTAGGCCTGGAGCAGGTTATGCCGCCCTGTTATATGGAAAAAGTGTGGGAAATGATATGGAAACGTTGGGAAATTTATGAAGGTTTTTATGATCAAAGAGAAAAGAAATGACAGTTCGGAAGACGCTTCGTTAGGCTGTCTTGTTTATTATGAAGAGAAAAAAGAGTTTCAGATCAGGATTTATGAGAAGACAGAGTATTGGATGTGTCCGGTTTTTCTATCTTCTTTTATAAAAAAAGGGGAGTATGTGTTGGATGCTCGTTGGAGCAGGGTATGGGTGCAGCAGAGAATCCTTTCCTGGGAACGTCAGAATCTGCAGGCGATTTTAACGGAAAATCAAATGGAAGAGTATGATGAATATGAACTTTTGCTGCGGACGCAGGGAAAATGTGGACAGGATGATTGTTATTTAGAACTGCAAAATTAGATTATATAAATGAATTTTTTGCAATTGGTGAATGAAAAAAATATATCAAAATGAAAAAAGTTTTTAGACGTATTGTGTTGACAAAAGAAGGCTTATGTGATATGTACACATACTCCCCGAAGGTTTTTGAGGGCTTCCAGAGAGAAAAAAACAGGTTCCTGAAGAAAAATTTTTAGAGGTAATATGTAGCGGAACATAACGTCGGTAAGCTATACTATACTCATCTCGAGAGAAATATAGAAGTACTTCTTCAAATAACTGAATCAAGATCAGATGAGGTGGTGCGAAGTAAAGTAAGGCGAAGTAAAGCGATGCAAAGTAAAGTGATGCAAGATAGGACAATGCGAAGTAATGCAGTGTGAAGCGGCTATAAGTAACGTAATGTAAAGCAAATGCAATGTAGAGCCTCGTAAAGCAGAGTGATGTCAGGTGATCGGTAACGGTTGTTATTGATTGATCAGATGGAGGCTGCAAAATGAGCAATGTGGTTGAAAAAGAGAAGAAAAACACATCTGGGTTTACCCCAGAGATTGTGAAGGAAAATATGTGCCATTTTATGGATAATGAAAATCTGAGCATAGCCAATATGCAGATGATTGCAGGAACGGCAACTGTGCAGGCGGTTTACTACTGGATGAAAGGGGAACGGGTTCCAAGTATTGATGCGTTTTATTCCATTTGTACTGCATTTTGCAGTAAAAAAGTACACATCGAGGACTTTCTGAGAGAAGATGGAATTCCTTTGAAGGTGGATAAGAAGAATGCCAAATGGACCAATCTTTATTGCGAAAACAGCAAGTAAAATAGTAAAAAGAGCGTTCCCTTTGAATGAAAAAGGGAACGCGCCAGTTCCAAATTTTTAACCTGTGTGTTAAATGACAGTTTGAAATCCACTTGTTATAATAAAATGGAATTAGAAAATTCCACAATGCAATGGTGATGCAAAGCAAATCAGGAAAAGCGAAATGAGGCTAAGTAAGACAAAGTTAAGTGAGGTAAATCTAAGTAAAGTAAAGCGACGCCAGGTAAAGAATGGCAATGCAGCTTATTGTAATGTGAAGAAAAAATTAAGGAGGAAGGCTAAGATGGAGAGATCGGATTTATCGAGGCGCATGAAGCAGTATGAAGCAGTTCCAAAGACTGTTTTGATGCGTAGAACACCGGTGATCCTTCGGATTGATGGGAGAGCCTTTCATACTCTGACCAGAGGATTTCATAAGCCCTTTGATAAGGTGTTGAATCTGTCGATGATAGATACTATGAGATTCCTGTGTGAGAATATTCAGGGCTGTGTACTGGGCTATACGCAATCTGATGAGATCACGCTGGTTCTTATCGATTACAAGAAACTTACATCAGATCCATGGTTTGGATATGAAGTACAGAAGCTATGCAGCATCGGAGCAAGTATGGCTACTGTTGGTTTTAACAATGCCTTTTCCAGGCGTGTGGAAGATTATGGACTGTACAACCGTGGAAGTGTATTCTATCACAGATATCTGAACGTTCTGGAAGCGGGAGCGATGTTTGACTGTCGTGCATTTAACGTTCCACGGGAAGAGGTGACCAATAATATTTACTGGCGGCAGTTGGATGCAAGCAGAAATTCAATTCAGATGCTGGGACAGGTCCACTTCACCCATAAGGAACTGCAGAATAAAAACTGCAGTGAGATCCAGGACATGTTGATGACACAGAAAGGAATTAATTGGAACGATCTTCCAGTATATCAGAAACGAGGCACCTGCTGCGTGAAATGTAAAGGGCTTGTGGAACTGGAAACAGATGACCCAATGGATGATGTGGAAAGAAACAGCTGGAAAGTAGATCTGAACATTCCCATTTTCAAAGGGGATGACAGGAACTATATAGAAAGTCTGCTGGAACCAGAAGAGAAATGAATGTAGGAGGAGATAACTATGGGACTGACAATCAAAAGAGTAACAGATGAGTTTTCATCACACATGACAGCAATTCAGAACCTGTACAATGAGGCAAAAAGAGATAACAGCATAAAGCGTGCAAGCTGTGAGGCTGAATTGGAGAGGACAAAGATAAAACTGAGAGAAACGGAGAAAAAACTGCAGGAAACCGAGAAGAAATATGATGATTTGCTGCAGGAAATAAGAAGTGTGTTTTCCCTTGTGAAAGAAAAAGAAAATTTAAGTAAAGATGTGGATACGACAGACGGATCTTCTGTTGGTAGTGAGGATCAAGACGATTTCCCGGCTTTTGATGATGAAGATGACGAAGACGAGGATGATGATTTCCCGGCTGACGATGATGACATTGACGAGGCAGAATGGGTGTAGGAAACCTGAAATTACATAACAAAATGACGAAAAGAGGGGCATCACCCCTCTTTTCTATACCTGGAAACCACCAGAATCAGACACACAAATACAACAGCGAACAGCATTTGAATCCCCATACTGACCTGGATCTTTCTGAGCAGCTCCGGTGTCAATGTATGATGCCGGCTTAGGATCTCGTTTACCTGTTCATACCAGTACACTGGCAGAAATTGTGAAAACTTCAGAACCGATTTATCCATCACATCCATAGGGACGAAAACGCCGCAGAGGAAGCACATGGAAAGAGAAACAAGGTTAGCTACGCCGCTTAAGATATTGCTGTTGGGAATAAACATTCCGATCAGATAGGAAAGAGACAGCGCAACAATCAGCATAAGCAGTGTATTTACCATGTAGTAGCCAAAAAGTGGAGAGCCCCAAAAGGTATTTCCATACATGATGGCCACGCCCAGAATCCCAAGAAACCACAGGAAAGCACCAATTACCCCCATGGCCAGCAATCCCTCCAGGGCCTGGCGCCTCACAGAAATGGCAGAGGCTTCCATTCTTTTCTGGATATCCCCTTTCTTGAAGGCCATAAGAATATATCCCATGGTATAGCAGAGTGCACCAAGAAAAAGATAAGGAATATAACGGAAATAATAGGTATAAGGTACCAGATCACTGCTGGCTGAGTCAGAAGAAAGTTTGGTAACCGGCTCATGCACCTCATTTTTTACCCCTTGAATAGCCTCCTCCGGGGAAAAGCCAGCAGCCAGATAAGTACGGAGCGTACTGATATAACTGCTGATCTGCTGATCCACATAATAGGAACTGTAGGAGCCAGGAACCTTGGTAACCTTCAAAGGTGTATCACCTAAAATGCATGTCTCATAAAAATCAGCTGGAATCTGCACAATATATTCAACATTACGGTAAAAAAGATTTTCCTGAAGGACTTCCGGATCATTTTCCATTGGAATTACGTTATGGATGCTGCCAAGATAATCTGTAAATCCCTGTGCCAGAACGCCTTGATCTTCATCTGTCACTCCAATATCAATGCTGGCGTTTGCATAAAGGCTGTTCTCACTTTTTCCTGCGGCCATTTGCATGACCAGAGCTACGGAAAAGAAAATGCCAAGATATATAATGATCATTCCAACATTCTGGCGTAAAATTTTCATATAGCATTTAAATACTGTCATAACTTTCCCTCCGAATCAGTAAAAAGGAAGCTGCCACCAGAACCACACTCATCACGGCAAGGGTGATTAGATTGCGGTAGTAGCGTCCAAGATCATCATACACATTGATGCAGTAAAAAGCGTCTGAAATAAGGGCCGCCGGGTTGATTCGGTTGATAAAGGGAGCATTCTTTTCTACAATATCCTTCATAGTATTGTTCATAAGTCCGGACAGGAAACTGCAGATCATGGAGATACCAAGAATAATACCAATCTTTACCCCTTCTTTCATTTTCCCAAGACTTCCCACAAAAATTCCAATGGAAACGCCGATCAGAGATCCGAAAAAAGAAATCAGCAGCATTGGCCCGATTTTTCCCTGAAAATCCAGCTTCAAAATATAACGAAGATAGACCAGAAGTACGATTACATCGAAATAGCCAAGCAAAAAAGAAGCAATCTGTTCGGAAAGGATCAGCTTTAATTTATGGGTTGGTGTTACGCATCGCCTTGCAGCCAGTGCCGTAATATTAGCCTGAAGGGTGATAGCAGAGCCAAATCCGATAAAGCAGCCATAGAGACAGGTCATTGCAATCAGTGCATAGAAAAACTGTACAGTTCCGTTGATGGTATGACCGCCAAGGGAAACCTGGGTAATGGGTTCCTGCTGGTTTAACATCTTTTGGATTCCCTTCCACAGACCAGATGGATGGGTGCGGACAATCTGCCGGATGGTGCTTTTCCCTGTTTCGTAGCTGGTCAAAACGGACTGGAGAATACTTTGTGGGATTCCATTTGCAGCCACTGTAAGAGAAGGTGCTTTCCCTACATAATAAATACCGGAAATTTCCTCATTTTCCAGCTTGGCAAGAGCTGCAGTTCCAGATAATTCCTGGGCAGCGATCAAATGGTTCCCATTATTTTCCATCTGATCCAGAAACATGAGGAATAAAGTATCCGGTTCCTCTTCTTTTACAATTCCAACCTGCACCGTTTCAAAATCCGCATCATCAATATTTCCGAAGGCAAAATAGAACATGGTTCCAAGAAGGAGTGGAAAAATAAGAGGCCAGAAGGTTGTGGCGAAATTTTTTACCTTCACCAGAAGGTTGTATTTGATCAAATGCAGCATAGTAGACCTCCTTAATCTCGCAGCTGTTTGCCGGTGATTTCCAGAAAGACGTCGTTTAAGGTAGGAAGCTCAGAGGAAACCTGACCAAAAGGAATATCCTGGCTCTGGAGATAATTCAGAAGCCGGATCAGATTATGGCGGGCACCAGTACAGCGGACTGTGAGGACCTGTTCTTCGTAATGAAGGTCAAATACATGGGGGAGTGTCCGGATGTCTGCAAGGTTCTCTGGGGAAAGGGGAACTGCCTCAATGGTGATGGTTTCGCCGGTTTTGATCATTTTTTTCAGCTCCTCCTTGGTTCCAGATGTAATCACATGACCGTGGTCCATAATGGCGATCCTGGTACAGATCTGTTCTACCTCTTCCATATAATGGGAAGTATAAATAATTGTGGAACCCTGTTCATTCAGCTTCTGGATCCCTTCCAGGATCTTATTGCGGCTCTGGGGATCAACGGCTACTGTTGGCTCATCCATAATGATCAGCCGTGGCTTATGGGCGATTCCGCAGGCAATGTTCAATCTGCGGAGAAGACCGCCGGAAAGCTTTTTCGGCCGCATTTTCCGGTAGTCGTTAAGGTCAGTGAAAGTGATCGCTTCCTCTACCAGCTCTTTTCGCTTCCTTTTATCTGAAACATAAAGACCGCAGAAATAGTCAATGTTTTCGTAAACCGTCAGTTCATCAAAAACAGCAACGTTTTGCAGTACGATTCCGATCTGCTGTTTCACCTGGTAATTGTCAGGACGCATCTCTTCTCCGAAAATACGAATGACGCCTTTGTCGTATTTCAAAAGGGAAAGCATACAATTGATAGCTGTGGTTTTTCCAGAGCCGTTTGGCCCCAGAAGCCCAAAAACTTCCCCTTCTGAAATATTCAGATTCAGGTGGTCCAGCGCCACCAGACTGCCATATCTTTTTACCAGATTTTCTATTTGTACAATATTGGTTGACATGATTTTCCTCCCTGAAAAGAATTTCTAATGGTGTATCCTGATTTTAGTATAAAGGAGAAAGGGAAAAATACCTAGTGTGAAATGTCATTCTTTTCCTGTGACAAATGTCATAAAGTGAGGAAAGTTTCTTTACAGCGTGCGGCTGGGTATACTATAATGAAAAAAGTGTTTCGGGAACTGCTGGATTTGGAAAAGAAAGATTGTCTGTAAACAGTAATTATTTCATAAAAAGGAAAGAAGGTGACAGTATGGGATATTTTTTTGATTGTGGACTTCTGGTATTCTATGGGTTTCTGTCACTTTTTTTTGTGCCACCGGGAGCTGGATTCCTGATCGCTTTTTTGTGTTGTATTTGTCTGATCTGCCTTGGATATGCGGTAAAGCGTAAATGGCTGAGGCTGGTTTGGGGCATTTTGTTCGGGCTTCTGGGGCTGGGATTTCCAGAGGTTTTTCTTTTTTATCCCTGCCTTTTTTACCTGTTTTTCCATGAAAAAATGCCAGGCGTGGCAGGGGCGGGAATGGTGCTTTTCCTGTGCCAGATGCCAGAAGCCTGGGAAAACAGGGAATTGTTTGCCGCAGCCGGTGTATTTGGGCTGCTTCTGGCGTTTCGGATGGAGAGAAATACCTGGAAGGGACAGAACCTGGAAGAAGAGCTTCGAAGAACCCAGGATGACTCCAAGGAGCGGAATCTTCTTCTTTCCCAGAAAAATAAGGCGCTGCAGGATAAACAGGATTATCAGATCTACAATGCTACCCTAAAAGAACGAAACCGTATTGCCAGGGAAATCCATGACAATGTGGGACATGTGCTTTCCAGATCCATTCTGATGGTGGGAGCGGCGAAGACCATTAACAAGGAGCCTGGAATGGACGCCATGCTGGAAAATCTGGAAGACTCCCTGAATCATGCCATGAACAGCATTCGAAGCAGTGTCCATGATCTTCACGATGAGGCTGTGAACCTGGAAGAAGTGGAAAAAGGGCTGGTAAGGGAGTTTACTTTTTGTCCGGTGGAAATGACCTTTGATATGACACGCCAGGTTCCAAGGGAAGTGAAATATTGTTTTATCAGTATTACAAAGGAAGCCTTTGCAAATATTATGAAGCACAGCAATGCCACCAAGGTGCGTCTGATCCTTCGGGAGCATCCCGCCCTTTATCAGTTGTGTGTGGAGGATAATGGGACCGGAGTTTCTTATGATCCGGGAAAATCCGGGATTGGAATTTTGAACATGAAAGAACGGGTGAATGCCCTTGGAGGAACCATGCAGATTTCTGTGGATAAGGGGTTCCGTATCTTTATTACGATTCCCAAGTAACCGGTCTGCCGGAAATAAGAAAAAATTTATGGTTTACGAAACACCCATTTGGAATGGGAACCGTAAACAGCAGCCTAAAAAGAGCAGGAGCAGAAAATGAAAATTATTATTGTAGATGATGACTGCCTGGTAGCAGGCGCCTTGAAAACCATTTTGGAAGTGAATGAGGATGTGAAAGTCCTGGACACAGGCTCTGATGGAAAACAAGCCTGCCAGCTATACAAAAAATATAAGCCGGATGTGCTTCTGATGGATATCCGGATGAAGGAAATGGACGGCCTGGAGGCTTCAGAGCGTATTTTGAAAATGGATCCAAAGGCTAATATTTTACTTCTGACAACTTTTTCAGACGACGAATACATTGTAAAAGCCTTGCGCCTCGGGGCAAAGGGCTATCTTTTGAAGCAGGATTACGGCAGCATTCTGCCGGCATTGCGGGCGGTTTATTCTGGACAGACGGTCTTTGGAACAGAGATCGTTTCCAAAATCCCGGATCTGCTGCAGGGAGAAAAAAGGTTTGACTACAGCAGCTACGACATTAATGAGAGAGAATTGGAGATCATCGAGCTGATCTCCAATGGATATAGCAATAAGGAAATTGCGGCGGAGCTTTTTCTAAGCGAGGGAACGGTGCGAAACTATCTGAGCACTATTCTGGAAAAGCTGCAGCTTCGGGATCGTACCCAGGTGGCTGTATTTTATTACCAACATAAGTAAGTAGCATAGACAGCAGGGGGATTTTTGGATATAATCAAAACAATACCTTACTGTGCTAGAGCCTGTTTGAAAAATCATTCCTGCAATCTGCACGCCCCACTTTGGCAGTATATTTCACCCAAATTCGGTTGTCGTAGCCCGCTACGACGCCCTCATCCGGGCAAAATCTCCTACAAATTGTCACACGTCTTGCAGAAAGCCTATTTCAAATACGCTCTAAAAGAAAACAGCGGTATCCAGACGGTGCAGTAAAATGAGACACAGGAGAAATCAGAGATGAACATACAGAAAGTTGCAAACAGAACAGCAGAAATCCTGAATTTATACTATAACAATGAGATAGAACCATTCTTAAACTCCTGCCATGATGATGTATTGTGGATTGGACCGGCGGAAAAGCAGGTGATCAGAGGGCGGAAGAATCTTATGGATGCATTTCACGCAGAAGAGCATGAGTTGAAATTTTCCCTGAATAACCTGACACTGGTGCCACTTGCAACTACAAGCAGCACAGTGGCGGAGGTTATGACTTTTATGCTTGTAGATACTATCTGGCCGGACAACAGTGTGAGCCGGGTAAATCAGCGCATGCAGTTTACCTGGGTGGAGCAAAAGGGCGTGCCGAAGATCCGTTCGGTCCTTATTTCAAATGCCATTGAATACGATGAGCGAGATGGTATTTATCCGGTGCATTATGATGAGAATTACCGGAAATTTGTGCTCACGGGAGAGAACAGATCGGAGAGGATTTATGTGAAGGGTGTAGATAAGACTATCCTTTACCTGAACTGGTCCAGGGTGATTTATGCAGAGAGCCTTGGAAACCATTCCCTGATCCATACGCTGGATCAGGAATTTGAAACTACCGAAAGCCTGAAAACACTGGAAAAAAGATATGAAAGGATGTTTTTGAAGTGCCATGAAAGTTATATGATAAATCCGGCTCACGTTCATTCCATCCGCAGATTTAAGATGACAGTGACGGGAGGCAGGGAGCTTCCAATTCCGGAGAAAAAATATACGGCGCTGAAAAAGGCATTGCAGGAATTGATCGCAGCCCGTTAATCGTTTCTTTACGTGATGTTTCCAATAAATCGTTAAAAAAATGTTACAAAAATGCGAAAAATGTAAAAAACTCACACGCAGGAACAGCAGTATGCTATAATGGGAGCACCTAACCTGTTTTTGGATAACAGTAACTGCCAAGCAGACAAGGAGAACAAATTATGAACGATTATGTGATTATAACAGATACCTCTGCGGATATTCCAGCAGACATTTTAGATAAAGGACAGATTCGTCTGATTCCTATGGTATATCAGTTAAATGGAGAGGAGTGTCCCCACAGGGATCCGGGAAGCTGGGACAGCAAGGCTTTTTATGATAAGCTTCGCGCAGGCGGAACTGGAAGTACTTCCCAGATTTCTCCGGCTACGTATACCGATTACTTTGAGCCATTTTTGAAGGCAGGTAAGGATATTCTTTATATTTCCCTGTCCGGCGGACTGACTTCCACCTGGCAGAGCTCACACATTGCAGCTTCAGACCTGATGGAAGAGTACACGGAGCGTAAGATTTCCTGTGTAGATTCCCTTGCCGCTACAGGCGGACAGGGAATTCTGGTGATCCTGGCTGCCGAAAATCAGGAGAAGGGAATGTCCCTGGAAGAGAATACTGCATGGCTGGAAGAGAACCGTCTTCATATCTGCCATTGGTTTACGGTAGATGATCTTGATTTCCTGAAGCGTGGCGGCCGTATTTCTCCTACTATTGCCTGGATCGGCGGAAAGCTGAAGATCAAACCGATCCTTCGTATTGCAGAGAATGGTACCCTGGCAATCCCGGAGAAGGTACGTGGTTCCAAGGCTGCCATGAATACCATTGTTTCCAAATATATCAGCTCCGGGCTGAATGCCGAGCACCCCTATGTATTTATCTGTCATGGTGACGCTGCAGAACAGGCAGAAAAGGAGAAAGCAGCAATTTTGGAAGCAGTACCCCAGGCACAGGTGATCGTCATGCCTATGAGCCCGATTATTGGAATCCACACGGGTCCTGGTGTGCAGGCTGTGATCTATTTTGGAAACAACCGATAAAAGTACATATGCAATAGATATCTATTTTCTATAAAATATACGTGCTTTAAAACTCACTAAGAGTTCCAAAGGTATATCCCATCTCTTCCCATTTGGTCAGCAGTTCATCCAGAATCTGCCCATTGGTGGAAGAGGTGTTGTGAAGCAGGACAATGGCACCTGGGTGGATGCGGGAGAGTAATTTGTCGAAGGCTTCTTCACGGGTAGGCTGTTTATCCTGATACCAGTCCACGTAGGCAAGGCTCCAGAAGAAGGTT
>OLRJ01002348.1_pt1 | contig 14221 bp, 8 predicted proteins | sample 1672741 | NCBI WGS metagenome assembly OLRJ01 (sample SAMEA3136719, study PRJEB25190) | human gut metagenome | biome: human gut; feature: human-associated habitat; material: faeces | place: Austria | collected 2013
TCCCGGGACATAACCTCACCATCGGTGCACTTGGTGTATTTATCCTCTGGTTCTGTTGGTTTGGTTTCAACGGTGCTTCCACTGTATCCATGGAAGGTGATGCAATTGTAAGTGCAGGAAAAATCTTCGTTACCACAAACCTTGCAGCTGCAGTTGCAACTGTAACTGTTATGATGATCACATGGATCCGCTATAAAAAACCAGATGTATCCATGTCACTGAACGGATCTCTTGCAGGTCTTGTTGCAATTACTGCAGGATGTGATACCGTATCTCCTGCATCCGCTGCTATTATCGGTATTGCAGCTGGTTTTGTCGTAGTATTTGGTATTGAATTTATTGATAAAGTATTAAAAGTGGATGACCCGGTTGGTGCTGTTGGGGTTCATGGCTTAAACGGTGCATTTGGTACTCTCGCAGTTGGTCTTTTCTCCGATGGAGCTGGTACAGGCTGGAAAGGTCTTCTTGTTGGCGGCGGTTTCCACGGATTTGGTGTACAGCTTGCCGGAATGCTTATCACAATTGCATGGGTTGCAGTTACAATGACAATTATTTTCCAGGTTATCAAACATACTATGGGTCTTCGAGTATCTGCTGAAGAGGAGATCCAGGGTCTTGATATAAAAGAACATGGTCTTGCAAGTGCTTATGACGGATTTACTATTCGCGATGCTGTTGCTTCTGTTCCTGTTCCTATGGGAACTTCCAGAGAATTTACCGTTACTCCCAGACCTTCTGCTCCAGCTGAATTCATTCCGGAAATCCCGACAGACGGCGTTCATAAGCTTACAAAGGTTGTTATCATTACCCGTCAGAACAAGCTGGAAGAGTTTATGCAGGCTATGAATGAAATCGGTGTAACCGGAATCACCATTACAAATGTTCTTGGCTGTGGTGTCCAGAAAGGGGCTCCGGCTTACTATCGTGGCGTTGAAATGGATATGAATCTGCTTCCGAAAGTCAAGATTGAAATTGTTGTCAGCCTTGTTCCTGTTCAGAAGGTTATCGAAACCGCCAAGAAAGTTCTTCATACCGGTCAGATCGGTGATGGAAAAGTTTTCGTATACGACATCGAAAACGTTGTCAAGATCAGAACCGGCGAGGAAGGTTACCTGGCATTGCAGGATACTCATGAAGAGTCATAAATAACTTTAACATTTTACTATATTTTTGTTTCCCTTATTAAAAAACAGCTCCTGGAATTTTTCCAGGGGCTGTTTTTCTTATACATTTCTGGCACATATGTCCGCCACTGCTGCTTCCTATACAAATATTTTGTTATCCATTATATTTCTGCAAAAGTTTTTCCAGTTCTTCCGAAATCTTTTTCGCATCCTCATACTTGCCTGCCTGAAGTGCGAAAGCTATTCGATTCTCCAGTTCTTTTTTCTTCTGCTCATATTCCAGATAATCCTTATCAAAATGATCGGCGTAAATCATCTTTCGGAATTTTCGCATACTTACCCTGCGAAGACCCTTATCCTCTGTGAGAAGCACATAATCCATGCAGTTGGCTACGGTATAAAAATCATGGGAAACCATTAGCACTGTTCCATTATATTTCTCTATTGCCTGCTCCAATGCCAGCTGGGAATATGTGTCCAGATGACTGGTTGGCTCATCCAGAAGCAGCAGGTCTGCACCTGCTCTGGAAATCTTTGCAAGCTGAAGAAGATTCTTTTCTCCACCGGAAAGGTCACGCACCAGACTGTAGACCAGTTCTTCCTCAAAACCATAGGTTTTCAAATAAGCTGTCACCTGGTCATCGGTATCAAAGCCTGCATCCTCAAAATTCTTAAGAACAGTGTCCTTCTCATCAAATACCTCTCCATGCATCTGGGAAAGGTATGCCATCTTAACATTTTCGCTAAGACAAATTGCCGGGGATTCTTCTTTGATAATATCACGAAGAAGGGTCGTCTTTCCAGTGCCGTTTGGACCCACAATTGCAACCTTATCTCCCGCCCGAAGAGCAAAGGAAACATGTTCCATAATCTCACGTTCAAAGGTCACATTATAATCTTCTACACTTAACACTATCTTCTCAGCTTCATTTTCCGCATTCGTATCTCCCGGACTGGACTTTCTTTCACTTACCAAAGATTCTTCCGTGTTTTCACCGGAAAATCCCCCATTTAAAGACTCAGCTGCGTGAAATACAATCTCCGGCTGCTTAATATCCACAAATGGAGATTTTGTCCTTCTCGCTTCCAGACGTTCCAAAAGGGAAACCCGCGCATGCAGACTTCTCCCCCTTGTAGCACTGTCAATGGCAGTAGCGCTGCTTCGAAGACGCTCTACAATCTTGCGGTTACGCTCGATTTCCTCCATATCCGCCGCAGCCAGCTCCTGCTGCTCAATCTTCATCTGTAAAAGAGCAAAATTGTAATCCACATAATTGCCGTCAAATTCCTGCATCTCCGTGTTTTCCAGATGAAGGATCTTGTTGAAGCAATGATTCAGAAGATAACGGTTGTGGGTGATCACAAGCAACGTTCCCTTATGGGAATTGATCAGGTTCCGAAGTGCATTTAAATGTTGAAAATCCAGGAACACATCCGGTTCATCCATAATAATAAATTTCGGGCTGATCATCATCTCCCGGATGGCCTGCACCAGCTTGAACTCTCCACCGCTTAAATTTGTAAGAAGCTGGTCTTCATACCCAGCCAGACCCGCTGTTTTCAGCTGCTTGCGAATATTACTTTCGTAAAAGTCACCGTCAATGGCATTAAATTCATCTAAAGTCTGCTGATATTCCTCCATCAGCTCCTCCAGATGATCTGTAACTGCCATATCCTCGCAGATCTGGTTGATCTTATTCTGAAGCCTTACAAATTCTTCACTGATGTAATCAAATACCGTAACCTCTTTTTCTCTCTCAATGGTGTAAAACTGACTGACATATCCAATCCTTCCAGGTACATCCACGATCAGCTTTCCATCGTATAAATATTTATCCGGATGAAGGATCATGTTCACCAGTGTACTCTTACCGGTTCCATTGGTTCCGATAAAGGCACAATGCACATCATCCTCCAGGGTAAATGAAATTTTATTATATAACTCTTTATGTGGAAAAGAATAGGATAAATTCTCTGCTTTAATCATAAGTACTCCTCTAATAGTTGCCTTTTATTTTAATTTCGGCAGGTTCCACCTGTAATGTGCAGCCAGATACCGCATCAGGATCACCGCTGCAGATCCAAAGATCAAGGAGAACACCACTCCAAACCAGCGGTACGTATACACACAAACAATAGCTCCCACAATGGATGCACATGCATAAATATGCTTTACAAAAATATAAGGCGGCACCTCTGCCATCATATCACGGAGCAATCCTCCGCCAACACCGGTGATGGTTCCCACAAATACCAGCAGGAAAGTGTTGTCTGCAAACCCCTGACGGATTCCAGTATTTACGCCAACCACAGTAAATATCCCAAGTCCTACAGAGTCCATCACCAGCATTACTTTGTCATAAGTAACATTTCCTTTCAGCATCTCCCTTTTAAAATAAAGAAGAAAAAACACCAGCACTGAAGTAAGCACTGCTACAGCCGCATATACTGGCTTCTGAAAAACTCCCGGAGGGGTAATTCCAAGCGTCACATCACGAATCATACCCCCGCCAACTGCAGTGATCACCCCAAGAACCGAAACTCCGAAAATATCCATCTTCTGCTCCGATCCCACCAGTGCACCTGACGCTGCAAATGCAATAGTTCCAATCATCTCCAAAATAAATGTGATTGTTTCCTGATACCCCATAAAACAATAACCTCGCCCAATTTTATCCTAAAGCATGTTTAAAAAGACTTTCTGCAAGATTACGTGAATGATTTTTCAAACAGGCTCTATGCCATTCTCAAAAAACATGCTGCTTTTTCCTATAAATGACACCAAATCAGTATAACATATAATTCTCTGTTTGCCACCTGAAAATACCAAAATTCTTAATAAATTTCAGTGATGCTAAATTATTTTTCAAAAAAAGTGCAAAAATACAGCCAGAAGATTTCTCCCCTGACTGTACATGTTATTCTCTTTTAATATTTTTCTTAATCAAATGCTTTTCATACACGCCATCAACCCTTAACACCGCCAAGTGCAACACCTGCGACGATGTACTTGGAAAGTACCAGGTATACAACAACCAGAGGGATAATGGTAACAAACAGTCCTACATAAACTACACCATAGTCCGTACGGAACTGGTTGGAGCTCAGCAGCTGTACAAACATAGGAAGTGTTTTCTTGGAATCTGTTGTCAGCAAAATGGTAGGTGTAAACAGGTTGTTCCACTGTGCAATAAACTGAAAGATTGCCTGTGTGGCAACTGCCGGTTTCATAATCGGTAGGATAATTTTGTTAAAGGTATTCCACTCTTTTGAACCGTCGATTCTGGCTGCCTCGATCATCTCCAGAGAAAGTGTACTTTCCATATACTGTTTCATGAAGAAAACAACAGTTGGAGCTGCAATGGTAGGAATGATCAGCGGAACGTATGTATCGATCAGCTTCAGATCCAGCATGAAACGGTAGAAACCGATGATGGAAATCTGACTTGGCACCATCATAACTGCCATAATAAATGCCCATGCAAATTTTTTGAATTTGAAATCATATACATGGATACCATAAGCTGTCAGAGATGAAAAGTAAACTGACAGGAAGGTTCCAGGGATTGTAATGGTTGCAGAGTTAATGATTGCTTTCTGCAAAGTGATCTGCATACCGTTCTGCTTGATCATCAGGTTTTTCCAGTTCTCGATCAGGTGTGTGGACGGAATCAGGGAAACACCAGCCTTGATAGACTCAGAATCTCTTGTTGCGTTCATAACCAGAAGAACAAATGGCAAAAGTGCAATGATACAGAATAAAATACAAATAATGGTACGGAAGACTTTCTGATGCAGCATATTCTTGCTGTAGCTGTCTGCTGTTGCGGCTTTACTCATGATCTTCCACCTGCCTTTCTACGCTGTTTCTGCTCTTTTTTCATACGTCTGTCTTCGCTGTCGCTCATAGTTGCGAACAGGATCAGACTGACAACCAACGTAATAATAAACAGTACTACGGAAACGGCTGCTGCCTTTCCAACATCACTGTTATACAGACGCATAATATACATGGCCATTGTGGTTGTCTTATCATCTGGCAGACCTACAAGTCCGGTCTCCGGAACGTTGAACAGTGCCGGGATATCATACATCTGAAGACCACCGATTGCGGAGGTAACCAGTGTGTACAACATAATTGGTTTCAAAAGAGGTAAGGTAATGTAACGGAATTTTTTCCAGCCTGTTGCACCATCAATATCAGCAGCCTCGAAAAGTCCAGGGTCAATGCCAAGAACGCCTGAAATCAGAAGCAGGGTCGTATTACCAAACCACATCCACCACAGAATTGTGGAAATCAGCCCACGGCTTCCTGCTACGCTGGACATAAAATCAAAGTTCTTGCCAAGAACGCCCCAGTCCTTCAAAGTCTGGGTGATTGGTCCGTACTGGGAAAACAAAGATTTAAACAATACAGAAACAGAAGCTGCAGTGATAACACTTGGAAGATAAACGATAACCTTCATCGCACCGGTTCCTTTTACCTTAACCTTCTCATCCGTCAGCCATACAGCCAGAAGAAGGGAAACCAGAATCTGAGGAACAAAGTTGCAGCCCCACATGACAAGGGTATTTTTCAGATAGCTGAGTACATAACCTCTCTCTCCTGCAGCCATACCAAGAATATTTACAAAATTCTGAAGTCCTGCAAACTCCATGAATTCACGCCCGTTACGTTTGTAGTAGGATAAGGTACTATAATAGAAAGTATTGATCAGTGGCCACAGCTGGAACACCAGATAAGTGATAAAAAACGGTGCAATAAAGAAGTAGCCATACCTTCCATAATCGATCATTTTTTTCTTTTTCTTATTCATAACAGCCTCCTGTCTGAAGTTGCCTGCTTTTCCCAGGCAGAATGCCTGACACTGGCGGGAGTACCTGCCCCTCCGGGCTTCTGCGCCATCCTCCTCTGCCACTGGCAGTCATTCTGCTTTTTTTATAGCAAAAGCAGCTGCTCGCTTATATAAGAATGTGCTGCTCCTTCTTTTGGGAAGAAGCAGCACACTCACTACTTACTTATGATTGACTCTGCAAACTCTTAAGCCACATTATTCTGCGCTCAGGTAAGAGAATGTATCATGGATAGATGCAGTCAGATCTGCAAGTGCAGTATCAAGGTCTTTTTCGCCTGTAGCATAAGCCTTGGTCTGAGTATCCATAAGGGAAAGGATCTGCTGATCTTCTGCTGTTACCATAGAAGCGTCAAGTCCGTCTGCTAATGGAAGGAAGAACTCCATGAAGTTCTGTCCAGCGTCTGGATACAGATAGCCGTTTCCATCTGCGGATGTACCAGCCTCGATGATCTTGCTGACAGCTGCTGTATTGTTTACATAGTCAGAGTTCAGAGCGTTGATTGCAACCATTCCATCTTCATCACATGTGAAGAATTTCATGATCTTAGCTGCAAGCTCGGTATCTGCACAATCTGTTGTAGCTGCAAGTCCTGTGCCGCCCCAATAGCATTTTGTCTGGGTAGGAACAAGGATTGTGTTGCCTTTCCAAGCATCACTTAAGCTCCAGTATACGAACCATGGGCATCCCATATAAGCAAGTGCTGCGTTAGAATCAACGCCATCACCACTCATGTTTGCACTCCAGTCAGCGCTCCACTGATCTGTGTTGAAGGTAAGATCTTCATCATAAAGAGTCTTAGCTGTTTCCATATATGTCTTGATGTTGTCATCAATTGTAATCTTATCGTTCTCATCATAGAAGCCCTGAGTTCTGGAACCGGTCAGGCTACGTTTGATCTCATCATAGCCGGAGAACAGTTTGCATTTTCCGCCGGAAGCGTCATTCACTTCTTTTGCTGTAGCAACGATGGTATCCAGATCTTTGAATTTCTCAGCTAATGCTGCAGGATCTGTTGTTCCAAGATATTTCTCAGCCAGATCTGCACGAACTGCGTAGCATCCAGGAGTTGCCTGCCAGAACAGTGCTCTTACGTTTCCATCAACATCGGATCCAAGATCCAGATTGTACTGATAGCTGTTTGCATAGTCATCAGCTGTGATTCCAAGATCTGCTACATTCTGTACCCAGTCGCTGTTTACATATTTCTGAACATAGTCAACTTCCAGACCCATCATGTCAGGATATAACTCATTTGAAGGATCATCAAGTACAGGATCCAGTTTGCTCTGATAATAATCAGATCCACCTGTGTTTACAAAAACGATTCTTTCGTAATCATCTGGATAAGCCTCTTTGAATGGTCCATCAAGGATCTTCTTGATATCATCGTTCCATCCCCATACTACAAAGGAATCATCTGCGGAAGCGTCACCGGTAACTTCGTTTTCCGGTGTTTCTGCATCTTCTGCCATAACCGGGACTGCACATAATGTCATTCCTGCCAGCATAGAAGCTGTTAATAATACGCTCACCATTTTTTTCTTCATGTTACTTCCTCCTTTAATTATATCTTTTATTTTTTTAATAACTACTTGAAATTTTTTGATGGATACAAAGTTTTCACAGAAGCCCCTTTAAAAAGGGTTCCATCCACTGTGTATTTCTCAATAACTGTTGTCTTCGGGTGCTCAATCAGCTCAATCAGCCTTTCTGCTGCTATCCTTCCGATTGCCGCTGTGTCCTGACAAAGGGTTGTCAGCTTGGGTTCAAGAACCTGGGCGATATTAATTCCATCGTACCCGGCTACTGAAATATCTTCCGGTATCCGAAGTCCTCTTTCCCGTATCTCGTTTATCCCTCCCATCGCTGCATAATCGTCAGGATAGAGAATACAGGTTGGCGGATCTTTCAAATCCAAAAGTTCACCGGTTCTCTCACCTGCCAGATCAGCATCTCTGTAAAAAGACGGTTTTACATATTCATCCGGTTCTTCAACCCCCAGTCTTTGCAGGGTTCGGTAAAAGCTTCCAAGACGATTCTTGGTAACCGATGTGTCATCTCCATGAATGTAAGCGATCTTGCGGTGTCCCTTCTTATATATATAGGTAACAAGTTCTTCCATTCCCTGGATGTTGTTGGATACTACCGATATCCTTCCATCACAGATATGATCGATGGTCACCACCGGAATGTCTGAAAGGAGAAGCTCCTGAACCTCTTCTGCGGTGAAATCCACACAGGCCATTACCACTCCGTCCACGCCCCGGTATCTGCAGTGCTCCAGGTAGGTCATCCTTTTACCGGAAACATTTCCGCTTGTAAAAGTAATGTCATAACCTTTCGCTTCTGCGGTGCTTTTGAAGCTTTCCAGTACTCTGTTAAAGTAATCATGTGTGAGACCGCTTCGGGCCTCGTCCACAAATAAAACTCCCAGATTAAAGGTTCGCTTCGTCTTCAAAGCTCTTGCCGATGAGTTGGGAAGATATCCCATCTCTGAAGCCGTTCTTAATATGTAGTTTTTTGTTTCTTCTCCGATATCGGAGTAACCATTTAATGCTTTACTGACAGTGGCGACTGAGACATTACATTGTTTTGCGATTTCTTTCATGGAAACCATATGCCTGCCTCACTCTTTCCTGTTTTTCTTTCCTGTCATCTCTAAATCGTTTTCGTGAGCTTATAGTACCCCCTAGTGCACAAAAAATCAAGTGGTTTCTTGCATTTTTTGTGCGTTTTCACGTCATTCTACCTATTGCACAATTTAGATATTTGTGTTTTTAACAATTTAATTGTGAATAAGAGCTCTTTCCGAAATGTTTTCGCGAAAAGTTTCGTGTTTTAAATCTCTGATTTGTAATATATAATAGATTTAATTATTACTGTAATTTTTATGTTGCTTTTAATCAGTCTTTCTATTATACTAAGAGCAAATATATACCATTATTCTTTACTTTTATTTCTAATTGCCTTTACTTATTCGTTTTCGTATGTTAATTATCTCACAATTCAATCCAATTGATTTTTTCGAAACTACTCATTGCATTTGCAAAACATTATTACTATATAAGCGTAGATCACTGTGCAGCTTCGAAAAATAAATTAATGCACCCTGATGTAAATCACGAATAGTAATCAACCAATTAGAAAGAATTCAGCAAAAATAAAATTTATCAAAGGAGATCCACTATGAATTTCGGACATTTTGATGACGCCAATAAAGAATATGTCATTACAACACCAGACACCCCGTTGCCATGGATCAACTACCTTGGCTCCCAGGATTTCTTCACACTGATTTCCAATACCTGCGGTGGCTACAGCTTCTATAAAGATGCAAAGCTGCTCCGTATCACCCGTTACCGCTACAATAACATCCCAGTAGATTCCAACGGAAAATACTACTATATCAAAGATGGAGATACCGTATGGAATCCAGGTGCAATGCCAACCCGCACTCCTCTTGACGTTTACGAATGCCGCCACGGACTTGGCTACAGCCGTTTCCACGGTGAAAAGAACGGGCTGGCAGCTGATCTTCTGGCATTTGTCCCAGTTGATACCGCCTGCGAGGTCAATAAGCTGACTCTCAAGAATACTTCCGATAAAGCGAAAAAAGTTTCGTTATTCTCTTATGTAGAGTTCTGTCTCTGGAATGCAGTAGATGACATGACCAACTACCAGCGAAACTTGAGTACCGGTGAAGTTGAGATCATCGGCAGTACCATTTACCATAAGACCGAATACCGTGAGCGTCGTAACCACTACAGCTTCTTTACCGTAAATACTCCTGTAAATGGTTTCGATACCAGCCGAGATGAGTTCTTAGGACTAGGCAGAGGCAACAATGCTCCGATCGTTGTAGAGGAAGGCAAGAGCCACAATTCTGTTGCAAGCGGATGGTATCCTATTGCCAGCCAGCAGATCAATATTTCCCTGGCACCTGGCGAAGAGAAAGAATACGTTTTCCTTCTTGGCTATTGCGAAAACCCGAAAGATGACAAATGGGAAGCTTTAAACGTAATCAAAAAAGCTCCGGCTAAGAAGATCATGGAGAAATTTGCAACTTCTGAACAGGTAAATGCAGCATTTGCTACCTTAAATGCTTACTGGAATGATCTTCTCTCCCGCTATCATGTAGAGAGCCAGGATCCACATGTAAACCGTATGGCAAACATCTGGAACCAGTACCAGTGTATGGTAACCTTTAACATGTCCCGTTCTGCTTCTTACTACGAATCTGGAACAGGCCGTGGAATGGGCTTCCGTGATTCCTGCCAGGATCTTCTTGGATTTGTACATCTGATTCCAGAGCGTGCAAGAGAGAGAATCCTTGACATTGCAGCTACCCAGTTTGAAGACGGAAGTGCTTACCATCAGTACCAGCCTCTTACCAAACAGGGCAACCTGAATATCGGAAGCGGATTTAACGATGACCCGCTGTGGCTGATCGCAGCTGTAGCTGCTTACTTAAAAGAGACTGGAGATTACTCCATTCTAAATGAGATGGTTGCTTTTGACTGCCATATGGAAAAAGCGGCTCCTTTGTTTGAGCACCTTCGCCGTTCCTTCGAATACAGCCGTACCCATCTTGGACCGCACAAGCTTCCGCTGATCGGCCGTGCTGACTGGAATGACTGTCTGAACCTGAACTGCTTCTCCAATGAGCCTGGTGAGTCTTTCCAGACTACAGGACCATCTGAGGGACCAGTTGCAGAGTCTGTCTTTATTGCAGGTATGTATGTAAAATATGGCAATGAGTTTGCAGAGATCTGCAGACGTGTTGGTAAAGAAGAAGACGCAGCGATTGCGCAGAAAGCTGTTGATGAAATGTATCAGGCTGTTCTTGATGCCGGCTGGGATGGCGAGTGGTTCCTTCGTGCTTATGATGCCACTTCCCAGAAGGTTGGTTCCCACGAGTGTGAAGAGGGACAAATTTTCATTGAGCCCCAGGGCTTCTGTATTATCGCTGGAATCGGCGTGAAGGAAGGTCTTGCTAAGAAGGCTCTGGATTCTGTTAAGAAGCGTCTGGATACCAAGTACGGCATTATGCTTCACCAGCCGGCTTATACCAGATATTACCTGAATCTTGGTGAGATTTCTTCTTACCCACCAGGATACAAGGAAAATGCCGGAATCTTCTGCCATAACAATCCATGGATTTCCATTGCGGAAACTGTGATCGGACGTGGAAACCGCGCATTTGAGATTTATAAGAAGACTTGCCCATCTTATATTGAGAACATCAGCGAGATCCATCGTACAGAGCCTTATGTTTACTCTCAGATGATCGCTGGACGTGACGCAGCCCGCCATGGCGAGGCGAAGAACAGCTGGCTGACTGGAACTGCTGCATGGACTTTCGTAAACCTTTCCCAGGCGATCCTGGGTGTACAGCCATCCTACGATGGACTTTCTATTGATCCATGTATCCCGGAAGGCTTCGGTGACTTCACTCTCATCCGCCGCTTCCGCGGTGCTACCTACTACTTCGACGTTAAGAACCCGAACAATGTGGAAAAGGGAGTTGCTTATCTGGAAGTAGATGGCAAACATGTGGATGGAAATGTGGTACCTGTAGAGGACGGAAAAGCCGAGTATCATGTGACCGTGCATATGGCATAAGAATTAAACACCATTGATTTTTGCAGGGAATCCAAACGAAGGATTCCCTGTTTTGCTATTTTGTGGGTTGGTCGTTACTCCGTACGCGATTTTACAATGTATATTCACCGCCGTGCATCACAACGTTCCGGCGAGTGAGTAATACACATTGTCCAAATGCGTCCCTCCTCGACGAACTTTCAACGCACAAAACAGCAAGAGCCCCGAAACCAAAGTCTCAAGAGCTCTTGTTTTCCTATACATTCTATTTTTCGTAAAGTGGGTGAATCTCTTTCTTATATGCGTAACGGATGAATACAAAACAGATTATGCCAGAGAATACCTCGGCGATGGGGAATGCCCACCAGCAGGCACCAAGGCCACCTATTTTTGCCAGAATATATGCTGCCGGGAGCAGGACAAACAGCTGACGGAGTACGGATACTGCAAGGCTCAGGAATCCGTGTCCAAGCGCCTGGAATACAGAGGACGCTACTACAGAGAAACCTGCAATCAGGAAACTGAGACTGATGGTCCTTAGGGCTGGGATTCCGATGGCAAGCATGTCATCAGACGCGCTGAAAATTCCAAGAAGACCTCCTGGAAACAGCTGGAATACGATGAAACCAGCCAGCATAATACATACGCCATAAATAATACTGAGCTTAATCGCTTTCGTAATACGTTCCGGCTTTCTGGCTCCGTAATTGTAAGCCACAATGGGAACCATTCCATTATTCAATCCGAACACCGGCATGAAAATAAAACTCTGAAGCTTGAAGTATACGCCAAATACTGCTGTTGCTGTGGAAGTAAAGCCCATCAGGATCTTGTTCATTCCAAAGGTCATAACAGAGCCTACAGAAGCCATGATAATGGATGGGAAACCCACACTGTAAATGTTCCGGATGACATTACCAGAAATTCTATATTTGATAAGAGAAATGTGCAATTCCTTATTCAGCTTAATATTGACGATCACGCCAGCAATCGCCGCAATAATCTGTCCTGTCACAGTAGCGAGGGCAGCTCCTGTTACTTCCATTCTCGGGAAACCGAAAAGACCGAAGATCATGATTGGATCCAGGATGATGTTGATAATCGCGCCCAGAAGCTGGGTTGCCATAGAGTAAACGGTCTTTCCTGTAGACTGCAGCAGTTTCTCGCACACCAACTGGATAAACAGTCCGAAAGACATAATTCCGATCACTCTCACATAATCCACACCGTATTCCAGAATCTGCAGATCAGAAGTCTGCACACTGAAAAATGCCGGTGCAAACAGCCCGCACACGATAGCGAATCCGATAAAGCTGAAAATAGCAAGATAAATACCATTGTTTGCCGCGCTGTTGGCGTACTCGTTCTTCTTTTCCCCAAGGGCGCGGGATACCAGTGCATTGATACCAACTCCGGTACCGGTTCCCACTGCGATCATCAGATTCTGCACCGGAAAGGCAAGGGAAACCGCGGTAAGTGCGCTCTCACTTAATTTTGCCACAAACATACTGTCCACAATATTATAAAGTGCCTGGACAAGCATGGAAATCATCATCGGTACAGACATGGTGAGCAGAAGCTTTGCCACCGGCATCACACCCATTTTATTTTCCTGAACTTTTACTTCTTTTTCCAAAAACAATCCCCTCTCTTCTGTAATTAAACCTTTTCGTTTACGGTTCACTCCGTGACCAGTAACCCTTTTTGTTCTGTCGCCTTCTTTTTTAGAGCGTGTTTGAAAAAGATTTTCTGCAAGATATGCATCACAATTTGTAGGAAATTTTGTCCAGATGGGACGTCGCAACGGGCTACGCAGACCAAATTCAGGCAAAATATACTGCAAAGCAGGGCGTGCAGATTGTGGAAATGATTTTTCAAACATGCTCCAGGCCAGTCCTCTTATTGTATATAAGTACATGCTGAATGTCAATATAAGGGTGGATTTATCTGAGAAATATAAGGGTGGATTTATCTGAGAAATTATGCTATCCTTATTACTGTTCACTGGTAACATTCCGTGAAAAGTAAACTTGACTTTTTCTTAGATTAATATTTTTTTACAAGGTTCAAAACAGAAAAACTAGATATACACAATATCCTATTTTTATAAAACGGAGGATTTTTCTTATGGAAAGACACAGCTTTGCTATGGAAATCAAAAAAGGGAAAAAAAATGAATACCGCCAGATATTAGGAGAGATCTGGCCAGATCTGACTGCATTTCTGGATCAGGAAAAGGTACATAATTTCAGCATCTGGAACTGTGATTCCCTGATTTTCGGATATTACGAAACAGACGAAAATAACGAATTTTCAGAAGAGAAAAAAGCCAGCATCCAAGCTCTCACTTCCAGAATTGACCACACCTTCACCTGGATCTCCACCCCCGGCGAAAACATGCGTCTGATGTACCACAATTTCGGTGTTGTCCGCGAAAACAAAGAGCTGATCCGCCACAGAATGTTCATGACCAGACTGAAACCTGATTGCGAGGAAGAATATAAGGCAAGACATGACGGACTGGTTGCCGCGAGAGAGGGCAGAATTGACCCGGGTCCTGACAGCAACTTCAGCATCTGGAGCGCAGGCGGATATATTTTCGGCTACGACGAGATCGACACCACTATGGAGACTGAAGA
>OLRJ01002349.1_pt1 | contig 14212 bp, 16 predicted proteins | sample 1672741 | NCBI WGS metagenome assembly OLRJ01 (sample SAMEA3136719, study PRJEB25190) | human gut metagenome | biome: human gut; feature: human-associated habitat; material: faeces | place: Austria | collected 2013
CGCGAGGCCTGCGGACAGGCCGCCGGACGCCCCGCTTCCGGTCGCCTGTGCCTCTCCCGGGAGCCCGCTGATGCGGTCGATGAGGGACTGGCCGAGCTGCCCTATCGCCCCGAGCGGGCCGGAGGTGTTGCCGCTGATTCCGTTGCTCAGGCCCGCGTCCACGTCCGAGCCTATGCGGTAGAACGCCTGAGAGGGCGAGTGCGATTCCAGCGTGTCCTTGGCCCGGTTGATGACGTCCTCGCCGAGGAGCGCCGCCTGCTCGTCTGAGAGCGTACCGTTGGCGATGCCGTCCGCGAGGCCCTGGTCGATGTCGTGGCCAAGCAGCTGCGCGGCGGCCGGAACGTCCCCGCCCGTGAGCTGCAGGGCGATCATGGACAGCATGGTGTTGGTGGCGCCGGATGCGGTGAAGCTGTTGGATGTGATGCCGTCCGCCACGCTCTGCGGTAGGCTGATGCCCGCGCTGCTCATCTGGGACGAAACGCTCGACCAGTCGCCCGTTGCGGCGGCCTTGAGGATGCTCGTGGCGGAGTCCACGTCCACCTGCCCGCTCGCCATGCCGTTCGCGAGGGCGGTGGCCGCGTTGAGCCCAGCATCCCCCATCTCCACGCCCATGCCGTCGAGCGTCGTGACGATGCTCTCTGAGGTGCCGTCCCAAGACGCCACGAGCTGGGCGAGCTGCTCGTCGCTGAGGCTCCTGAAGGTTGACACGGACACGCCCGCGTTGCTCAGGTCCGTGGCGAAGTCGTTGATGTCGCCGCCGACGGCGTTCATGGCCGTGGAGACCGTCGAGCTGGCGAGCACCATGTTCCGCATGCTCGTGGAGCTGCCGTCGGCTATTGCCGCCTGCGCGCTCATGGAGGACGAGACGTTGTCGATGGAGGTGTTGCACGCGTCGAGAGCGGCTTGAGCATCGCTTACGGCCTTGGCCTCGTCCGAGTTGGCGAGGGACGCCTCCCACGCGGACTCGGCCATCTCCTCGGCGTTGGTGACGTAGGGGCCGCAGGTGTCGATGTAGTTCTGGATGTACTCGTCGCGCTCCTGCTGCTTGTCGTTGTACGCCTGCTGCGCCTGCGTGAGCGCGGTGATGTCCTCGGCCTGCTGCTGATAGAGCGCGGAGAGGTTCTGCTGCTGCGCGTCGATCTGGATCTGCTGCATCTTCTGGTCGATGTAGTCGCCGAGCGACGCGGTCACGTCTTGGATGGCGCCGTTCTCGTCCGCCAGCTTACCGTTGGCCGCGTCGGTCACCTCTATCTGCGTGCCGCACAGGTCGTTGACGGTATCGACGGCGGTGCGCAGTCTAGCCTGTGCGTCGTTGGCGAGGTCGGAGTGGTTGGCGTACTGCTGGATGGTCGAGTACGCCTGCTGAAGCTGGGCCATCTGGGCCGACGCGGAGACGTTGGTGTCGCTGATGGTCTCGGCGAGCTGCGCCTGAGACTCGAGCATCTCATCGACGTCCACCTTGGCGACGCCAGCCGACTGGCCGTAGCCCTCAAGCGCCTCCGCCCCCGCGTTGGACGCGCTCACGCCCTTCTCGGTCGCCGAGGTGAGGCCCTCGGTCGCCGCGGTGAACGTCCGCGCCTTCTCATCGGCCTGCTGGAAGTAGGAGACCAGCGAGGTTATGGCGGTGATGGCGAGCACGGGTATGGCGGTCGCGAGGACAGCCTTGAGCGCGGTTCCGGCGACCGCTGCGGCCTTCATGGCGACGCTCTGGGCGGTGACGGCTGCGGTGCTCGTCTGCGCGGCCGCCGCCGATGCCTTGTAGCCCTCGACGGTGCCCTTGGCCGCGTCAGCCGCGCTCTTGCGCTCGGAGACCTCCTTCTTGAGGTTCTCAACGAGCTCCGTGTTGGCCTTGGAACCCTTCTGCTGCTCGCGCTCAAGCCTCTTGACCGACGTGCTGTAGTCCGATGTCTTCTTGTTGGCGTCGGTAACGGCGTCGATGTACTGCTGCACGCCGCCCGCTGCCTTGGCAGCCGGGTTGCGCTCAAGCGCCTTGGCCAACTTGTCGTTGCCCTGGTACGCCTTTAGTGACGCGACGTTGGTCGTCGTGAGCGCGTCGGCATAGGTCGCGATGTCCTGCTTGGCCCTGCCGAACGCCGTGAACATGGAGCCTACGCCCTCGGTGATGCGCCCGGCCACGGAGAGCACAGGGCCTGCCGCCGCCGCCACGAGGCCGAAGCCGATGACGGTCTGCTGCGTGCCCTCGTCCATCTGGCTGAAGGCGTCAGCCGCGCCGCCAACGGCCTCTGCGGCGTCGGTCACCGCCGGTGCGAGGGCGCTGCCCACTTGGATGGAGGCGGTCTCGATTGCGCCGTTCATCTCCTCGATGCTGCGCTGCGTGTCGCCCATCTGGGAATCGGCGAGGCGCTGGGCCGCCGTCTGGTCGTTCGTCGCTGCGGTGTAGCGCTGTATGCCCTCGGTGCCTTGGTTCATCATCACGAGGGCCGCACGGGACGCGTCAGCGCCGAAGATGGTCTGGATCGCTGCGTCGCGCGTCGCGGAGTCGAGGCCGCTTAGCTTGGCCTGAAGCTCGCCCGCGATGCTAGCGGCGTCGAGCATGTTTCCGTTGGAATCGCGCGTGTTGATTCCCAGCGCCTCCATCTGGGAAGCGGCGGCGTCGGTGGGGGCGGACAGGCGCTGAAGCATCGTCTTGAGCGAGGTGCCCGCGTCGCTTCCACGGATACCGGCGTCGGCGAAGGCACCGAGAACTGCGGTTGTGTCCTGAATTGACCACCCGGCGCTGTGCGCCTGAGCTGACACCTGCGAGAGGCCCTGCGTGAGGTCGGACACGTCGGCGGAGGATGCGGCGGCGGCACCGGCTAGGGCGTTGGCCGCCTCGCCGGTCTCGTCGGCGGTGAGGCCGAAGGCGCCCATGGCCTGAACGGTCACGTTGGCCGCCTCGGCGAGCTGAAGGTTTCCGGCGGCTGCCAAGTCCATGGTGGTCTTGAGAGCGCCGCCCTTGATGTCGGCGGCGGTCAGTCCGCCCTTGGCAAGCTCCTCCATGGCGGCACCGGCCTCGGACGCGCTGAAAACGGTGTCAGCGCCCATGTCCAAGGCGAGCTGTCGCAGCTCCTCCATGTTGGCCGAGGGGTCGTTGAGCGCGCCGGATACGCGGCTCATGCTGCTCTCGAAGTCGATGGCCGTCTTGGTCGCGGCGGTGCCGATCGCGGCGAGTGGAACGGTCACCCCGGCGGTCATGGCGTCGCCCACGTCGGCGACCTGCTGCCCGGTGCTGTAGATGCGACCGCCCGCCTCGGCGGCCTTGGAGCCCGCCTCGACCCAGCTCTTGGACATGGAGCCCTCTGCCGCTGCGGTCTTCACCGCGAGCCGGTCGAGCGACTTCTCGGCCCTCTCGACCGCAGAGGCGTTGTAGGAGCCGGATATGGCGATGGAGATGCTTGCCTTACCCATTGAGGTACTTCCTTATGGTCTGCTCGATGCGGGTCTCTACCGCGTCCACAACGGCGTCCTCGTTGTCGAGGACGGCCCTCACGAGGGCGCGGGGAGGGTTGCCCTGCGGGACTCCGACGGGGAGGCCCCTGCGCCTGCCCGAAAGGTAGACGGCCCCGGCGTTGGCGAACTCGATGGTTCCCGCGCCAGGGTCGGTGCTCTGTATGCGTATTCCGTTCGAGATCGCGCGCATGGCCATGCTCGACGCGTAAGCGCCGGTTCTGGCGATTGACTGGGCGTTGTTTCGCGCGTCGGCGAGAATTGGCTTGGCGTCCTGCTTCAGGCCCTTCTTGAACTCGCGGGGAAGCTCCTTGTTGATCGAGCGCAGGGCCTTGATGGTCTCCTGAAGCCCCTTGGCCTCGATGCGGACGCCGCCGCCGTGAGTGAACGCCATCATTTCCTCCCGCGATTGAAAATCCTGTTTACCCTTGCCCTTCGCGCCTCCATGTCGGCCTTGCGCCCCCGCTCCTCCTGAGCGTCGTAGAACATGTCCACGTACTCATCGAAAACAGCGGGGTACTCGTCGCACAGCCTAGCTAGGTCATACGGCGAGCACCCCGTCTCCATGGCCAGAAGGGCTACTCGGGCTTCCCGGCTAAAGGGGCGTCGGGCTTGTTGTCCTCGATGAGCATGTCGAAGTGGTCGGCGATGTGGCCGATGGCCTCCTCGACCTCCATGCCCTCGGCGCCGAGCTCGGCGAGAATCCCGGCGCGCTTGGCCGCGAAGTAGCCCCACGCGAAGTCGAGGCGCGTCGGGTTCGTCTTGCGCTCGGGCCAGCCAACGGCCTCGTCCTGTGCGTCCCAAAGCGCCTGACGACCGCCGGGGATGACGATCTCCTCGCCGCCGTCGGTGGGGGTGAACTTGAACGTGAACTTCATCTCGTGCTCCTTACTCGGTGATGTAAGACTCGACCTTGTTTACGACGGTGATGGTGATGGGCGTGCCGTCGGCGGAGGCGATGCCGATGTCATCGGCGCTGAACTCGATCTCGGCGGCGTTGCCCTCGGGGTCTACCTCGGGCATCTCGAAGTTCCACGGGACGTTCCCGAACTCGACGTCGAGCGTGCAGTTCTCGTCGTCGGTGTGCGTGAAGTGCCACGCGGCGGAGCCGTAGACGATCTTCGAGGAGACCTTGGTGCCGGTCGCCGAGCCGGTGAGGTTCTTGCGCATGAGATCGAAGTCCTCGGGCACGACCGTCATGGCGACGGAGGTGCTGAGCTTGCCCTCGGCGAGGAGGCGCGGCACGACCTGACCGGCGGCGCGCTTGGGCTCGAGGTTGTTGGACAGCTCGAAGTTGCCCTGCGTGACCACGACCTCGATGGGCGTCTGGCTCGCGGTGTCGAGCTTGAACGTGCCGTCGGTGGGCACGAAGTAGCCGTCGAAGCAGGAGGGGGACACCACGTCGCTCCACGACTGGAAGAGAGTTGCGTCGATTCCTGCGGCCGTGAGGCTGACGTCGAGCGGCGCGTTGCCCTCGAAGGAGAGGCCGAGCGTGTCCACCTTGCACCCGTCCACCTTGTGCACGGTCTGCTCGGAGGTGTCGCCGATCTGTCCCCAGAAGGACAGCTCGGGGAGGACGGAGCCGAGGGTGATGACGTGCTTGTAGTAGCCGCTCTTCTCCTCGACGGGGGTGGAGACCACGTTGCCCATGGCGGCGAGCGCGTAGAGCGCGAAGGAGTCGGCGTAGGCGAGTGTCTCGAAGTCAACGCCCATGTTGACCTCGGAGACGTAGGCGCCGTTGGCCGCGTTGGCGCGGAGGCCGCACGCCACGGCCTTGTTGTCGATGCTGCGCTCGGGGCTCACGAGGCCGCCGCCGGTGAGGCCGTGCTTGATGGTGGGTGCGCTCGGCGCCTCCCCCCCGTCCTTGAGCGCCACGCCGAGCATGCCGATGGAAACGTTAATCATCGCTGGTCTCCTTCTTCCGTGCGGACGCCTTGACCGCGCCCTGCTCCTTGAGCGCCCTCACGAGGGCGTCGGGCGCCTTGACCTGAGCGCCCTTCTTGAACCGATACGGGTGCCCGTTGAAGAGCACCGAGACGTCCTTGGTGGCGATCACTTGACTACCTCCCTGAACTCCTGCGGGCACTTGCTGAACACGGTGCACTGCACGCCCACGGATGCAGCGGCCATGTAGTACTTGGAGCTGTCGGGCGCCGTCCCTGCCGCCTCGATGGACGGGAACGCGATGTCAACGCTCCTCGCGAGGCGCTGGTCCGCCATGACCGCCTTGAACACGGCGTCCACGTAGGAGAGGAGCGCCGCCGAGGCGGTGGACTGGTCCGCGTGGCGTGCGAAGCAGAGGACGTGGACGGTGAAGTCGAGCTGGCCCGCGCCGTTGGTCGCCTGTCCGCCCATGGCCGCGGTGTCCACGATGGAATCGACGGCGATGTAGAACGGGGGCTCGCTCGTGGGGAACCCGTCGTATACCTTCGGCTCCTGCACTCCCGGGTAGAGGTCGGCGAAGGCGTCGCCCACCTTGGCCATGCGCCGGTAGATCTCGTCGCGCGCCGCAAGGAACGTCACCATAGGCAGTTCGCCCCCCGCCCGAACTGCTCGATGGCGGCGTTCACCTCGGGGATGTCCGTGGCGCCGTCCTGACCGGCCGTGGTGAAGCGGATGAACCCGGCGTCCGTGCTCTCGCCCGTGGCCCCGATGGGGCGGTTCGACGGGCGGAGCATGTAGGCCGCGAGCTCCAAGGCGGCGCGGGACACCTGAGAGGGCACCTCGCCGTAGCCGTAGAGGTACTCGACCCAACACGGGAATGGCTGGCACGCCGTGCGCGTCGCCTGACAGTCGCTCTCGAGCCGGTAGCCATCGGTCAGCAGCTCGCTCACGTCGTTGTGGTCGAGCTGGAGGTACGCGCCGCGCCCGTAGTCCTTCGTGCGCCCGATGCGGGTGACGAAGGAGCGGCAGGCGTTGCGCTCGATGACCTCGGTGGCCGCCTGACGCGCCTGGAACAGCTCCTCCTCGCTGAGCTTGTCGAAGTCGTCCTGCCCGTCGCCGTAGCCCCTGAGCGCGTCGAGCGGGAAGTAGTGGCGGGAGACCACCTCGCAGTAGGTGGAGAACATGGTCTCGCCGCCGACCTTCCAGTCGATGCGCAGGAGGTCGGGGGCCTTCATCACGGGAAGCTCGACGGCGTTGTCCTCAACGGGGAGACCCTGCTCCCCGCCGAAGCGGGGGCGCAGGGTCGCGGAGTCGATCGAGGCGTCGGCCTCTAGCTTGAGCGTGATGGTCTCGGATGCCGCGACGCGGGTTGTCGAGTCCGGCGCTACGAGCATCACTCCTCCTCGTTCTCGGGCTTGGCCTTGCGGCGGGCGGTCTTGGCCTTGGGCCTATCGGCCTTGATGAGGCCGCGCTCGATGGCCTCGGCCTCGGACATCTCCTCGCCCTTGTAGGCCACGAGGCGCCCGTCGCGCGTCACGCGCTCCTTGCTCACGTACATGGCCATCCTCCTACGCCGCCTTGTCGAGGTCGGTCTTCTCGGCGAGGCAGAAGCCGTCGGGGCGGCGCACCTGGAGGGCCTTGGTGTGCTCGGCGAGGACGCTCAACTCATTCTTGATGAACTGGTCGTTGTAGTAGCCGACCTCGACGCTGACCCCGCCGTGGATGGCGCGGCGGCGAGCTGCGAAGGAGTCGTACACGAGGATGCCGGGGCAGTTCGGGTCGGTGACGGCGATCATGCCCCAGTAGACGCCGGTTCCGAGGGTCTGGTAGAGGCCCGTCGCGGTCTTGTAGAGGTCGATGGCCTCGCCGACCTCGGGGGAGACGGCGACGTGCGTGGGGATGCACAGGCCGTTGGTCATGACGAGCGTCTTCATCTTGCGGATGGCCTCGTAGTAGTTGCCGCCCATGCCGGTCTCGAAGGTCTGGATGCCGGTGACGTTGGTGATGCCCTTGATGCCCGTGGAGCTGGAGCCGCTCCAGTACTTCTCGTTGGTCTTGAGGTCGAGGTCGAGCAGGAGGTCGTGGTTGATCACGTCCATCAGCTCGTCGTAGTCCCTGAGGGACTCCTTGGAGATGGGGACGTAGCCCGCGATGGTCTCCTTCTGCGCGACCTCGTCCTTGTAGGAGTAGAGCACGCGCGCCTTCGTTGCGGAGTTGCCGGAGGTCACGCCGCCCCACGTGTCGGGCTCGCCGGTCTGGGTGGTGCGCTGCTTGTAGCTCACGGAGCCTGCGGCGGGGGCCTCCAGGAGGGTGCTCGCGAAGGTCTGGTACGGGGACTCGGGCTTGGCGGGAAGCTCAAGCTCGATCTCGGTGGGGGCGCCGACGGTGACGACGGTCGCGTCGTCGCGCGGGCCGAGCTCGGAGGCGGCCTTGAATCCGACCTCGACGCCGGAGAACTCGTCGCGAACGCCGAGGATGCGCTCGGCGAAGGTTCCGGGCTGCTGCTTGGGCTTGGGCGCGTTGCGGAGCGCGTCCTCCATGTCGATGACGTGCTCGAGCGTGACGTCGAGCTGCTCGATGTGGCCCTGAATGACGAGGGCCTTGTCCTTGTCGCCGGAGTCGGCGGCGATGCGCTGCTCCTCGGCGAGTCGGTTGCGCTCCTGCCAGAGCTGCTTGGAAGTGATGACTGCCATTTCTACTCCTTTGTCTGGTAGACCCTGTTTCCCAGCACGAGGAGGCGGCTCCCCTCGTCCGGCTGCATCGTATTTGCGGCGTGAGATTTGTTCTCCGCCTCGCCGCAGATGCCCTCGGGCACGTGCTTGAAGCGGGCGAGGATGGCGCGGTCGATGGAGGCGGCGACGCGCTGGTCGGTCTCGATGACCTCGTCAGCGAGGCCCGCCTCGACTGCCGCCGCGCCGTCGTACCACGTCTCCGCGTCCATGGCCGCTCGGACGTCCTCGACGTCCATGCCGGAGCGGGCGGCGATGATGCCCGCGATTGCGGCGTCCACGGCGTCGAGGCGCTCCGCAGCGACGAGGAGCTCCGCCGAGTTGCCGCAGGTGTACGTCCACGCGTCGTGGATCATCAGCTGCGAGAAGTCGTTCATGATGACCTTGTCGGCCATGACGGCGATGTAGGAGGCCGCCGAGGCCGCGATGCCGTCCACGTAGACGGTCGTCTCGCCCTCGTAGCGCTGGATTGCCGAGGCGATGGCGAACCCCTCGTACACGTCGCCGCCGCACGAGTCGATGCGGACGTCGAGCGGCTTAGGGCTCAGGCTGTCTAGCGTCGCGGCGAAGTTCTTGGCGGTGTTGCTCGAGTCCTCGTCCCAGAAGTCGGCGCCGATGGTGCCGTAGAGGTACACCGTGGCGCGCTGGGCCTCATTCTTGATTTGGAACACTTGGGCCTCCAATCCCTGTCTGGCTCCCGTCACCGGGCTCCGTTGGCTTCTCCTGATTGCTGGCGTTGAAGACGTTCACCGTGCCGTCCGGGTTGACCGTGCCGTAGTTGAGCGGGAACAGCGGGAGGTCGATTCCGTCGATGGGGTCGAAGTCCTCGAGGTCGCGCACGTCGTGGCGCGTGATGGCGCCGAGGTAGCCCATCTCGCGGTAGTACTGGGTTCGCGCCGCGTCGTCGCCGCGCATGAGGCCCTGCGTGCGGAACTTGGCCTGTGCGTTCGGGAGCCCGCACGCCCGGAGGACCGGGACGAGCGCCATCTCAATCTGGCGCACGTCCGGGATGATGGTGTCGGTCACGTAGTCGATCGAGGACTGCTGCCCACCTGCGTATGTGGTCTGGTCGCCGTCGTATACCTTCCACGGCGGCACGTTGCACGCGCGGCAGACCTGATGCAGAACCCACTTCTGCTGCTCGATGACCGAGGCGTCCTTCATGGTCTGCTGGTCGGCCACCCACTTTGCGCCGTAGCCGAAGATGGGAGCGCGTCCCGCCTCGTCCACGCCGCTCTTCATGTCCACGGCCCTGCGCAGGGCGTCGAGCTTCTTCTGGTCGTTGATTGCGTTGCCCTCGGGCAGCTCTACGTGGCCGAGGTGGTGGTTGCCGTTGCGGAGCATCGAGCGGTAGAAGCGCTCGAGGTCGAGGGAGAGCCCGATCTCCTCGGCGGCCATCTTCGCGAGCGAGTAGCCCCTGATGCCGTCCTTTGTCACGTGGGTGGAGATGTTCACGACCTCGTCCGTGAAGTACGTCCCGGCCGGTACGTGCTTGTCACCGGCCGCCACGGTGTAGGTCGTGCGCCTTCCATTGGGGGCGGCCGGGTTGTAGCTGTGCGTGACGGCGGCGGTGACGGGCCATATCGCCTCGATGCGCCCACGGTCCCACTCGATGAACCAGTACGCGTTGCCGAAGGTGTCGCGGCGGAGCACCGTCCACGCCATGAGCGCCGGTGCCGTCATCTCCTCGTTCGGCATGCCGTTGAGGAGCTTTACAAGGGCGTGGTTGTTCAGGCGCTCGGAGCCGCTGCGGCGGTGGTTCACGACGCTGAACGGGAGGCTCGCCATGGAGCGGGCCTTTGTCTGCTCGCACGCCGCGTAGTCGATGGACATGAGGGCGCCGTAGCCCGCAGGTGTGGGCGCGAAGCCCGGAGGGAGGTTGACCCTCACAACGTCGGAGAGGTCGGGCTCCTCCCCGCGCTTGTACCACATGTTGTAGAAGCGTCCCATGCTGCCCCTTTCGTCTGGCGGCATGGTACGGGCGGCGTGAGATTAGTAGATCTCCGGCGCGTCCTCGCTCCCCGACACGAGCTTGTCGTAGGCGAGGGCGGCTATCGCGAGGGCGATTGCGCCGTCTATCTTGGACTTTCGCGAGTCCTTGCCGAAGCGCGTGCCGTATGGCTCGCGCTCCTCCTCGACGGTGTTCTCTAGGTGCTGGCGGAGCTTCCTCTGGCCCTTGAGCTTGAGGCGCCCGTCCTTCACGAGGTTCGTCACGATGGAGGTCGCCTGGCACATGGTGGCGTTGTTCTGCGCGAAGGATACGGTGTCGATGCCGTACACGTCCTCGAGCTGGCTGCTCATGACGATCATTCGGTTCGGGTCGATGCCCACGACCTCCGGCCAGTGCTCTTGGCACACCCCGGCTATGAGCTCCATGATCTGGTTCAGCGGGTAGTGCCCGGTGTCCTCGTCCGGCGTGTCGAAAATCCAGCTCTTCGTGTAGCCGACCATCTTCCCGCTCTTGTTCGGGCGCTCCTGATAGGCCACTATCGCGTAGGAGTCTCCCGCCGTGGCGCCGTCGATGCCGATGGTGTACGGCCGCTCGAAGTCGAGCCTGTTGACGCCGCGCTCGCATCGGTCGAGCTGCGCCGTGGTGAAGCACGAGTACGCGTCCCTGTCCGATGGGAACCGGTTGGCAGTGTAGCGCTCGAACGACCTCTTGGAGGTTGCCATCCCGCGCTGATCTTGGATGCTCTCCCACGTGACCCACGAGGCGCACATGAGCGGTTCCCAGCTCTCGCGCTTGTCGATGTCGGCCTTGTCATCGAGGCCGAGCCAGTATAGGTACATGCCGGGGTCGTCGTCGGCCTTCTTCAGGGTGTCCCAGAGGAAGCCCTCTCGCGCATCCGCTGCGGTGGTGATGCCTATGGAGAGCGGGTTCCAGAGCACCTTCTGTCCCTTGAGGCCCGCGTCCCAAACCTTGCTGTCCTTGTAGACGTGGAGCTCATCGAACACGAGCACGTTGAAGTGCCACGATTCCAAGGCGTCCGGCTTGTTCGGCAGCACCATGATCTTGGCGCCGGTCTCCCGGTGGGTGATGACGTCCTTGCCTATCTCCCACTGGTCGCGCCACGTGTCGTTGAGCTTGATCATGGTGGCTATCTTCTCGAAGATGTTGCGCACCTGGTCCTTGCTCGACGCAACCACGCCGTACTGGCCGTTGTGTATGACCTCCATCGTGGCAACGGTGAGCACGATGGCCGCCGCGAGCTCGGTCTTGCCGTAGCCGGACGGGAGGCCGATTATCACGCGGCGAAACCGGCGCTTGAACCTTCCGCCCTCCATGCTCCCGGTCGCGAATATGGGCTTCCAGATGTTCTCGCGCTGGAACGGCTCGAGCAGGAAGGGTTTCCCGTAATAGCTGTCGTTCGACACGTGGTGGCACATCGAGGAGAGGCACTTCTCGTAGTCGCGGGCCATCACTAGGCCCTCGCGCGAGTACGCGGTCTCAGTCCTCCTCATCTACTACCACCTCGACCTCCGGCAGCTCGTAGGCGGCGTCGATGGAGCGGAACATGGCGGCGGTGTCGGCTGCGGTCTTGGTCGCGGTGGCGTCCATGAGGCCGATTCGCGAGCGGGCGAGCGGCGAGAGGCCGAGCATGTCCGAGAGCGCGCGAATCTCCGAGCTAGCCTCCTTGAGGATAGTGAGCGCGGGGCTCTTGCGCACCAGCGGAACCTCGTGACCGTCCGGCGTCTTGAAGGGCTTCACGCCAATCTTGTCGAAGATGGCTATCTTTCCGTTCTCGGAGTGGATGGCCTGCTCCGCCTGATGCGCCACGGCGTGCCAGTATGTGAGGAGCCTGAGCGTCGGGATGTCCTGCTCTGTGAAGCTGTTCACCGGAGGCGCTATCCACGCCCATATCTCGCTCTGCACGGGGTCTTCGGCTATGTCCGCTGGCATGACGACGCCCGCCGCGTCCTGCGCGGCGAGCCCGTAGGAGTCTGAGAGGCCACGGCGTATGGCGTTGTGCTTCGGCTTGGCGCCCTTCACAGCTCCTCACCCCTCAGCGCGTCCTCTATCCTCTTCGCCGCCCTGCGGAGCCTGAGGCACAGCGGGGAGGCGGTCAGCATCGAGGCGCGCGAGAGGTCGCTCGCCACGGCGTGGGCGCGCTGGACCACCTCAAGCACCTCGTCATCGGTCATGGATGCGGACGGGGCGGGGGCCTGAATCTCGCCCGTGTAGGCGTAGCCTCTGGCCGCGCGCGAGCGGCACGTGGCGGAGCAGTACCGCGCCGTGCTTCGCTGGGCCTTGAACTCCCGCCCGCATATCTCGCACTTCTTGATCAACTCAATCTCGCTTTCCGCGCGCCTCTGGTGGACGGCATGCAATCGAGCATCTGGCTCGCATGGGTAACGGAACATGCCGCCCGCCGGAAGCGCGCGGGCAAGCCTACTCCGACAGCAGCACTGCCTTCTCCCCGGTCATCTCCTCCCATCGCGCGATGATCACATCGCAGTAATGCGGGTCTAGCTCAATCGTCAGGCATCGGCGCCCCGTCTCCTCGCAAGCTATGAGGGTCGAACCCGAGCCACCGAACACGTCGAGCACGGTATCCCCGCGCTTTGTCGAGTTCTGGATCAGGTAGGCCATGAGGCCGACCGGCTTCATCGTCGGGTGGTCATCGTTCGCCGTCGGCTTGTCGAACTCGAGCACCGTCGACTGCTTGCGGTCCGAGTACCAGTTGTGCGACGCGCCGTCCTTCCAGCCGTACAGGCACGGCTCGTGCTTCCACTGGTAGTCCTGCCGACCTAGCGTGAACGTGTTCTTCGCCCAGACAAGGCACTCGCGGACGGTCATTCCGGCGAGCCTGCACGCCTCTAGGAAGTTGCCGCGCTGGGTGTCGGCGTGCCAGACATAGAACGCGGCTCCGGGTGACAGCAGCGCCATGGCGTTGTCGAAGGCTGCTCGAAGGAACCCGATGAAGCCCTCGTCGCTCTCCCACGAGTCGTTGTCGATGACGAGGCCGTCGGTCCTGCGGTGGAGCTGTCTCGCCTCGGACGGCCTCATGTGCTGGCCGAGCGCGACGTTATAGTGAGGGTCGGTCAGGAGCAGGTCGCAGAGCACCCCCCCCCGAGCCTCTCGACGTCCTCGGCGCACGTCGCGTCCCCGCACATCACGCGATGGGCGCCAAGCTGCCATATCTCGCCGCGCTTGGCCTTGCACTCGATGACGTCTGGAATCTCGTGCTCATCGGCCGTGACGGTCTCGGCCATGCCGACCATCTCGTCGGTGAATCCGAAGTCCGTCATGTCGAAGTCCATGGACAGCGTATCGAGCTCGTAGGAAAGGAGGTCCTCGTCCCAGCCGGTCATCATCGTGGTCTGGTTGTCAGCGAGCGTGAGGGCTCGGCGCTGGGCGTCGGTGAGGTCGTCGCAAGACACGCACGGCACCCTCTTCAACCCGAGGTTCTTGGCGGCGGTGATTCTGGCGTGGCCCGCTACCACCTCGGGGAGCCCGTCGTCGTTTCGCCACACGATGCAGGGCGCGCGGAAGCCGAACTCCCTGATCGACGCCTCCACGGCGGCGATCTGCTCGCGCGTGTGCCTCTTGGCGTTGTTCTCGTAGGGAACCAGCTCCTCTATCGGGATTTCCTCGATTTTCAGCTCGGTTTCTCTCACAAAAAGCCTCCTTCCAGCGGGTGAAAGGAGGCTATAACGGCCGTGAGATTTAGCGTTGCGTTTTCGGGCCTCTTAGCGTTGCGCCCGCGTCCAGACCCCCCGGACCTCCAATTTCGTGGCGATAGATGCGTGGGAGGGGCGCGCGGGGTATGGGGCTTCTTTTGCGGTTTTCGGAGGGGTTAGGGGGTCTCCCTCCTGAGCCTTGCGTCCTTGGTGCCGTGGCAGCTCTTGCAGAGCAACTGGAGGTTGCCCGGTGCGTTCGTCCCGCCCTTGCACAGCGGAACGATGTGGTCCACCTCGCCTCCCATCCCGGCCGTCCTCCACTTGGCGCCGTCGAACCACGCGCACGCCCTCCCGCACGCCGAGCACCTGCCCTTGGTCCTCGCTATCGCCTTCTGCCTCGCGGCTTGGTACTCCTTGGTGGAGTAGTTGCCGCGCCACGGCTCTCGCCTCCCCCTCGTGCGGTCGCCCTCGGTGGGCTTGCGCTTCGGTCTCGGGCGGCACGGGCAGCGCTTGCCCGCCGGTACCACGCG
>OLRJ01002365.1_pt1 | contig 14102 bp, 12 predicted proteins | sample 1672741 | NCBI WGS metagenome assembly OLRJ01 (sample SAMEA3136719, study PRJEB25190) | human gut metagenome | biome: human gut; feature: human-associated habitat; material: faeces | place: Austria | collected 2013
ACATAGGAAACGGAAAAACAAACAGAACAAAACAGGATGGAGCCTACAATGGAAAAATTCGTGAGCACGATGTACGATGCCATTACGCAGGGCATGGAAAAGAAATTTCCCGAGCGCGTGGCCTTCCGTTACTACACCGAGGAGACCGACACGGTGACCACCGTCCTTTTTAAGGAGCTGGCACAGGATGTCCGCCGGACGGTCACCTGCCTGCAGAGCACCATCCCGGATGTGAAGGGCAAAAAGATCTGTCTGCTGAGCAAGAACAGCTACGAATATGTGGTAAACACCTTTGGCGCGATCATGGCAGGCTGCGTGCTGGTGGACGGAGAACGGGAAGACAAGGCCGGTACCATGTTTGCTGATACTGTAGAGATTACAGTAAAGGGCAATACCTTGAAATACGTCAGCCGTGGCGGCCTGAAGCTGGAAAAAGCCATGGCAAAGTTTGATATTACATTAAATGGAAAGGTCTGCATGGATGTTGGGGCATCCACAGGAGGATTTACAGACTGTATGCTGCAGAACGGAGCTGTCAAGGTATATTCCGTAGATGTGGGATACGGACAACTGGACTGGAAGTTGAGACAGGATCCAAGAGTGGTCTGTATGGAAAAGACAAACATCCGTTATGTGGTACCGGAAGACATACAGGAGCCGGTGGAATTTTCATCTATCGATGTTTCTTTTATTTCTCTGACTAAGGTACTTCTCCCGGTAAGGAATCTGCTGACAGAGGCCGGACAGATTGCCTGCCTGATCAAGCCACAGTTTGAAGCCGGACGGGAAAAGGTCGGAAAAAAAGGTGTAGTCAGAGATCCGGCAGTACACAGAGAAGTTATTGAGATGGTGACAGCTTACGCTAAAAGTATTTTTTTCCAGCCACTGAATCTGGAGTATTCTCCGATCAAGGGACCGGAGGGAAATATAGAATATCTGCTTCATCTGCAAAAGCGTCCGGAAGGAGTCCTGGTCACAGATCAGCTGCAGACCACGGTAGAGTCTATAGTAGAAGAAGCCCATGGTATGCTGGACAGGAAATAGGTGGATCAAATGGATAAGTTTTATGTGATCACAAACAGTGAAAAAGATCAGGATCAGTCTTTTACAGACATGATCGTGTCCTATCTGAAAAGTCATGGAAAGGCCTGTCAGGTGCAGATGGCAAAACGGAAGCAGGATGGGCCCTATCATTATACTGATCCGGAGAAGATCCCTGAGGATACCCAGTGTGTGATCGTGCTGGGAGGAGACGGTACTTTGCTTCAGGCCGCCAGGGATGTGGTTCATTGCAGGATTCCCCTTCTGGGCATTAATCTGGGTACACTTGGATTTCTGGCAGAGGTAGACAGACAGTCTGTGTATCAGGCTCTTGACAAGCTGATGCGTGGAGATTATGAGGTAGAAGAACGGATGATGCTGTCCGGCACTGTATACAGAGGCAATCAGGTGATCGGCAGTGATCTGGCACTGAATGATATTGTGATCGGCAGGGAAGGGCCTTTAAGGGTTGTACGTTTCAAGAATTTCGTAAATAATGAATATCTGAATTCCTACAATGCGGATGGTATCATATTGTCCACACCTACCGGGTCTACAGGATACAGCCTGTCTGTAGGCGGCCCTATTGTATCTCCAAGCGGCACCATGATCATCATGACACCCATTGCCCCTCACACACTTAATTCAAGAAGCATTGTATTTCCAGCAGAAGATGTGATTACTGTGGAAGTTGGGAAGGGAAGGCATGAGGATCAGGAAAAGGCAGTTGCCGCTTTTGATGGTGATGCGGTGATCCATTTAGTTACTGGTGACCGGATCGTGATTCGCAGGGCAGAGGAAAAGACAAAGATCCTGAAACTAAACCATTTGAGTTTTGTGGAAGTGATCCGTCAGAAGATGCGAGACAGTTAAGAACTAAAGATGATTTTTGTTTCGTAATTGTAAGGGTATTGAACAGTTACGAAAATAGTTGGAAAGGATACAGCATCTGGATCAGGGAGGATGAAAATTGAAATTAGCAAGACATGAAAAAATTATCGAATTGATCCGGCAATATGATATAGATACTCAGGAAGAACTGGCTGCCAGGCTGAATCAGGCAGGCTTTAAAGTGACGCAGGCTACAGTATCCAGAGATATACGGGCATTGAAGCTTACAAAGGTAACGGTAAAGGATGGTAAATCCCGTTATGCGATCCTGGATCACGGTTCTTCAGAGCTTGGAGATAAGTATTCCAGAGTGCTGAAAGATGCAGTGAGCTCCATGGATACTGGACAAAATCTGGTAGTGGTAAAGACAGTTACAGGTATGGCCATGGCTGTGGCTACAGCGCTGGATGCATTGAAATGGCCGGAGATCCTTGGGTGTATAGCCGGAGATGATACTATTATATGTGCCTGCAAGACATCTGAGCAGGCAGCAAGTGTGGTAAAGAAGCTGAATGAGATTGTAGGAAGTTAAGACAGCGTTTTGCATAAAATAAGGAGGTGGCTTTTGTGCTGGTTCATCTGCACGTAAAAAACCTTGCACTGATCGAAGAAATAGAAGTGGAATTTGGCCCTGGACTGAATATCCTTACTGGTGAGACGGGCGCCGGAAAATCCATTCTTTTAGGCTCCATACAGCTGATCCTGGGAGGCAAGACTTCCAGGGGGATGATTCGTGAGAATGCATCCTACGGCCTGGTGGAGCTTTTATTCCAAGTTGAAAATACAAAAGCAAAACAGGCGTTGGAATCTATGGATATTTATCCACAGGATGGTCAGGTACTTCTGTCAAGGAAGATTATGGAAGGCCGGAGCATCAGCAAGATTAATGGGGAAGTTTGCACAGTATCCCAGATGAAGGCAGCAGCAGCCTGCCTGATCGACATTCATGGCCAGCATGAGCACCAGTCTCTTCTGTATCCGGATAAACAGCTGGAGATCCTGGACATCTATGGAAAAGAAAAAATACAGCCAGTAAAAGAAAAAGTAGAAAAGGCTTATAAAGAATATCGTAAATGCGAGAAAGAGCTTCAGGCCTTTAACATGGATGAGGAACAGAGAAACAGGGAGTCTGCTTTTCTTGAATTTGAAGTCCGGGAAATCGAAAAGGCCGTCCTTAGGGAAGGAGAAGACGAGGAACTGGAAAAGACATACCGCAAATTGTCCAATGGACGAAAGATCGTGGATGCTCTGCAGGCTGTGAGAGGCTTTACCGGATATGAAGGAAGCAGTGCAGGAGATCTGGTAGGAGAAGCACTCAGGGAATTGTCCAGAGTCTCAGAATATGATGAAGAACTGGCTGGACTGGAAAGTTCGCTGGGAGAAGTGGACAGTCTGCTGAACGATTTTAACCGGGAGCTGTCTTCTTATATGGAGGATATGATTTTTGACCAGGAAACCTTTGAACAGACAGAACGCAGACTGGATCAGATCAATGGGCTGAAAGCAAAATATGGTCAAAGCATAGGAAAGATCCTGGAATATCAGAAGCAGCAAATGGAAAAACTGGAAAAAATACAACAATATGACCAGCTTTATCAGGAAGCAAAAGAAAAACTTTGTCAGTGTGAAAAAGTTCTCCAAAAAAATGGGGATGAATTATCAAAAATCAGGAAAGAATATAGCAGACAGCTGGAAGCAAAAGTGATCCAGGGATTGCAGGATCTTAATTTTGCCAATGTGGATTTTGCCATTTCCTTCAAACAAGCCAGAAGCTGTACAGCTGCAGGATATGATGTTATTGAATATGAAATATCTACCAATCCGGGAGAAAGCAGGAAACCGCTTGGCAAGATCGTATCCGGTGGTGAATTGTCAAGGATCATGCTTGCGCTGAAAGCGATCCTGGCAGATAAAGATCAGATTGAAACTCTTATTTTTGACGAGATCGATACTGGTATCAGCGGAAGGACTGCTCAGAAAGTATCCGAAAAAATGGCAGTGATCGGCAGACATCATCAGGTGATCTGCATTACTCATCTTCCTCAGATCGCTGCAATGGCAGATACCCATTTTGAAATCGAAAAACATGTGGAAAATAATGAAATGATCACCCAGATCCATACGCTAGAAGGTGAAGATTCTATCCGGGAGCTTGCAAGGCTCCTGGGCGGTGCAAGGATCACAGATGCAGTGCTGGAAAATGCAAGGGAAATGAAAGAATTGGCACTGGTACATAAAAATACAAGACTGAAATAAAAGATTCATCACATACTAAGAGAGGAATGACCGGAGCAGGTATCCGGCTTTTCTCTCTTTTTTGATAGAAGATGATAAATACAAAGGAAAAGGATGTGACAAAAATGAACCCAAAGAAAAGATACAGACGTTTCCTTTTATGGTGTCTTGGGCTGGATCTGCTGGTGATAGGAATCCTGGGTATAAGATACCTGAACCTGAAAATACCGGATGAGATCCATGTGGAAAAAGGGAAGGATCAGGACGTGTCTGCAATGCTGGCCCGTCCCTTTGTTACATTTGAAGACACAGTGCCTGTTTCCGGGGATGGGGCTTATTTTTTGCCCTGTCGTTTATTTGGCCTGATCCCTTTTAAGGATGTGAAGGTAATACCAGCAGAAAGCACCAGCCTTTTGGTAAGCGGAAGTACAGTAGGTATGTATATGAAAACAGAAGGTGTACTGATCATTGATACAGGGGAAATTCTTTCCAGGGACGGAAAACAGATAACGCCTGCTGAGGATCTTGTAAAGCCGGGAGATTATATTGTTGCTTTTAATCAACAAAAAGTATCCTGCAAAAAGGAACTGATAAAGGATCTGAAAAAAACTGACGGGAAGGAAGTGAGCCTTACCCTGAACAGACAGGGGAAAAAGATAAAGGTATCTTTGATGCCTGTGGAAGATCAGACAGGAGATTACAAGCTTGGAATCTGGGTAAGAGACGACACCCAGGGTATTGGTACTCTGACTTATGTGGACGCAGCAGGAAATTACGGAGCACTGGGACATGGAATCAGTGATGTGGATACTGGAGAGCTACTGTCTATTACAGGCGGTTCTTTATACAAAACCCAGATACTGGGCATTCAGAAGGGAAGTAAAGGCAATCCTGGTGAATTGTCTGGATTAATTCGCTATAATGTGGGAAATGTGCTGGGCTCCATTACAAAAAATACGGCAAATGGGATTTACGGAAAATATCAAAGCTTAGGTGGGGACGGAATTGCTTTAAAAGAAATGAAAATTGGCTACAAACAGGAAATGGAAACAGGTCCGGCATCTGTTTTATGCAGTGTAAACGGACAAGTAAAAGAATATGCAGCAGAAATTACAAAAATAGACATGAATCATCAGGACAGTAATAAGAGTTTTGTGATCCATGTGACAGATCCAAAGCTTCTTGCGGCAACCGGAGGGATCGTGCAGGGGATGAGCGGCAGTCCGGTGATCCAGAACAAAAAGATCGTGGGGGCTGTAACTCATGTGTTTGTGCAGGATGCGTCCAGCGGATACGGCATTTTTATTGAAAATATGCTGGTGGAAAAAGGGTAAAAAATGGTTGGATATGGCGGATAAAAGTCGAAAGTTATCGAACGAAAATCCAGTGAAACCGACACTTTCGGCTTGATTTCCCCATTTGGATTCCACTATAATAGCAACTGTTAATCTAGTAAAAAGAGGTAACAGGTTAGGAGGAGAGATGCCTCATGGAAAAGTTAAATGTGGCTATTGCGGATGATAACGAGAAAATGACAGAAGTACTGGGACGTATGATCGAGGAAGACAAAGAACTTTCACTGGTAGGAAAAGCACACAATGGAGAAGAAATCTGTAACATTATCAGGGAGAAGCAGCCGGATGTGGTGATCCTGGACATTATTATGCCTAAGATGGACGGACTTTCCGTAATGGAAAGATGTGTACATAGCAGTGTGCTGAAAAAGATTCCTGCGTTTATCGTAGTTTCGGCAGTAGGGCAGGAACGGATCACAGAGGATGCTTTTAATCTTGGGGCTGAATATTATATGTTAAAGCCTTTTGACAATCAGATGCTGCTGAATAGGATCAAGCATGCAAGGCATCTGGGTGACAGAAGAAGAAAAGAAATTTCAAGACAGGGAAAAAGTGAAGAGGGTGGCTGCTTTTCACAGGGTGACCTGGAACGGGATGTAACAAATGTGATCCATGAGATCGGTGTACCGGCACACATCAAAGGATATCAGTATCTAAGAGATGCCATCATCCTGTCTGTGAATGATATGGAAATGCTGAATTCCATTACAAAGATCCTGTATCCTACTATAGCAAAAAGACACCAGACCACTCCAAGCAGAGTAGAAAGAGCAATCCGTCACGCTATTGAAGTAGCATGGAGTAGAGGAAAAATGGATACCATAGATGCACTGTTTGGATATACGGTAAGTACAGGAAAAGGAAAGCCTACCAATTCAGAATTTATTGCCCTGATCGCAGACAAAATAAGACTTGAATATAAAAATCGCTCTTTCCATTAGAAAGGATATAGGGTATAATAAAAGCAGTAATACGGTTCTCCGGACATAGAAGGAGAATGCAGTGAATCCATACCAAGGAGGGAATTTACGGATGAAGAATATACTTTTTGCAGCGTCTGAGGCAGTGCCTTTTATTAAAACAGGAGGACTGGCAGATGTAGTCGGATCTCTGCCGAAGTGCTTTGATAAGAGATATTTTGACATTCGGGTAATATTGCCGAAATATGCCTGCATGCGGCAGGAATGGAAAGATAAAATGGAATATGTTACCCATTTTTATATGGATCTGGGATATAAGAACTGTTATGTTGGAATTCTCAGGATGGAATATGACGGGATTCAGTTCTATTTCATTGACAATGAATATTACTTCAGTGGTCCGAAGCCTTATGATACTGTACCATGGGATTTGGAGAAGTTCGCATTCTTTTCAAAGGCAGTACTTTCTGTTCTTCCTGTGATCGGATTCAGACCGGATGTGATCCACTGTCATGACTGGCAGACAGGCCTGGTGCCGGTTTATCTGCATGACAGCTTCCAGCAGAATGAATTTTTCTGGGGAATCAAGACAGTTATGACTATACACAATCTGAAATTCCAGGGTGTGTATGATGTAAAGACCATCAAAGAAATTACCGGGCTGTCTGATTACTATTTTGTTCCGGACAAGCTGGAAGCATACAAAGATGCTAATTTCCTGAAGGGTGGTATTGTATTTGCAGATGCAGTGACTACTGTTAGCCGTACTTATGCTGAGGAGATCAAGACTCCGTTTTACGGGGAGGGTCTGGATGGACTGCTGCGTGCACGTTCCGAAAGCCTTCGGGGCATTGTAAATGGTATCGACTACAATGATTTCAATCCGGATACAGATATTTTCCTTTCTTCCAAGTACAATGCAACTACATTCCGTAAAGAGAAGATCAAGAATAAGATCCAGCTGCAGAAGGATCTGGGACTGGATCAGGATCCGAAAACTATGATGATCGGTATTGTTTCAAGACTGACAGACCAGAAGGGCTTCGACCTGATCGCGTATATTATGGATGAACTTTGCCAGGATGCAGTACAGATCGTTGCGCTTGGTACAGGTGAGGAACGTTATGAGAATATGTTCCGTCATTTTGATTGGAAATATCATGGCAAGGTATCTGCACAGATTTATTATGATGAGGGTATGTCCCACCGCATTTACGGAGCAGCTGATGCATTTTTGATGCCGTCCCTGTTTGAACCATGCGGATTGAGCCAGCTGATGAGCCTTCGTTATGGTACTCTTCCTATTGTCAGGGAGACAGGGGGACTGAAGGATACGGTAGAGCCTTATAATGAGTTTGAAGGCACTGGTACAGGATTTTCGTTCTGTAATTACAATGCACACGAGATGCTTAGTACCATTCGTTATGCAGAGCGTATCTACTATGATAAGAAGCGTGAATGGAATAAGATGATCGACAGAGCTATGGCACAGGATTTCTCCTGGGGTCATTCTGCACGGCAATATGAAGAGATGTACAATTGGCTGATTGGCTGATCCTGTCATATTTTGTCGAAAGATAATCCATTCTTATTTGCAGGAAAGACTTGACAGAAACACAGATTTATTATACTATGGTAGCAGAAAACACGAACATAGGTTCGCATTATGAAAAATACAAGAATAAGGAGACTGCCATAGAATGATAAATGAAGAAAAGCAAAAAGCCCTGGAGGCTGCTCTGGGGCAGATAGAGAAGCAATATGGAAAAGGATCTGTGATGAAGCTTGGCGAGTCAGGTGCCAGTATGCAGGTGGAGGCGGTTCCTACAGGATCCCTTAGTCTGGATATCGCACTGGGAGTAGGCGGCGTACCCAAGGGACGTATCATAGAGATTTATGGACCTGAGTCCAGTGGTAAGACTACTGTAGCATTACATATGGTAGCAGAGGTTCAGAAGCGTGGCGGGATTGCCGGTTTTATTGATGCAGAGCATGCACTGGATCCTGTTTATGCGAAGAATATAGGTGTTGATATTGACAATCTTTATATTTCACAGCCAGATAATGGTGAGCAGGCATTGGAGATCACTGAGACGATGGTACGCTCCGGAGCTGTGGACATTGTGATTGTAGACTCTGTTGCTGCACTGGTACCTAAGGCTGAGATTGATGGAGATATGGGTGACAGTCATGTGGGGCTTCAGGCGAGACTGATGTCCCAGGCTTTGAGGAAGCTTACAGCTATTATTAGTAAGTCCAACTGCGTAGTGATCTTTATCAACCAGCTTCGTGAGAAGGTAGGCGTTATGTTCGGTAATCCGGAGACTACTACCGGTGGCCGTGCACTGAAGTTTTATTCTTCTGTACGTCTGGATGTACGTCGTGTAGAGACTCTGAAGCAGGGCGGAGAGATGGTTGGCAATCACACCAAGATCAAGGTGGTGAAGAACAAGGTTGCACCACCATTTAAGCAGGCAGAGTTTGATATCATGTTTGGTACAGGTATTTCCAGAGAGGCAGACATCCTGGATCTGGCAGCAGACTGTTCCATTGTTAATAAGAGTGGTGCTTGGTATGCTTATAATGGCAATAAGATCGGACAGGGCCGGGAGAATGCCAAAGCCTATCTGAAAGAGCATACAGATATTCGTGATGAGATTGAGAAGAAGGTAAGGATCCATTACCATCTGCTCCCTGAGGAAGAAGAGACAGTATCTGCCCAGGACAATGCGCAGGCAGATGCAGCAGCTTCCCCAGAGGATGAGGCCTGATCCATGGGACTTACAAGAGAAGAACAACAGGCGGCCCGCAGGAAGGCTTTGCTCCTTCTTGAGCATATGGACCGTACAGAGAAAGGCCTGTCTGACCGTTTGCGTCAGGCAGGCTTTTGTGCAGAGGCAGTGGAGGATGCAGTGGCTTATGTAAGCTCTTTTGGATATGTGGATGATGGCAGATATGCGGAGAATTACATTGCATACAGAATCCAGTCTAAGAGCAGGCACAAGATCCTTCAGGAACTGCTTCAAAAGGGTGTGGACAAGGAGACTGCCCAGACTGCCTGGGAGCAGGTATCAGAGTATACCCAGCCGGATGAACAGAAGATCCTTAAGGAGGCTGTCCTTAAGAAATGCCAGCCAGGCACAGTCCTGGACGAAAAGGGGATGCGCCGCCTTCAGGGATTCCTGCTGCGAAGAGGCTTTGGCTATAGTGATATTTCCCATGTGCTGGAGGAACTGCAGATCCAGATGGAATCTAATACATCGTTCTGCAAATAACTGTGGGATTCTTCCTGCCAAAATATAAATTTCATTTTTCTATAGAAAAACTTGACATAATTATCAAAAACATATAAACTTATATTGTTGTAATTGTACAATGAAAACCGAATAAGGAGGTGCTCCTGTGACAAGCACAATTATTGTTGCATTTGTCGCTGTGGTAGTCGCGCTACTTATTGCAGTTCCTGTTACTTGCAAAGTCGCTGTGAACAATAAAATCCAGAAGGATGCCGAGATTGTTGGGACAGCAGAAGACAAAGCAAGAAGCATCATAGATGAAGCTCTGAAAACAGCTGAGACTAAAAAAAGAGAAGCTTTATTGGAAGTGAAGGAAGAATCTCTCCGTACAAAAAATGAACTGGAGAAAGAAACCAAGGAACGAAGAAACGAACTGCAGAAATATGAAAATCGTGTATTAGCAAAAGAATCCGCGGTTGACAAGAAAGCAGATGCAGTTGAGAAGCGTGAAGCGGAATGCACAGCGAGAGCAGCTGAGGTGCAGAAGAAAGAAAAACGGGTAGAAGAACTTGAGCAAAAAGGAGTACAGGAACTGGAACGAGTTTCAGGTCTGACCTCCGAACAGGCAAAAGAAGAATTACTCAGATCCGTTGAAGATGATGTAAAAGTGGATGTAGCCAGACTTTACAGGGAATTGGAAAGCAGGGCAAAGGAAGAAGCTGGTAAGAAGGCTAAGGAATATGTTGTCAATGCCATCCAGAAATGTGCAGTTGACCATGTAGCTGAAACTACCATTTCGGTTGTTCAGCTTCCGAGCGATGAGATGAAGGGAAGGATTATTGGTCGTGAAGGCCGTAATATCCGTACTCTTGAGACACTTACAGGTGTGGATCTTATTATTGATGATACACCGGAAGCAGTTGTGTTATCTGCTTTTGATCCGATCCGTCGTGAAGTTGCACGTGTAGCTCTTGAGAAACTGATCGTAGATGGACGTATCCATCCGGCCAGAATCGAAGAGATGGTGGAGAAGGCACAGAAAGAAGTAGAGGCACAGATCCGTGAAGACGGTGAAACAGCAGCTATGGATGTAGGTGTCCATGGTATTCATCCGGAATTACTGAAACTTCTGGGACGTATGAAATTCCGTTCGAGCTATGGACAGAATGCATTAAAGCATTCCATCGAGGTAGCACAGCTTTCAGGAATGCTGGCTGGTGAAGTTGGTGTAGATGTCCGCATGGCGAAGAGAGCTGGTCTTCTTCATGACATTGGTAAATCCATTGACCATGAGGTAGAGGGCTCACATATTCAGATCGGTGTTGACCTTTGTAAGAAATACAAAGAATCCCCTATCGTTATCAATACGGTTGCATCCCATCATGGTGATGTAGAACCGAAGTCACTGATTGCATGCATTGTACAGGCCGCAGATGCAATTTCTGCTGCAAGACCTGGTGCAAGACGTGAAACTCTGGAAACATATACCAACCGACTGAAACAGCTGGAAGACATTACCAATCAGTTTAAGGGTGTTGAGAAATCTTTTGCTATTCAGGCAGGAAGGGAAATTCGTGTGATGGTAGTACCGGATCACGTAAGTGATGCAGATATGGTTCTGTTGGCAAGAGATATTGCCAAACAGATTGAAGCAGAGCTTGAATATCCTGGTCAGATTAAGGTTAATGTAATTCGCGAAAGCAGAGCAGTTGACTATGCGAAATAATTAGTTCTTTGCAGATATAAATCCTGCAGATTGTATAGAAAGATACGGTCTGCAGGATTTTTTTGTGTGCATATCCCGGACTGGTCTCCCATAGACTGGTACAGGGTGAAGCCATGAAACAAAGCGAAATTATGAAAAAGAAAACCAGATTTCCTGCACTGATCCTGTTTTTGTGTGGGTTTCTGACTGGAAATCTTATACCAAATATTCTCTGGAAAATAAAGTGGCAGCAGAAAACGCTGGCAAGTATCTATTTCTTAAGCATATTTGCAGCCGGAAATATTTCAGGTACAGAATATTTAAAAGAACTCATAAAGATCCGGGGTAGTCTGTTTATCCTGAGTGTTCTCTGTGGGTTTTCGATTTTCGGGGTTCCATTGGCTGTTGCAGGAATGCTGTTTCTGGGATTTCTCATAGGCACGGTAGCTGCCATGTCCATTCTGCAATTTGGATTTGCCGGCGGTCTGATCGGAGCAGGTCTGTTACTGCCGCAGTATCTTTTTTATATTCCAGTGTGGATGTATCTGATGGCACAGGTATGGGAATTATCCTTGGGGATCTGGAGAAATAAAGGCCTGTTTCCCGGAAGATGCAGAAGATATCTTATAAGCGCCGGGATTGCCCTGCTGGTATATGCTGCCGGAATACTCACAGAATGTTATATAAATCCGTGGATCGCAGAAAAACTTCTGACTTTTGTTGATTTCTTTTAGAAAGTTAAAAATTTTTCAGGAAGAGGATATACAAGATTTTGTAGAGGTTGTCATAAAATATCCGATATATGGTACATAATGTCGGAACAGCCCGGATTTAGTGGATTTCTGTAAAAAAAGGGTTTGATTTTATGTCAAATTAACAGTATAATACAGGTACGTTTTAATGGAATCATGCGGCAGGCAGATCGCGGATTCCCGCCTGGGCGATAACAAAAAGGATAAAAGAGAAGCTGTAGAGGGCGAATACAGTTGACAATAATGAGAATATAAAGGGAACGGGAAGTATAACATATGGATATAGAGATAAGGGAGTTTGTTGCATATCTGCATAATATAAAGAAGATGTCTGCCAATACCGAGGTATCCTACCAACGGGATCTGAAGAAAATGGCAGAATTTCTGGGAGATCGCGGAGTAAATGATCTGAAAGAAGTAAGAGAACTGGAACTTGAGGGATACATAAGCTACATGGAACGGGAACATTTTGCTTCCTCTTCTATTTCAAGAAGTGTGGCATCTATCAGGGCTTTTTTTAATTACCTGTGGAAAGAAGGACATATCAGTAAAGATCCTGCAGAGAATCTGAAGCCGCCGAAAGTGGAGAAGAAAGCACCGGAGATCCTTACTATCGAGGAAGTGGATAAACTGCTTCAGCAGCCGGATTTGAATACTGTAAAAGGGATCAGGGATTCTGCCATGCTGGAACTTTTGTATGCCACCGGAATGCGTGTCAGCGAGATGCTTCATCTGCAGATCACAGATGTGAATCTGCAATTCGGATATGTAGTGTGTCATGAGAATGGGAAAGAGAGGATTATTCCTATCGGTGTTCCCTGTAAGAAAGCGATGGAACATTATCTGGAGTCTGCCAGAAATGTATTTGTAAAAGATCAGCAGGAATCTGCACTGTTTACCAACTGTTCCGGTAAAGCGATGAGCCGTCAGGGATTCTGGAAAGTATTAAAAGGATATGCAGACAGCGCAGGGATCAAGAGAGATATCACACCGCACACACTGAGGCATTCCTTTGCCGTACATATGCTCCAGAATGGAGCAGATATCAGAAGCGTACAGGAAATGCTGGGACATTCGGATATCTCCACCACACAGATCTATCTGGGCGTGAATATGAATAAAATGAGAGACGTGTACATGAAAAATCATCCACGCCATTAAAAAAGCTTCGACAGCCGAAAGGCTGCCGGAGCTTTTAAGTTTAGCACATTTCTGCGATAGTATACAGAAGCTTCTCGGATTCCTCCCATCCAAGGCATGGATCTGTGATAGATTTTCCATAAATATGGTCGCAGCCAATTTTCTGATTGCCAGGTTCAATATAGCTTTCGATCATAAGACCTTTCACCAGAGTATGAAGTTCCGGGTCTACCTGGCGGCTGTGGAGAACTTCTTTGGCAATACGAACCTGCTGATCATACTGCTTGTTGGAGTTGGAATGGTTGGTGTCTACAATGACTGCCGGGTTTTTTAAATTCTTCTGCTGATATTTTTCCCAGAGAAGACGCAGATCTTCATAATGATAATTCGGGATTGCTTCTCCGTGCTTGCTTACAGCACCACGGAGAATGGTATGTGCCAGTTCATTACCGGTAGTTTCTACTTCCCAGCTTCTGTAGATAAAACGATGACCGCCCTGAGCTGCCACGACTGAGTTTAACATAACTGCCAGGTCACCGCTGGTAGGGTTCTTCATACCTGCAGGAACTTCCATGCCGCTGACTGTAAGACGATGCTGCTGATCTTCTACAGAACGTGCACCTACTGCAACATAGGAAAGCAGGTCAGAAAGATAACGGTAGTTTTCCGGATAAAGCATTTCATCTGCACAGGTCATACCGCTGGTCTGGATCGCATGAATATGCATCTTACGGATAGCAATCAGGCCGGCCAGAAGGTTCGGCTGTTTTTCCGGATCCGGCTGGTGGACCATACCTTTGTATCCTTCACCTGTTGTTCTTGGTTTA
>OLRJ01002374.1_pt1 | contig 14069 bp, 12 predicted proteins | sample 1672741 | NCBI WGS metagenome assembly OLRJ01 (sample SAMEA3136719, study PRJEB25190) | human gut metagenome | biome: human gut; feature: human-associated habitat; material: faeces | place: Austria | collected 2013
ACTGCACAACAAACTTGTCCACAATGGGGTAAACCATCTTTCCTGTCATTGTCGGCTTATCAATTCGATCAAACACCTCGATATAGACCAGTTTTGCCCCCATCATCTTGCCAATGTAGAAGAAAGGAACCGCAACTGCTGCACCACAGGAAATAATTAAGTCAGGTTTTTCTTTGTGCAACACTTTCCATGCAATTTTAGTGTTCTTGATAAGAGCCTTTATACTTCTGTTCGTTGGATAGTAACACGGATACATTTTTTCGCCTTCTAGTAGGCTTCTTGCATCCTCTTTATCAAACGTAACCCAAAAATGATTCTTGTCCTTCCAAAACGGCTTTAACATATAAAGGTGGGTCAAATGACCGCCAGATGAACCCACAAGGCAAACTTTCATATTCTTTTCCGTCACATTTTTTGTTTTCATTTAATTTCTCCCCAGTGTGTTGTTCTTCCTTGCACGACAACAAGCCTGTATACAGATTGCAGTAACAATCTATACGCAGGCTTGTCCTCGTACCTCCTTATTCTGTTTTCTGCTCTATCAGCTTTCGCTGTGGTGGGTTAAGTATAGAGCGCAACCAGAAGCCATTAGCACCTGAAATCACGCTGGCCGTAACGCACCATAACAGGCAGAAACAGGTTGAGGTGAAAAGGTCAAGCCGCGTAAACCCGCATGAAATCAGGCTTTTCTCTGGTTGCCCATATTATTTCACACTCCCCATCCGGGTTCAAATACACAGTGCCACCTAATCTGTGAATTTCCTTGTAAAAATGTCCAGCAAAAGGTCCGATTCTACAAGCCATTATATAAATAATTGGGTGAGGAATATGATTTTTCTTGATATGTTCGCAACAAGCTTTTAGCGCAGCCACATCATAATAGATGGCCTGTGCAGGTCCGATCTGAGGAACATCAATTTTAAAACAATGGGCATTGTGAAGTTCAAACTCATGACTATTAATATGAGTTACTCCCTGAAATTTACTCTCATCCATGTAACCATCACCATTAGCTTTGCATGCTACATGATATTTGATATTTTTCTTATTCTGATGATACTCTGTGAGTTTATATACAAACGTCTCATATCCACCATAAGCTCCCAACGACTTAGCGCCTACTAAATATACATGTTGCACTTCTTTTTTCTGTTGCATTCCTCTATCCATCCTTCATTTCTTTTATTGTTTACATCAAATCTTATCTATTGTTTGCTTTATAGCATCACATCGAACCATCTTTCTTTACAACCACCATTACAGTCTTAAAAAGGATCCTAATATCCAGCCCAATATTCCAATTCTCGATATACTCCTTATCCAACCGCACCACCTCTTCAAAATCCGTAATATCACTCCGGCCACTAACCTGCCACATCCCCGTAATCCCCGGCTTAATCGCCAGTCTTACCTTGTGATGCGGTTCATACAAATTCGTCTCCGAAATCAGCGGTGGCCTCGTCCCCACGATAGACATGTCCCCTTTCAGAACATTAAAAAACTGCGGAAACTCATCCAGACTCGTCCTCCTAATAAAGTCTCCAACTCCAGTCTTATGTGTCCCATCCGGCAGCACCTTATTTCCAATTACTCGTGGATCGAAGTCCATCTTGAACATTTTCCCATCCCCCAGCTTATTCTCCTTCATAAGCTCCGCTTTCCGCTCTTCGGCGTCCATGTACATGCTGCGGAATTTGTACATTTTGAATTTCTTTCCGTTCTTGCCTACGCGCTCCTGGGAGAAGAAGATCGGGCCGGGGGAAGCGAGGTAGATTGCAGGGCCTACGAAGAGGGTGATAATTCCGGTGAAAATGCAGCCTGCCAGGCCGCCACAGATGTCCATGAGGCGTTTTAGGAACAGCTGGCCGAAGGAGGCGTAGTTCAGGCTTGTGGTGAGCACGGTGTAGTTGCCGACTTTTTCCACAAACTGTCTTTTGCCGGTTTTGTTGGTGATCTTGGCAAGGTTCAGGTGGACGGTTACGCCGGTTTCCGTGAGCCGGTTGATCAGGTCGTTGGGGTATGGAAGGTGCTCGGATACCACTACAAGCACTTCATCAATCCATTCCTGGCAGACGTACATGGAAACATCGCTTTCCTTTGCCACAACAGGGATGCCGCAGACCTCATGGCCTGTGCAGTCGTCATCGATTACAGCTACTCCGGCAATGGAGTAGCTGGCATAGTTATTCTCCTGCATGTTGCGGACCACTTTGGCAGCTTCGTCTTTGGAGGTAACGATGAGAAGCTTCTTGTCACCGCCGTTTTCCATCTTTTTATGTAAGGAATTTTTCCAGATTTCACGGGTGCCGTAGGAAAGGAGCAGATAAATGACCACCGTGGTAATCAGGATCATTCTGGAAAAGCTCTGGCCTTCCTGGATCATGAACAGATAAATGATGGCCAGCACGCCTACGATAATGGATTGTTTCAGGGTGGCTACGAATTCTTTATAATGACCTCTTTTCAGCACGCTTTTCATAGTGCCTGCGGTGAAGATCACCACCAGATCTGCCAGACCGAGAAATATGGCCATGTTCCGGTACAAAATGTCACCGTACAGGTTCATTCCTTTCCCGCGAAGCGCATACGCCAGAATAAATGCCAGCTGCAGGCAGATCATATCCAGCACCATAAAGTCAGCGTGTTTTAACCATCCTTCTGAGTCCTTTCGATACATATTTTTCTTTTCCCCTCCCAAGTAGTTCTTTACGCTTTCGGTGATCCAGCTCTTATCTGGTACAGTGAAAATCAGGCAAGTCAACATTGCGGTAACTTCCTATACACTGTACTGGAATCACCATGGTAAAATCCGTCTTCTATTTCTTATATTTATAACTTATCTAAATTTATATATTCCCGCCAACGCGTTACAACAGATTTTCCAAAACCTGTTTTCCGAAGATCACCTGCCCAGGTAATTTTCTTCTTCGCGTCAGCGGCTTCATATACCCTTATTTTTTCTATTTTGACAAATTTCACCATTCCAGTCTTCTTAATAAGATAGCACCCTCTTCTTTTAGTGTCAACCCCCCCAGCTTTCTTTCCGGGGGTTCTGGGGAAGTTTAGTGATTTTATCCACTTAATTTGTCCTTTTTCAAGTTTTTTCCACTACTTTTTCATGAAGTGTTTGATAAACAGATACATGAGGATCACCAGTGCCCCAAAATAGCCCAAAACGCCCAGTGCCGGGATGCCAAACATTTTTGGTGTCATATCTGTGGTACAAATAATGCTGGAGCTGATCAGAAGTGCCATGACCCACAGACCAAGGACGATGTTCCGGATCAGGCGGCGCATCAGCCATGCCAGATCGTCGGAGGCGTGGAGATCCAGGTTGATCTTGGTCTGGCCTTTCATGCAGCCCTGGAGAAAATCAGCTGCCAGGGCAGGGATGTCTACGGCGCGGAGCATGGAGCGGTACAGCTTTTTGCCGGTGCCTTTCATCTGTTTTTTCCAGTTGCCATTTTCCAGAAGGTTGCCCTTCAGACGGGCAGCTGCGATCTGGACCATGTTGATATCCGGACTGATGTCGGCGAGTACCCCTTCCATATGTGTCAGGCCACGGGCAAGCATGGTGAGACCGTGGGGCATGACGATCTTATTCTCTTTCATCACATCCATCAGGTCGATGAGGATCTCTACGATATCGATTTCGCCCATGTCTGTGGTACCGTATTTCGCCATAAGGTCGCGGATGTCTGTATAAAGGCGGCTCTGGTCTGGTTTTCCCTTAAATTCTCCAAGTGCGAGAACGGCATCCTGGATTTTCCCAATATCGTTCAGGGCAACGCCTTCGATGGCCTGGCCGATGAGCTCGCGGTCGTGGTCGTTCAGACGTCCCATCATTCCCATGTCGATCCAGACGATCCTGCCGCCCTGGATCATTACATTTCCAGGATGGGGATCTGCGTGGAAGAAGCCGTCATCCATTACCTGCTTGATGAAGTTGTCTACGAATTTGCTGCCAATCTCGTCCAGGTCGTAGCCTCCTGCCAGGAGGGTTTCTTTGTCATCAATGGGAATGCCGTCGATGTATTCCATGACCAGCACGTTGGCGGTGGTGTATTCCCGGTAAAGGATGGGGGTTTTTACAAAGGCTACGTTTTTGTTTTTGCGGGAAAATTCCTCCATGTTGGCGGCTTCGGTGAGGAAGTTCATCTCTTCCTGGGTAACACGCCAAAGCTCTTCCAGCACAAGGTTCAGGTCTACGGCTTCCTTGATGGTTACCGGCGGAAGGAGCTTCACCGCTTTTTTCATAAGGCCGATGTCCCGGGCCATGACTTCGTAGATGCCCTTTCGCTGAACCTTCACCACTACTTCTTCGCCTGTCTTCAGGATGGCACGGTGAACCTGGGCGATGGAGGCGGAGCCAAGGGGCCTGGGCTGGATTTCCTGGAATTCCTCCTGCCAGGGGCAGCCGAAGGCTTCCTGGAGGACTTCTTCTACTTCGGAAAATGGCATGGGTGGAACGTCTGAGCAAAGCTTCATCAGCTCGTCGCAGTAGCGCTTGGGCAAAATGTCAGAGCGCATGGACATGATCTGGCCTAATTTGATAAAGGTAGGGCCAAGGTCGGTGAGGATCAGGCGGAGCTTCTCCGGGGAAACGCCTCTGGTGATGGCGTGTTTGTGGAGGACGGCGGTGATTTCCTTTAGACGTTCTTTGTAATTACCAGAATCTTTCGGGTTCTGGTTTCTGGCCTTTGCGCTGTCTGTCTCCACTTTTTGGTTTCTTTTTTTTGTTTCTTCTGTCACACCCATGTCTGTTCCCCTTACTACAAAGGCAGGATTCGGGTTCTTTCTTTCCTCGTCCTGCCTTTCTGAATTTCTTTATTTTGTTCCGTAATGCGGTACCGCATTTCTGAAACAAGGCAATAATATTTCTTTTTTCCGAAAATGTTATTGCTTATTCCTGTGGATCTGCCTCGTATTCTTCTTTGGCTTCCTCGGCTTCTGCCTCTTCTTCGGCGGTTTCTGCTTCTTCAGCCACCGGCTCCTCCGGTGCAGCTTCCTCTGCATCCACATCCTTCTCCTGCATCCTGCTGATCTGCTCTTTCAATGCTGCCAGCTGATCCGGAGTCATTTTGCCAAGGACTTCCTTCAGCTCGTCCGGGTTGGATGGCTTCAGGGTTACGTTTACATTCTTCTTCACGCTCTCTTTGATATTGTGCTTCAGTTCCTGATTGAGAACCTTGCCCTGTTCTACAGTGAGCTCACCTTTCTTTACCAGTTCATCCAGAACTTCTTTGGATTTCTCTGCGGTCACTGCTGCAGTGCCGATTCCTGCAAGTAAAATTTTTTTGATGCCTTCTCCAAGCTCCATAGTGTGTGCTCCTTTCTTATTTACAGCTGTATCTGCCAACTCCCTGTGGGATTTTCGTTTTCAGCAGATCGGACTTCTCATAAAAGTCCAAGAAATACCAGCCCTTTAGGTACGAAAATGATCAGTCCGGCGATGGCGGCCATGATGGCGGCGATCAAGACGGCTCCGGCGGCGGTGTCCTTGGCGGTTTTCGCCAGAGGCTTGTACTCGCTGGTTACCAGGTCTACCACGGATTCTACGGCAGTGTTCACCAGCTCCAGTGCCATCACCAGTCCGAAAAGTCCCAGACAGATGCACCATTCCACCGGGGAAAGCTTCAGGATCATGCCTGCGATCACTACCAGGACTGCCATGACACAGTGGATCTTCATGTTCCGTTCCTTGCGGATGCAGGTGAAAATTCCTTCAAATGCGTATCCGAAACTTTTCGTAATTGGTGGTTTCTTTGGTGCTGTCATTTCGTACACTTCCTGTCTGTTGGTTTGGGGATAGTATAGCATATTTTGTGCTAAATTACTATAAATTTAGATATTTTTTACAATTTTTGCTCTCCTGGCGCATAATTTTCCAAAAGGGCAAGCCTCGAAATGGGCCTGCCCTTACATGCATTTTCTAAATATCCAGTTTACTAAAATCAATTACCAAGTCCTCATAGATTCCTGCTTTTACCGAATCCTGCAATGTATATTGTTCCGTATCTCCCTTTTCAAAATCATATACAAATATCTGATTCTTAACCGCATCTATGATCCAGTATTCTCTTACACCTGCTGTTCTGTATTTAAAAAGCTTCGTATAATAGTCCATTCGTTTACTTGCAGGAGAAACAATCTCAATAATCCAGTCTGGTGCACCATTGCAGCCTTGATCATCCAGTTTATCCGGGTCGCAAATCACTGAAATGTCTGGCTCTACATAAGTACTAGTCGTGTCATCCAGATATACTGCAAATGGAGCAGCATAGACTTCGCATTTCCCCTTATGGGAACGGATGTACTCAAGAATTCTGGCTGACAGTTCCATGGATATTTTCTGGTGTGTTCTGTTAGGTGGTGCCATATAATATATATGTCCATCAATAAGCTCCGCTCTCTCCCCTTCTGGAAGAGCATATATATCATCTATTGTATAAACTTTTTCTTCGAGTAATGGCATGTAATCACTCCTTTTCGATGATTTCTATTACTTCTAAGTATATCGAAAGAACTTCTTCAAATCAACCATTTGAAAATGAATTTTCATTGATATAAATCAAAAAGCAGTTTATAATTTTATATCTTTCTGCCGTTCTTTTAGCTTCTCCATAACCGTAGGATACCGCTTATAATCTGTATGGGGCAAAGCCTGGGCTGCTACCATTAATTCCAGGAAATCCTCCACTTCGGCGAACTGAATATAAACCATTTCTTCCAGGATCTGGTCGATGTCAGTGAGGAGACTTCGGTTTAAAAGAAGCTTCTGGGCTCCTTCCAGTGAGGAGTTTCCAGCGTTGATAATGTGGTCGCGGTCCATATCGGGATACATGCCGATGGTGATGGCGGATTCTTTGGATACATGTTTGCCAAAGGCTCCTGCCACGTAGAAGCGGTCAGCCTGGCTCATCTCAAGCCCGGATTCCCGGAGCATGATTTCTACCATGGTGTGAGCGGCGGATTTGGTGCGGATAAATTCGTCGATGTCCTTCTGGTAGAAGTACAGACCGGGGGCATATTCTACGCAGAGCTGGTTGTCTCTCTCCTGAATGAGAGGGCTTTTTTCCGGGGAAAGCTTGCCGCGGATGTCGATCCAGCCTTCCAGGAAAAGCTCTGCGATCAGGTCTATGATGCCGGAGCCGCAGATTCCCTGAGGCGCAGAATTTCCAATTACATGCACAAAGATGTTCCCATCCCTTATCTTCACTTCATCCACAGCCCCTACATCCGCCCGCATTCCAGTGCGTACCACGCCTCCCTCCAGCGCTGGTCCTGCTGCGCCTGCGCCGCAGAGAAGAAATTCTTTATTTCCGATCACCAGCTCGCCATTGGTTCCGATATCGAAGAAAACACTGATCTCGTTTTTCTTATATAATTCAGTGTCAATCATGCCGCTGATAATATCGCCGCCAAGGTAGTTTGACTTGGCAGGGTAACAATAAACGTAGCCTTTCAGCGGAATATCCAGATCGCGCGCCAGCTGGAAGCCGGGGCGATCGGCATGGACTGCGTGCGGAGTGTAGAAAACGCAGAAGGCATCCATTCCCAGAAGGAAGTGAATCATGGTGGTGTTACCCGCGATTACCATGGAGAGCGCGGAGTGGCTTGCATCCAGCTTATCCATGCATTCACAAATGGATTCTACCGTAGCCCGCCGCACCTCTTCCAGCTTTTCCTTATTATCTTTACAGTAAAAAATCCTGGACAGAATATCTGTCCCCCACTGGATCTGCTTATTGAAGCAGCTGACCTCTTTCAAAATCTCTCCACTGTTGCAGTCCAGAAGTCTCGCCACCACAGTGGTACTTCCCAGATCCACCGCCAGCCCATAATGCTGCGCGGTGGTATCTCCTTCCTCAATCTCCACCATTTCCCAGTTTTCCCCATTCCAAGCAAGGGAAACCGTTATTTTCCACTTTGCGTTGTCTAGCAAAGGGTATAACTTCCGCAAAATGTGGACAGTTATATGAACTCGCTCTTCCACACCTGCTACCGCCAGGCTATCCAGGATCCGCTGCTGATCTGAGCGGGGATCGTCTTCAGTTGGGAGGGGGAGTTTGAGATATATTTTTCGGCTGAGACCATTCATCGTTTTTCAGCTCCTTATTCTTTACTCATTTTGAGTGTATTTATATATTTTATTCCTTATTTGGATATTTTTTATTGACGTAATTCGAATTATTCTATATAATAAATATATGTATTTCAAATTTAATATATTTTCCCGAGCAGTTGGGGGACGTGCTCTCACCCATCCGAGTTTTTATGGAGGAGGTGATACTTATGTCAACCTATGAAGAATTTATGGTTATTTTAACCGCAGGTATTTTACTTGTTTCTATTCTGGAATTCGCCATACATAAGAAATAGCCGTCCTAACCCTGGAAAAGTTGCGGAACGGCTATCTCAATAGTCAACACCCAATATAACAGGATCAGGTAGAGAGCATCTACCTTCCAGCTGTTCTGGTGAGTATATTATATCTATTCTATATGATTTTGTCAATCAATAATAGAAAATGGAGGGATTTTTATCATGACTTTTGGAAAAAGACTTATGCAGCTACGTAAAGAACATGGTTATCGCAATCGCGACACTTTCGCTGCCGAGCTTGGCATTCCTGCCAACACTTTGCGCAATTACGAAATGGACATTCGGGAACCAGGCTTTCCATTCCTTATAAAGATGTCGCAGCTTTTTCATGTCTCTACAGATTACCTGTTAGGGTTAACAGAAGAAAGAGCGACTACAGCTGTCGATGTTCAATCCATCTCCGAACAGCAGCTTATCGAGAAATATCGTCTTCTCGACTGCACTGGAAAAGAACTTGTAGATTACACAATTGCCATTGAATTAAAGCGAACCACCTTATTGGAAAATCAAAAAAATCGTATTCTCCATTATGAGCAGACATTTAATTCCTTAAAACAGTCATGATCGTTTTATGCATTTTCTATATACTTCTATAGCCAGCAGTGGACTATCTCTGCATTTTCTCTGGCTATAATTTTCCAAGTGTGCCGTCAGTCTTCATATTATCTGACCACTGATCTTCTTTTATAAGATAGTCTTTTATTCTTTTATTTGAAGATAACTGCTGTAATTCAAAAAAACTCCCCACCGATCATTCAGTGGGGAGTTTCTCAATTCCAGTAATCTTTATTTCGCAACAAAGTTTACGATCTTATTCGGTACATAAATCTCTTTTACAAGAGTCTTTCCTTCCAGGAAGGAAGCTACTCTCTCGTCCTTCTTCGCCAGCTCAAGAGCTTCCTCTTTCGCACAGCCGTTAGGGATTACGATGGTTCCACGAACCTTACCATTGACCTGGACACCGATCTCTACGGATGCCTCTACGGTCTTGCTCTCCTCGTACTCTGGCCACTGGGAAAGGGAAAGTAAGCCTTCTCCGCCGATGGTCTCCCAGATTTCCTCGCAAAGGTGAGGAGCAAATGGGCAAAGGAGCTTGATGAAGATCACAAGGTCATCCCTGCTGATCTTGCCAACTGCGTAGATGTCGTTGATGAGAGTCATCAGGCAGGCAATTGCAGTGTTGAACTTCATAGCCTCAATATCGGAGGATACCTTCTTGATTGCCTTATGGATCTTAACCTCCATATCCTTGGCTGCCGGCTCATCTGTCATAATGTCGGTCAGTCCTGCAACTCTCTCAAGGAAACGCTTGCAGCCTCTTACAGAGCTGTCATTCCACGGAGCAGCTGCGCCGTAGTCGCCCATAAACAGTACATAAGTACGAAGTGCGTCAGCACCATACTCTTCTACAATATCAAGCGGGTCTACTACATTCCCCTTGGATTTACTCATCTTGTCACCGTCTGAACCAAGGATCATACCCTGTGCAGAACGTTTCGCATATGGCTCAGGAGTATTGACAATTCCCATGTCATACAGGAAATGATGCCAGAATCTGGAGTAGATCATATGTCTGGTTACATGCTCCATACCGCCGTTATACCAGTCAACCGGCATCCAGTATTCCATCTTCTTGCGGTCAGCAAGAGCCTCTGTATTGTGCGGATCCACATAACGAAGGAAATACCAGGAGGATCCTGCCCACTGTGGCATGGTATCGGTCTCTCTCTTAGCATCGCCGCCGCATTTCGGGCATTTGCAGTTTACGAAGGAATCGATCTTCGCAAGTGGAGACTGTCCGTCTTCACCTGGCTGGAAATCCTTGATCTTCGGCAGACGAAGAGGAAGCTCCTCATAAGGAACCGCTACATCACCGCACTTCGGGCAATGAACGATCGGGATTGGCTCGCCCCAGTATCTCTGGCGGTTAAATGCCCAGTCCTTCATCTTGTACTGGACACCAGCTTTGCCAATGCCTTTCTTCTCAAGCTCCTCAAGCATGCGCTTGATGGAATCCTTCTTATTTGTATAGCCGTTCAGGAAATCAGAGTTGATCATCTCTCCGTCACCTGTGTAGGCTTCTTTCTCAATATCGCCGCCCTTGATAACCTGGATAATGTCAATACCAAATTTCTTGGCGAAATCGTAGTCTCTCTGGTCATGTGCCGGTACCGCCATGATCGCGCCCGTACCATATCCCATCATTACATAGTCTGCAATGTAGATCGGGATTTTCTTTCCATTTACAGGGTTTACGCCCTCAAGTCCCTGGATGCATACACCAGTTTTCTCTTTTACAAGCTGGGTTCTCTCGAACTCAGTTTTCTTCGCACACTCATCACGGTAAGCCTTGATCGCATCCATGTTGGTGATGCGGTCTGCATATTTGTCGATCAGCGGATGCTCTGGTGCGATAACCATGAAGGTAACACCGAACAGGGTATCTGGTCTTGTGGTGTAGATCTGCAGGGTCTCGTCGATTCCGTCAACTGTGAAGTTTACGAAAGCACCTGTGGATTTACCGATCCAGTTGATCTGCTGCTGTTTGATGTTTGCCGGATAGTCAACGTCGTTGAGTCCCTCAAGAAGCTTGTCAGCATACTGGGTAATTCTTAAATACCAAACGTCCTTGGACTTCTGGATAACGTCACTGTGGCAGATATCACATTTACCGCCCTGGCTGTCCTCGTTGGAAAGAACGACCTTACAGGATGGGCAATAGTTAACTAATGTTTTATCACGGAAAACAAGTCCGTTCTCAAACATTTTCAGGAAAATCCACTGTGTCCATTTATAGAAGTCTTCCTGTGTGGTATCGATCACACGGCTCCAGTCAAAGGAGAATCCAACGCTCTTCAGCTGGTTAGTGAACTTCGCAATGTTCTGGTCTGTGATCTCGCGTGGATGTTTGTTTGTCTTGATGGCATAGTTCTCAGTAGGAAGTCCGAATGCGTCGAATCCGATTGGGAACAGTACGTTGTATCCCTCCATTCTTCTCTTTCTGGAAAGTACCTCAATACTGGAGTATGCCTTAATATGACCAACGTGCATTCCTGCACCGCTTGGGTACGGGAACTCTACAAGACCGTAGAATTTCGGTTTATCACTTCCGTCAACAGCTTTAAATGCCTGCTGCTCTTCCCATTTTTTCTGCCATTTCGGCTCGATTTTCTTAAAATTGTGTTTCATTGATGGTTCCTCCACATTTATTGTGCCTGTCATAGCTGTTCAATGCCTTCACAGCTATTGCCTGTCAACAAAATAACTGTCGGCTGATCCGCCTGTTTATCGCGCAGATCAGGCGCGTTATTTTGCAAAAATCCTTTTACCATTCTAATCCAACATAGTGGTTTTGTCAACGAGAAACCGCCTCTATTGCGGCCTGAAGCTGATTATCCTCGTCATGTGTATAATCCGTCCGGTTCAAAAGACTGGCATCCAGTTTTACCTCCACATCCGGTGTGATTCCCACCTTGTGGATATCATTGCCCTTGGGGGTAAAATATTTCGCCGTAGTCAGCTTCACCGCACTTCCATCAGAGAGCTGGCGGATGCTCTGAACGATTCCCTTTCCATAAGTGGTGGTTCCCACAATCGTTCCAATCTCATAATCCTTCACTGCCCCGGCAAAAATCTCCGATGCACTGGCGCTGTTCTCATTTACCAGCACTGCCAGCGGAATGTCGATGGGGGTGTCGCCGTCACACTTCATCTCCTGTTTTTCCCCATATTTGTCCTCTGTATACACGATCAGTCCTTCGGGCAAAATCTGGCGCAGCACATCGCACACAGAAGAAAGCACCCCACCTGGATTGTCACGAAGATCCACGATCAGCTTCTCCATGCCCTTTGCCTGAAGATCTTTATAAGCATCCTCAAACTGCTGGGGTGTTACCATGGTAAACTCTGTAATTTGCAAATATCCTATAGAATCCTCCAGCATTTCATAAGAAACAGTGGGCAGCTCCACATCGCTCAAAGTCACTGTTATTTCTTCCGGTTCATCTGCCTCCTGGTGATAGACGGTCAGGATAGAAGTACCGTCCTCCTTTTCCCGGATCATCTTTGAGACCTCAGCTGGCGTCATTTCCGTTACATCCGTTCCGTTCACAGCCGTGATCACATCATTCGCCTTCAGTCCGGCCTCATCCGCCGGACTGCCCTCATAACAATCCACCACCAGAATACCACCCTCCGTATTTTGGGTAATGCTCACGCCGATTCCAGAGTAAGAGCCCTCGGTGTCTCTCATCTCCTCCTCGTATTCTTCCTCCGTATAATATCTGGAATACGGATCCCCCAGCCCATACAGAAGCCCGGTATAAATCCCCTCTTTCAGCGAATCCTCATCCACATCTTCCAGATAATTCTGATCTATAATATCTTCCAGATACTTAATCTTCTGGGTAACCGCCACATCCGACAGTACATTACTTCCCGCACGTCCCGCTTTCTGAAGACCCACATATCCCCCTCCCAGCACCAGGGATGCGCAAAGCACACCAGTTATGGCTCCCTTTATAAATTGTTTATCTGCCATCTATATTTCTCCTCATTTTCGCAATATAAGTTCTATTCAAGCAACAGCATTTGGGCAACTGATATTCCTAAGCGTGGAATATCATTTGCCCAAATGCGTCCGCCCTAAATACTCTCTCTATCTCTTTATACAAAAGGACTGCCAGATCTCTCCAGCAGCCCCCATATCCTCTTCTCATATTCTGGCGGAATGCGAATAACCGCCCTTATTGTAAAACAGAACTCTCACACCTTCAAGTGTTTTCTTGTAGTAATAAAGCTTCCCACAAGTCCGATTCCAATTCCCAGTGCCAGTGCCACCGGAACCAGTGTCTGGTAGATCTGTCCGACCGGAATGAAATCCACAACTCCCATAAGTACGCTGAACTTGGTATACACATAGGTTACCACGTTGTTATAGCAAAAATACAGGATGATCAGCGGAATTCCTGCGCCGATCAGTCCCAGGATCATACCCTCCAGAAGGAACGGAGCACGTACAAAACTATCGGTAGCACCAATATATTTCATAATTCCGATCTCATCCTTACGAACTGTAATACCAACGGAAATGGTATTACTGATCAGGAAAATGGCAATCAACAGCAGGATCACGATCACTGCCACAGATACATAGGAAACAATACGGTTAATGGAACCAAGAGTCTTGGCAGCCTGCTCAGACTGATTAACCTCTCGTACATTATCCAGTGTCTTGATGTAGGCAACCAGCTCAGACTGTTTCTCAATGTTGTTCATATACACACGGTAGTTGGATGAATTTGCCAGCGGGTTATCATCCTTGAAACCGTCTGCTGCCTCAGAGTCATCACCGAAGTATTCCTGCTTCATCTTCTCCCAGGCTTCATCACCGGACTCAAACTCAATCTTGGAAACCTCCGGGCGCTGCCTGATCAGTTCTCCAACTGCATCCATCTGCTCCTGTGTGGTTCCTTCATTAAAAAGCACTGTGATCGGCACATCTTCCTCAACCTTATGCGCCAGCGTATTCACATTATTTACAATGGAAAAGAAAATTCCGAAAAGAAAAATACATGCTGCCATCGTAATAATAGAAGCAATGGAAAACATGAAATTTCTCTTGATGTTCTTGATACCCTGCTTCAGAGTATACCAGATGGTACTAGGCCTCATAATATTCTCCC
>OLRJ01002378.1_pt1 | contig 14042 bp, 10 predicted proteins | sample 1672741 | NCBI WGS metagenome assembly OLRJ01 (sample SAMEA3136719, study PRJEB25190) | human gut metagenome | biome: human gut; feature: human-associated habitat; material: faeces | place: Austria | collected 2013
TGTCTTCGCTGACACCCTGAGCAACACCAACAACGTGCTCAGCAGCCCATGTCATCTCAGCGTCCTGTTTTGTAAATTTGGAAGCAGGAGCTTTACATACCGGACAGACTTCCGGAGCAGCGTCACCTTCGTAAACATAACCACATACATTACATACCCATTTAGCCATAATCTTAATCTCCTTTTCTTATAAGTTAGTCTTATTTAATAATAGTAATTGTTACTAATTTCTTGCTGTGACTATAATTTAGCATAATGAGATTGTTTTGTCAATAAGAATTTTAACAAATGTTTTTCTTTTTTTCAGATATAAATAAAGGTCGTTTTCTGATACAATGGATAAGGTTGAAAAGATAAGAGAATCTTAAGATTTTACCCCATAGATATTAATTCTTGGCAGCTATAGTAAGACCATAACAGACAGGAGGCAGGGGACAATGGCAGAGATACTGGTATGTGATGACGATAAGGATATCGTTGAGGCAATAGAAATTTATCTGACACAGGAGGGACATCACATCCTGAAAGCATATGATGGTGAGCAGGCAATCCGGGTGCTTAAGAACAATCCGGTAGATCTTCTGATCATCGATGTAATGATGCCGAAGCTGGATGGTATTCGGGCGACATTGAAGATTCGCGAAAAAAATGCGCTTCCGATCATTATTTTATCGGCAAAATCAGAGGATGCGGACAAAATCCTCGGGTTAAATGTAGGAGCAGATGATTATGTGACGAAACCGTTTAATCCGCTGGAACTGGTGGCACGAGTGAAATCCCAGCTTCGCAGATACACCCAGCTTGGGGCAGCAGCAGAAAAAAGGGGCAACATTTATGAGACCGGCGGGTTGATGATCGATGATGACCGAAAAGAGGTTACAGTTGATGGAGAAAGCGTAAAGCTGACACCGATCGAATACCGAATACTTCTTTTGCTGGTAAAAAATCAGGGACGCGTTTTTTCTACTAATCAGATTTATGAAAGCATCTGGGAGGAAGAAGCAATTGCAGCGGATAACACAGTTGCGGTTCACATCCGTCATATCAGAGAAAAAATTGAAATCAATCCGAAGGAGCCGCGCTATCTGAAAGTAGTGTGGGGACTTGGGTATAAAGTGGAAAAAATCTGAAATTCGTCCTTTCGTTGTGGAAAATATCCTGCACAACTTCTGTACCTGTTACCGAGACTGTTTTATTATAGAAAGGAATGGGGTATAAATGAAAAAAAGATGGTATAGAAAGAGTGGCATAAAGGGACTTCTTGTGCTGCTGACGATATTTTTTGTGACGGTTTCCTGCGTGGGAGCCGGAGCATCCGTAGTGATCATGAATAAAGGGGTCCGGCCTCTGGACAGCAAAAGCTACGTGGATTCGCAGAGTTTCAGAGACAGTGTTTATAATCTTTCGCATACGATTGTCAATGCGATCAGTAACAGATATATTCTGGATCAGGCATCGGATGATGAGCTGGTCGATCTTGCTGAACTGAACCAAGGGACGGAGCTGACACACAAAAATACGTCCGGGCTTGCATACAGAGCGAAGGATTTGTATGACTGGGCAAAAAAATCGTCTTGGGACAGAAGTGCAAATGTTCTGATCTGCCGTCAGCCGGACGGTAATAATTACTACATGTATTATAATGACTTTGCAGACAAGATCATCACAGGGGAACTGAAGTTTGTCTTTGGAAACGAGGAAGGACAGGAAGAATATACAAAAGATATACTGTCCATGCTTTCGGGTAAGGAATATATCTATTATGGATACACTGATAACAGTATAGGAATCCGTAATGACGGAGTGGAATACGTTGCAGATGCAGAGGGCAATGTTGTTTACACAGACATATATAATTATGAGTCCAGCGGAAATAATGATGCTCCATTGAAGGAAGAATATAAGCCGGATGGAGCGGACGGCATTCTTGATGTTGTAAATAACAGTAAAGAATGGAAAGGGAACATCAGCAGAGCATATCAGTATTTATATGAGGCACTGGTAGAATACAGTGACGCATCATATGGTGAGAAAATCCTGAAAACATATACGCAGGGTGCGACAAATATCAACTATATGTATGTAGATACAAAGTCCGATAAAGTGTACAGTAATATAAATGGGGTCACTTCGGCAAATTATGAAAAAATGCTGGATAAGCTGACATCTGGTGCTGATCCTTTCATGCTCATTTCACCGGAGGTGCAGGACTGTATACTTGGTTTTACTAATGTTTCGAGCTGGACGGAATCTTACTGGCAGAGTATGATTGAGAATACCGGACTTGCCGGAGAAAATTATCTTTACTTTGTTTCTGTAGATAAAGATTTTCCTGTATTAGACAGAATCAAGCAGGAAAAACTGGCTTATGAGAAGTTTGAACCGTGGCTGGTTCCGATTATGGTTGTTTCTGTGGCTGCATTTATTCTGGCACTCGTAGGAATTGTGATTCTGACAGTTGCAGCAGGACGAAACAATGAAGATGAAAAAGTACATTTGAATTTCTTTGACCGATGGTATACAGAGATTGCAGCAGGTATGATTGTTGTAATCTGGCTGATGGGACTTTCAATACTGATGCAGGCAATGGATTCAGAAGAAATGCGGATAATCTGGGAAGTCATTGATTTCGGAATGATCGGCATTTGGACAGGATGCTGGTTCCTGACTGGCTGGCTCAGTCTGGTACGAAGAATTAAAGAGAAATCATTATGGAGAGATTCACTTCTCAGACATGTGTTGCGGCTGCTAAAGAAAATCTTTTCAGGCATCGGAAATCTGGTGGTTTTCATGAGTAAAAATACCATCAGCAGAATAAAGATAGCTGCCGGGTTTGGATGTTTTGTATTTGCACAGATGCTGCTTGTTATATTGGGAATTGGAGCCGGTGCCATGCTTCCCCTGTTGCTTTTGCTTGTATTGGATGTGGCAGTACTTTACTGGCTGCTGAAAAAAGCCTGGGGAAGAGAACAGATTATAGGTGGACTGAAAAAAATCACAGACGGTGAGCTGCAATATAAAATTCCAACGGAAAAACTCTCCGGTGAGCAGGAAATGGTGGCGGATTATATTAACCATATCGGGGAGGGACTGGACGCAGCCGTAGAAAACAGCCTCAAGAACGAGCGGATGAAGACAGAACTGATCACGAATGTTTCACATGACATCAAGACACCGTTGACATCGATCATCAACTATATAGATCTTCTCAAGAGAGAAAATCCGGAAGATCCCAAGATCAGGGGGTATCTGGAAGTTCTGGAAAATAAGGCACAGAGACTGAAGGTTCTTACAGAAGATGTCGTAGAGGCATCTAAGGCAAGCACCGGAAATATCACACTGGAAATGACAGAACTGAATTTTGTGGAACTGATTAATCAGGTAATCGGAGAATTTGAAGAAAAATTTGAAGAAAGAAATCTGCAGATGGTCGTTCATTTTGATGAGGAAGAGGCAATCATCTGTGCGGATGGACGCAGACTCTGGAGAGTTCTGGAAAATGTTTTCGGAAATGTATCTAAATATGCGATGGAAAACACAAGAGTCTATGTAGACATGAATGTGAACCGTCCGAATGTACGGCTCTCTCTCAAGAATATTTCCGCGCAGCCGCTGAATATCACGGCGGACGAACTGACAGAGCGCTTTATCCGTGGGGATATTTCCAGAAATACTGAAGGAAGCGGCCTGGGACTGTCCATCGCGAAAGATCTTGTGCAGCTGCAGGGTGGGACCTTTAATCTGTATCTCGACGGGGATCTGTTTAAAGTAACGATAGAATTTAAGATGAAGTAACAAAATAAAACAACGTGAACTAAATGTATAAATAAACGAAAGATCTGCCACAGATGCAGGTTCAGAAATAAGAGATTTTATATGTCTGTGATATGTGAAATAACCATTCAGACAGGCTTCGCCGTTTGGATGGTTATTTCAATATACAGACATTTTTACTTTCTTATGTTGATATGAAAAAGATGGAGAAGATAGATTTCTATACTTTACAGTGGTTTTATTTTGCAGAGAAGATTGTGTGGCGGGCAGGTGATAGCCCTGTTTCATATCAGAGAAGTATGAGACTTTCTATTCATAATGATTCAAAACGGGGAGAATTGTAAAAAATTTCTGTACATGAAAAACAGCCGGTGAGATATAGCCGCAATAACTCTCTACAGGATTCGAGCAAGTTCTTAATGTTTGATCAATGCGTTACGAATAAAAATTATGCTGTCTGAGCGTCAGCGAGTTCATAATTTTTATTTGTGTATTTAGCAGTGATTAAACATTTTAGAACTTACCGAATCCGAAGCCTGTTGCTGCGGCTATATCTTCATCCGGCTGCAAAAATTTGTACGGAACTTTTTACGACTATCCCCGTATCCTCATTCCCCTACACCTGAATCCGGTCCGCTACTTCATTCCCAACCGCCAGCCGCCGGTCATTCCGCCCGATGATCAGCCAATCCCGGCACTTCTGGATAACCTGAATCGTGCTGCCTTCTTTAATATCCATGTTTCTCATCGCTTCCAAAATCTCTGGAACACCAAACATCCATTTGATCGTGCAGGTATCTCCTGCATTTATCTGTGATAAAGCCTGCATAAAAGTCCCTCCTTTAGGAAAGATAGAAAAGAGTTAACGTCAGATAATTTACACTTTTGTTATTGAATTAATCATACAACTCAGAATATATGTTCGTCAATTGGAACATCAGCTAGTTAAATCTCATATTGGATAGCATATACTGACGATAGATAGTGTGCACTAAGAGACCGATTGTATTATACATAATGAAGCGATAATGCAATTGACAGAATTTCTTATAAATGATATTCTTTAACAGGGTTTCAAATAACTAACTAAAGTAAGAGGAGGGGAACCGTGAAGAGACATATTGCATTTTGGGTTTCAGCAATGATGACTGTGAATTTATTTACAGCGGTGCCGGCTTTTGCGACAGATGATTTTTCTGATGTAGAAGTGGCAGTTCAGGAAGACAGCAATGAAGATGCTGAAGAAATGGAAATTCAGGATTCAACAGAGGAAGATTTTGAGGATGAAGATGCAGTAACGGAAGATAGAGCTGCATCGGACAGCGAAGTAGACAGTGTGACAGATGTGGATCTGTTTTCAGACGGAGATTCTGAAAATGCAGTTGCGGAATACCAACAGTTAAAAGATGCGCCGACCGCAGAAGCAGAACAGGAGTCAGGTTTTGGGAGTGATTACCAGAAACTCCTTTTTTCTGATGGTACATATGCAGGAGGAGTCAGCCAGATTCTTGTAAATGGAAATGTATGGGAAAAAGTATCTTCAAAATACAGTTTGTTTAGAAGAAATGCATATTATATGGATAGTTCAGATGCTTCGGTAGTCTTTGACGGCAGTGGAAACGGCATATTGACCAACGGAGATATCATTACGATAAAAAATCCGTCATACCAGGATCTGCTTCTTCGTGTGAAGGGGAGTGGAAGTGATTTCGCAGTGGAGCCTTATGATCCAAACAGTGGAAATGATAAAGAAGGTCCATCTGATGGACAGAACACATTATATGTGAGATTAAACGGATATTTTGAGAGTGCACTTACCGGTCAGCAGAAATATGATGCAATCAGTGGAGCATCTACTTCGGTTTCTACGAATAAAAACAGTAATGTTATTGTCGAAGCGGCAGTGGTTCCGGACGGAACAACGCCGGGAAAAAATGACTGGAAACCTTTACATGAAGCAGTAACGGTAAATACAAAAAAGACAAGCGTAAATATCGACACGGAATCCTGTGGAATGTCAGGTGTATACTCGATTTATGACAGCTCATTGTCACTGAGCGGTGTTCCTGATCAGCCGGGTTCTTATCCGGTAAGTGTAACAGTAACAGATCAGAATGGCAGAACCGCAACCAGTAATGAGCTTGTATTTAAGGTTTATTCACGTACGGAAAAACTGAGTGACTGTCTGAAACTTGAAAATGCAAAGCAGACTGCAGATGGCAAATACATGTATGATATGGAACCATGGGCAATTGCAAATTTTGGCGGTACAAATGAGACAGTAACTGTACCGGCACAGATTAAAGCATGGTATGGCTCTCATACAAGCGGCACATATGGAGAACTGGGATATGCAGTATCTGAGACAGAAAATCCGACGCAGACATTGATTATTCCGAATGGTTGTGACCTGACCCTGGTAAATATGAAGGCCTTCAGCAGTGTCCGTATTATTGTACAGGAAGGCGGCAGATTGTGCCTCAGGGATTCCTCTATGCATGGTGTGATTGAGGTGATGAATGGTGGAAGGGTTTCTGTGAACTATGACAATTATGGCAGAAGCTTTCTGACAGGTGCATCTGTGAATGGACAGCTGATTTTAAATGCGGGTGCGATTATGGAAAATTCACTGATCTATTCAAATACAAATTTCCTGGCAAATGGTTCAGAAGTACGCCATAATACATCGCCGGTAGTTCTTGTAAAAGGTGATGCTTCCATAGAAGGGGAAGTTTATATCAGAGGTGATGAGGCAGCTACAGGTACAGACCCGGCTACAGAAAAAAGTTACAGTGGACAGCCTGCACTGAAAATTTCAGGTGGTACACTGACACTTTCTGAGAATGGAGTCCTTGGTGTATACGGAGGCGGAAGAAATGCAACGACATCTGTTGGCGGGGCTGCGCTGATTCTCGATCAGGGAACTGTCAGTGGCAACGGAAAGCTTATTGCGGTTGGCGGAAATGGTACATATGATGATGGCGGAAACGGCATCAGCGGAACAGGTACGATATCTACGGCAAGCGCATGGCTGGAAGGCGGTTCTGCAATTTTGTCAAAAGAAGCTTCCGTTGCCGGAAAAGCATATGTCTCTTCAGTTAATATAGCTGATCAGACGACACTGAAAGCAATTGATGGAAGAAAAATCTCCAATAACTTTGAAAATACAACGGAAAGACAGTGGAATGATATTACAACAAAACCGAATCTGACATTATATGAAATAACAGAGCCGGATGAGAAACCGGAGCCAGGTGAGAAACCGGAGCCAGGTGAAAAACCGGAACCAGGTGAGAAACCGGAGCCAGGTGAGAAACCGGAACCGAGTGAGAAACCGGAACCGAGTGAGAAACCAGAACCGAGTGAGAAACCGGAACCGAGCAAAAAACCGGAAACGATAAAGAAACCTGCAAATGTAAATGGTGCGAAGGCAATATCTGCCGGTTATAACCAGATTAGAATTACATGGAAGAAAGCTGCAAATGCAAGTGGATATATCATTGAAAGAAAAAAAGGATCAAAATGGCAGACAATCGCAAATATAAAAGCGTCTGCACTTTCTTACACACAGCGCAATTCCAAGAAGTATCCAATTCAGACAGGACGTGGGTATGCATATCGAATCAGAGCATATCAAGTGGTTAACGGGAAATATATTTACGGAGAATATTCCGGAGCATTCAGTGGCAAAGCATTACCGGCAGCGACGACGTTAAGAGTAGCAGGAAAATCTTCCGGTATTCGGTTAAGCTGGAGAAAAGTTCCGGGTGCATCCGGATATGTAGTATACCGCTATATCGGAGGAAAACGGAGCAGAATTGCATCTACAGGCAAAATAACGCTCATAGACAGAAAAGTATCAAAAAGCCGCAGTTATGGTTATCGTGTACGGGCATATCGTATAGTAAATGGAAAGAGAGTATACGGAAGCTGGTCCGGACTGAAAAGAATAAGAAGATAAAAGCGGAAAGAATGCCGAGGCATTCTTGAATCTGCAGATGAAAGCCCTCTTTATCGAAAATGCGATAGAGAGGGCTTTTTCCAAATTCCAGGTTTACAAACATTTACAAATATGCTACTATTTTTAAAGAGCAGAAACACGTAGATTTCGCAAAAAATAAGCAAACTCACAGAACAAGAGAGTACATTTGCTGACCACATTACAGAGAATTCCCCGAAGGGGTGCACGTTTCTTTTGATTTAGAAAAGAGCGTAGTGGCAAGAACAGGACGTAACTGTTCCATTCCGGTGGCTGAGAGGGAAGTGCAGGTGCAGATGGAAGATGGCTTGGGAGAGGTGCAGGCGAGATGAGATTTACATTCAGACTGCAACAGGACCGCCTGTTATAGCGGAAGGGTATCAGGACAGTGACAGAACGACTGGATTGGGAAGTCAGGATGGAATCGTACCCGATAAGGTTTCTGACCGCGAGGCAGGAACGAACAGAAGTGGTAACACGGGCAGGACTCGTCTTCTCTATGAGAAGGGGTCTTTTTTTATACCCTGGGAGCAGCGTGCTGCGCAGCAATCCGTAGGGTATCACTATGAAATATATATTCAGGAGGAGATAAAATGGACAAGCAGAAGTATTATATTACAACCGCGATCGCTTACACATCTGGTAAACCACATATCGGAAATACCTATGAGGTTGTACTGGCAGATGCAATTGCACGTTACAAAAGACAGGAAGGCTACGATGTATTTTTCCAGACAGGAACTGACGAACATGGTCAGAAGATCGAGCTCAAGGCGGAAGAAGCAGGAATCACACCAAAGGAATTCGTTGATAACGTATCCGGTGAGATTAAGAGAATCTGGGATCTGATGAACACATCCTATGACAAGTTCATCCGTACAACAGATGCTGACCATGAGAAACAGGTTCAGAAGATCTTCAAGAAAATGTACGCAAAGGGAGATATCTACAAGGGACATTACGAAGGAATGTACTGTACACCTTGCGAATCCTTCTTTACAGAATCACAGCTTGTAGATGGTAAATGTCCGGACTGTGGACGTCCGTGCGTTCCGGCAAAAGAAGAAGCATATTTCTTCAAAATGAGCAAATATGCAGACCGTCTGATAGAGCACATTAAAACACATCCGGATTTCATTCAGCCGGAATCACGTAAGAACGAGATGATGAACAACTTCCTTCTTCCGGGACTTCAGGATCTCTGCGTATCCAGAACTTCCTTCAAATGGGGTATTCCGGTAGATTTCGATCCGAAACACGTTGTTTATGTATGGCTGGATGCTCTGACAAACTATATCACAGGAATCGGATATGACTGCGACGGCGAAAGTTCCGAACAGTTCAACAAACTGTGGCCGGCAGATCTGCATCTGATCGGTAAAGACATCATCCGTTTCCATACTATTTACTGGCCTATCTTCCTGATGTCACTTGACCTGCCGCTTCCGAAACAGGTATTCGGACATCCGTGGCTGCTCCAGGGTGATGGCAAGATGAGTAAATCCAAAGGAAACGTAATCTACGCAGATGAACTTGTAGATTTCTTTGGTGTAGATGCTGTACGTTATTTCGTACTTCATGAGATGCCATTCGAAAACGATGGCGTTATTACATGGGAACTGATGGTAGAAAGACTGAACTCTGAGCTTGCAAACACACTTGGAAACCTGGTAAACCGTACAATTTCTATGTCAAATAAATATTTCGGCGGACTTGTAGAGAACAAAGGTGTTGTTGAACCAGTTGATGATGATCTCAAATCATTTGTACTGGCTGTTCCGGGCAAAGTTGCTGAGAAGATGGATAAACTGCGTGTTGCAGATGCAATGACAGAAGTATTTACTCTGTTTAAACGTCTGAACAAATATATCGATGAGACAATGCCATGGGCACTTGCAAAAGATGAAGCAAAACAGGATCGTCTTGCAACAGTTCTTTACAACCTGGTTGAAGGAATCACAATGGGAGCAACTCTTCTGGAATCCTTTATGCCGGAGACAACAGAGCGTATTCTTGCACAGTTAAATGCAGAAAAACGTACTCTGGAAGATCTTAAGACATTTGGCCTGTATCCGTCAGGAAACAAGGTAACAGAAAAACCGGAAATCCTGTTTGCACGTCTTGATCTTAAAGAAGTTCTTGCAAAAGTAGAAGAGCTTCATCCAAAACAGGAAGAGCCTGCAGCAGAAGCGGAAGAAGAAAATGTAGTTGATATTGAAGCAAAACCAGAGATCACATTTGATGATTTTGAAAAACTTCAGTTCCAGGTTGGAGAGATCATTGCCTGTGAAGAAGTGAAAAAATCCCGTAAGCTTCTCTGTTCTCAGGTTAAGATCGGAAGCAAGGTGCGCCAGATCGTATCCGGAATCAAATCGGATTACAGTGCAGAGGAAATGGTAGGAAAGAAAGTTATGGTTGTTACCAACCTGAAACCTGCCAAACTTGCAGGAATCCTCAGTGAAGGTATGATCCTCTGTGCAGAAGACGCAGAAGGAAAGCTTTCTCTGATGGTACCAGAGAAAGAGATGCCGGCAGGAGCAGAAATTTGCTGATGTACTGCAGAAGACGATAGATTTTTGCAGCTGATGAGAATAAAAATGTTATAGAGGAAAGCTGAAATCCCCTGTGTATCGTGATTATGAGCACAGGGGATTTTTATAGGCCGAAAAATGTTTTAGTACAAAGAAATTCAATAATCCTGAAAGTTTTTGCCTTACTATTGCGGAGAGGTGTGTTTTACGAGTATACTGTAGATAATTATTGCAGAGATGTGCGGCAGGAATGCAGATGACATTTTTAAAAATCTGCAGAAGATATCAGGAGGAACGGCCATGGAAAATGGACTTACACATTTTGACAAAGAAGGAAATGCAGTGATGGTGGATGTTTCCGGCAAGAAAGTAACTTACCGGACAGCGCTGGCAACCGGATATATTGCGGTAGGACCGGAGATTATGGCGTGTGTTACGGAAGGAAATGTCAAAAAAGGTGATGTTCTTGGTGTGGCAAGAGTAGCCGGTATTATGGGAGTAAAAAAGACTTCTGAACTGGTTCCGATGTGTCATCCGCTTCCAATCCAGAAGTGTTCCATCGATTATGAACTGGACCAGGAACAGAATCGGATCCATGTTTTCTGTACAGTAAAAACAGAAGGAAAAACCGGGGTGGAAATGGAAGCCCTGACCGGTGTACAGATCACACTTTTGACGATTTATGATATGTGTAAGGCAATTGATAAGCACATGGTGATGTCAGAGATTCATCTGACAGAAAAAACAGGGGGAAAGAGCGGGGATTTCCGTTTCGAAGAGAGAAAATGATCGATCGTTGTGGAAGAAAGATAGATTATCTCAGAATTTCTGTTACGGATCGTTGTAATCTTCGCTGTATCTATTGTATGCCGGAGGAAGGAATACGCTTGACAGGATATGAAATGATCTTGCGGGATTATGAGATTCTTCGAATATGCAGGGTTATGGCAGAGCTTGGAATCACCAGGATAAAAATCACGGGAGGCGAACCTCTGGTGCGTCTGGGTGTTCCTGAGCTTGTCCGCCAGATAAAAGAAATTCCTGATATTGAGAAAGTTACATTGACGACGAATGGGATTCTACTGAAAAAACAGATGCGGGTACTTGCAGATGCCGGACTGGACAGTCTGAATATCAGTCTGGATACGAGAGATCGTGAATGTTTCCGTGAAATAACCAGAAGAGATTTGCTGGATGAAACTCTTGCAGGAATTGAAGAGGCTATGAAATATTCTCAGGTACAGTTAAAACTCAACTGTGTCCCATTAGGAATGCAGAAGCAGAATTTGTGTGAAATCGTTGAATTCGCACAGAAATATCCGGTACATGTGCGTTTTATTGAGATGATGCCGATCGGATATGGAAGTTCTTTTGAGGGAATGTCACAGGAAGAGATTGTTGTTTTACTGGAGCAGGAATACGGAAAGCTGATACCATATGAAGGAAAACCTCTTGGAAACGGACCATGCAGGTATTATAGTGTTGATGGTTTTGCGGGAAAGATTGGTTTTATCAGTGCGATCAGCCATAAGTTCTGCAATCAGTGTAATCGTATACGCCTGACATCCCAGGGATATCTGAAGACCTGTCTGCAATATACTGCAGGACGTGATCTGCGAGCTGTACTGAGAAATGGTGGAACAGATGATGAATTGAAAGATGTGATCAGAGCCGCACTGGCAGAGAAGCCGGATGGGCATCATTTTACAGAGAAAACAAAAAAAGACGATACAGAAAGTTTATGCATGTCACAGATAGGAGGATGAGAATGAAACGCGCAGCAATTATAACGGTAAGTGATTCTGGATACAGAGGAGAGAGGGAGGACTTAAGTGGTCCTGTAATCAAGGAAATCCTTGAAAAAGAAGGATATGCGGTAATTTCCATGGATATTCTTCCGGATGATCAGGTAATGATAGCAGGAAAACTGCAGGAAATAGCAGATTCAGAGAGAGCAGAGCTGATTCTGACAACAGGAGGAACCGGATTTTCAGAAAGAGATGTGACACCGGAAGCGACAGAAGAGGTCATTGAACGTAAGGTGCCGGGAATTCCGGAAGCGATGCGTGCGTACAGCATGATGATCACGAAGCGTGCCATGCTGAGCCGTGCAACGGCAGGAATTCGGGGAAAGACACTGATCATCAATCTTCCTGGAAGTCCCAAGGCAGTCAGAGAAAGTCTGGAATATATTATAGATGCACTGGGACATGGGATTGAGATCCTGACAGGTGAAGCAGGAAACTGTGCACGTAAATAACAGGAGTGCAGCTGGCCAGTCAAAGACTGGTCAATTGTAATATAGGAGAGAATTTGATTATGGGTAAAGTAATTGCAATTTGTATCAGTGAAGAAAAAGGAACACAGAAGCATTCCGTGCAGGAAGCGGAATTTATAGAGGAATGGGGAATCAAAAATGATGCACATGCAGGTAAATGGCATCGTCAGGTAAGTCTTTTGTCTTATGATAAAATTGAAGCTTTTCGTGCGAAAGGCGCAGAAGTGGAAGATGGCGCTTTTGGAGAAAATCTTGTAGTGCAGGGGTTTGATTTTGCAGTTCTTCCGGTTGGAACAAAATTCCGTTGTGGTGATGTATTGCTTGAAATGACACAGATTGGCAAAGAATGTCATCAGGGATGCGTGATCTTCCAGAAAATGGGGGATTGCATTATGCCGCGTGAGGGTGTTTTTACAAGAGTTCTTCATGGAGGAATTATTCATAAAGGAGACGAATTTGTGATTGAGGAGCAGAAAGACTGATGGAGACACATATGATTTTTGAAACGCATGCACATTATGATGATGATGCTTTTAATGAAGACAGAGAGATACTTCTGGATTCTATGAATGAGAATGGAATTGGATATATCGTGAATGCATGTGCATCGCTCGAGAGTCTGAAGGAAACAGAAGAACTGACAGAAAAATATCCGTTCGTGTATGGCGCCTTTGGAATTCATCCGGATGATGCAGAAAAGATGACAGAGGATACATTGCAGGAAATCCGTCGTCTGGTTCGTCTGCCGAAGGCAGTTGCAATCGGCGAGATCGGACTGGATTATTACTGGCATAAAGAAGAACAGGAGCATGCGGTTCAGAAAAAAATGTTTCTTGCACAGATGGAGATTGCAAGGGAAGAAAAGATGCCGTTTATGATACACAGCAGAGATGCGGCAAAGGATACACTGGATATTGTTAAGGATTGTATGAGTGGCGGCATGTATGGAGGAATCATCCATTGCTTTTCCTATGGTAAGGAAATGGCCCGGGAATACCTGAATATGGGGCTTTATCTTGGTATTGGCGGAGTTGTTACGTTCAAGAATGCAAAGAAGCTGAAGGAGGTTGTGGAGTATGCTCCACTTGAACAGCTTGTGTTGGAAACGGACAGCCCATATCTGAGTCCGGAACCGAATCGTGGTAAGAGGAACAGTTCGCTGAATTTACCGTATGTGGCTGAGATGCTTGCGGAACTCAAAGGAGTTTCGAAGGAAGAAGTGATTGCAGTTACGGAGGAGAATGCGAAGCGGCTTTTGTTACGGAAGTGAGAATCGATATAGTTATAAAATAAGTGTAATGAAAACTCCGCGTAGATTTCAATTGTATCCCACCTGTTGTTACAGGTAGTTCGAAAATTCAGAAGTACTAGAAATAAAAATACTACTAAAAACGCCCCGGAAAATGATGAACTCGCTACACTCAGACAGCATCATTTTTCGGGGCAACGTATTATTTTTTCTTTAAGTACTTCTACAAAT